>Ga0214919_10004483_pt1 | contig 20410 bp, 26 predicted proteins | sample LL1503_MetaG_FD_177994 | JGI IMG/M metagenome (GOLD analysis project Ga0214919, IMG submission 177994) | Freshwater microbial communities from Lake Lanier, Atlanta, Georgia, United States - LL-1503 | ecosystem: Environmental > Aquatic > Freshwater > Lake | place: USA: Georgia | collected... | reverse complement strand
TTTGGAACCGATGCAGCTTTCACGTTATCGATCATGAATGCGGAATGATTGAGGATGCCGATAGAAGATTGGATTGCAATCTAACCGCTCAAGCCAATTATATAGCTACTTCCCCAGGTCTTCGCTCACATTATCTTCGTTCACACGGTTGTCCTACCTACGTAATAAGCCAATGAAATATCTAATCCTACCATTCCTACTTCTTGTTGGTTGCGTCATTAATGTTGATAGCCCAGATAATGTGGAGGCAGCAGAAGAGAACCTTCTAACCGCTCAACAGATTTTGGATTATTGCAATGCAGCCTGTGAATTGCCAATGTTGGCTTGTTCAAGTTTTGATCATGACAACTGTATTGACAGATGCCTCACCATTAGTCCAACGTCAGATTATACCCGTCGTGATGTAGAAATCTTTGATGCTTGCATTCAATGTTATATCCGTATTATTTGCACACCGGACAGCTATCCTGACTGCTATCCGCATTGTCTAACTACGGTTATTGGTCCTCGTTCAACGTGTCCTAATACCGATCCTGGGACTTGATTAATAGTTTAAATCCTTGTTATATTAGTGTTATATTAGTATTAAGGAGAGACAGACAATGACATATCAAGAGCTACAAGAGCAAAACGAGCGGCTTCTAAAGAACAATTCAGACTACGGAGCAGAGAACAGGCATCTACGTTGTGTGATGCTTGAAGCGGCAAGACACCTTGATGCTAATCAGCATCCACATTTGGTTCGTTATCTTTATTCTGTATCTACTCATTGGGTGGGACCAGAAAAGAACCCGTATCCTCAGAACGATGCTGCTTTGACGCAGCAGTTTGAGAAGTATATCAACACACCGGAAAAGCCATGAAGAATATTTCTTTTATCACACTTTTGTTTCTGTCTGGTTGCAATGGATATAGCCAGCAGCAGCTTCAATGCACGGATATATGTAGCCAATTGGAACACACCTGTCGTCCTACAAACGTTGGAACATTTGAATACGGTCTTTGTTATGAATATTGTATGGGGCTTCCTACACAACAAAAAGTAGATAGCTATCAGAGTTGTAGTGAATGTTATATGGCTATTGAATGCAACAATGATCTGTATGCTTCAATGTGTTATCCTGCTTGTGAGATTTGATTATGAAGCTATTACAAACTGCCGGGGGCGGAACTAAAAAAATCTACGATGTTGGGGATCAAGTAACTTATAGGAATATCTGGGCACCTCGAGGTTTTATCGCTCAAGGAACAGATAAGCAATCAGGAGCAAATCTAATCGTTTCTGATTTCCTTGAAGATGGATCCTCATACATTGTTAAGGAAGTAATCCCAGCTAACGTCCATAAGATGCATGACCTATATCGTTATGTGATTGCCGTAATGAGAAACAATCAAGAACTGGACCTGATTTTGTCAGAGATTTATTTGCGATAAAGATATGGAAGATACAGAAACGGTAGAATTGAACATTGGTGCTCTTGTTCGTTTTTTTTCCACTACAGCTTTGTTTTGGGGAGAACAAGATAGTTTCGGACCAGATTTTGGTAAGCAATATTATGCGAATGAGATTTATCACGAAAAAGAAAATCCGCTCGCAATGATTTTGGGAGCGGACTTCACAGGGGTTTATGTTAGAGTGCTATGGGGAGAGAAGAAGGGTTGGGTTATGAGTTCCGACCTTCAAGGGTTGGCTTGATCACGCTCTGCCGCTAGCGCCGAAAGAACCACCAACACCTCGATCAGGTCTTACACCTACTGCGCCTCCATAACTTTCTGGACGAGCGCCACCAGCGGCGGCGGGGATACCAGTTCTTGGAGAAGGAACAGATACGGTTGTTCTTGCAAGTTCAGAACCTTGGACCGCTTGAGTTAGCTTTTTAGAAGCATCAGATATAGCGATTTGAAGTTGTTGCAACATTCCACGTGCTGTTTTAAATGCGCTTTGAAGCTTTGGCAATACGTCTGGAAGAGCATCTCGAAGAGCATTTTGTTTTTCTCTATCCTCTACATCCTCTACATCCTCTACAACGTCTTTAAAATCGCCATATAGATCAATAAGAGAGGTAACATATTGATCAATAGCACCATCAAGAGCATCAATATTTCCGATGTTCATCCCTTTAAGAGATTTTGCTTTTGCTTCTACGGCTTTAAGACCGTTATCTAAAGCTTTCATTTCTGGAACTTCAGAAGCGATATCTTCTGTGGATGCTCCACCATAACCTTTATATCCAGGTATAGCCGATCTTGCAACTGATTTACCAATTGCAGACAAGCCTTGACCTAATTTCTTAAAGAATTGTTCATTAAGAACTTCGGAGTTATAACGTGCAAGCTTTTTTTCTAAAAGCTTTACTTTAACGGCTTCGTTAAGCATTACGGCTTCGGTTAAAACTTTTTGTTGTTGTTTATTCATGTGGTCCTCTATAATGTTAGCAAGTTTAAATATCAAACATAAAAACAAAAGTTTACAACTTAATTCAAATTTGTTAAGATCGTATATATGAAAACAGGAACTTTAAGAGTATATGCTGGACCTATGTATGCGGGCAAAACTACGTCTCTTCTTGGAGAGTTGACGATAGCTTTGGATAACAATAGACGCCCGTTAGTTATTAAGCCATTGATAGACAATCGTTATTCAGATGATGATATCGTTTCGCATGATGGAGTATCAGTTAATCATGTAACCGGTGTTAAGGTTTTACGTCTTCCTGTCAATGACATTCCAGATTTAGATCAGATTGAAGGTATTGATGCGCTTTTTATTGACGAGGCACAATTCTTTCCAAATATCGGTAACGCTATAGACGCTTACCTTGAAATGGGTATTGATGTTGTGGCGGTGGGATTGGATATGGATAGTAATGGCAAGCCGTTTGGTTCTATGCCAGTTCTTCTTGCCAAGGCTAATCGTGTTGTAAAGCTAAGTGCCAATTGCTCTGTTTGCGGCGATACAGCTACCAGAACCTATCGTAAGCCTGGAGTGGCAAAGGATCAAGTTCTTATAGGTGGTGCTGAGACATATGAGCCTCGGTGTTTAGAACATTGGTCGCCAAGAAATATATCGATAGCTCCAGCAGCATGATAAAAGCCCTGTAAATCAGGGCTTTTTTATTACTTGAAAATATTTAAATCGTTTGATACTATATATATATGCGAATGAAAAACGTTTACTCCATGCTCGGCTCGGTTGGACTTCTTAACCTTCTTGGAACGGAAGAGGTCTGTCAGGCTCTTGATCTCTGGTATTCTGGTATCCTATCGCATGATGAAACGCTGGATCGTCTTGGTGGTCATTCCTCATATATGCTAAACCATCAGGATTATCGCATGGTTCTTAGCTATCTCTATCACACCCTTTGCCGCTGAAAGAAACATGGAAAAGCGAAACTCGTATAAGAAGGCGATCATCGGTCCCGGTGGGCTTAACTGTTCCTGCTGCCGTTGCGGTTCTAAGGGCTACGCAAAGCGTCTAAACAGCCGTGGCAAGCGGCGGATTGCAAAGGTCGCTCTTCACAATGAGGTCGGCTGATATGGAAATCGCAGTTTTCTTCGCATTTGCTTATGTTATGGGCTTTATCATTTATGGAATTAGTGAGTGCTGATTATATGAAGATCGGTGATAAGGTTTATGTAGCATGGATCGGTCCAGATCGGGAAGGCGTTTACGAACATACGTTAGAAGCCATCGGTGTTCATCGTGCAATCCTGCGTGGTAAGGATGAAGGCTATGGTGAATATAAGATCCGTGGGCGTCTTTCGTCCGCTCCCCTTAATCAAGTGTTTGCTACTGAGAAGGAAGCTCAAAATTATTTGAGCAGCTTCCAGCCCCAGATTGGCGACTATGCTGCGGTTCTTGTCTATGGAGATATGACTAAGGGATTGGTGGTTAAGTCCACTCCAAAGATGGTAGAACTCCTACTTAGCAACGAAGACGATATCGCAAGAAATAATGGAAAGATGAAGAGTAGACATTATAAGCATAGCGTGATCACTCTTATCCGAAACGGTAGTCAGTAAGCTAACCATAAGAACAAATGAGAAAGCCCCGGTTTTGCCGGGGCTTTTTTCATTTCTTTTCAAACAACTTAATAATCAAGTCATTATATCCTTTAACGTTACGAGGATGCTCTGGTAAGAACTTGGATATTATTTCACGTGAGTTTTTAAGATATTCTTCACGATATCCTGGCACACGATCAAACACTCTTATTACTTCATGTAAGTGCTTAACCGCCATTTCATCATCAAACCTTGGATAATACCATCCTAATTCTGGAACCATAGCCGCATTGTGAATAACAGGGAAACCTAACCAAGCGGCATCAAAATAAAGATAGTTCAAGTCGCAATCCTGTTGGTGAGAAAGAACAATGTCGGTGTGCTTTTGTAATGCCCAGGTAATAGGATAGCGGGCTTCAAAGAACATTTTCTTTGCCTTGTTAACATGAAGGTCTAATGCAAACTTAAGAAATGACTTCTTATCTTTAATATGAGCGGTTCCAAACATACTAAACTTTTTAACTTCATTAGGATATTTCTCATGGAACTTTTCAGCGATAATCATTGGGAAGATAGCTGTCTTATTCATACCAATGTTTGGTTCAAACGTACCTACTCTCTTCTGTGGCTCGCCGCTTGGTTGATATACTTCCGGATATCCCTTGAGCTTCAACTCTTCAACGTGATGCATCAAGAAACGAGGCGACCATATATAAGGTCCAATCTCTGCCGGGGCATCATACAATACCTCAAACAATGCTTTGTTGTTCTCATATAGATGCGGAGATATCCAGCTTGCATCCATTCCCTTTACCTTACGGATAATACTTGCATGATCCGTCTTGAATAATACGTTCTCCATGAAACCATAATATTCGTTACCCATTACGTGATTGATTACCTTTGCTCCCTTTTCACGTGCTGCACTAATCTCTCCATCACCCATGAATATACAAACGTTAATAAATAAATCAATCTTCTCCAACGCCTCCTTAAAGTCATTAATTATCCACTTCTCATATTCATTCCAAGGGGATTTAGAAACGTCTTTCTGTGTTCCAAAGTTCATGTAGTAACATTCGTTAACCACATCTGCCTTTATTAAACAATCTCTCAGAATTATAGCGTTCTGCTTAATGCCGTTCGTAAAGAAACTCTCCGTTGGATCCGTAATGTTAACCGTAATAGCAACGTTTATCTTCTTGTCCATATAACTTCTCCTGGCTCCATATAAATATTTCCATAATCAGCAACCCCATCAAAATAAAGGAAATTAATCCCTTTAAAAAGCTTCCCCGGTCTGCTATTCTATATAAAGTTAAACGGTTCGGAACAAAGAAAGAAAACGAATGCAACTCAATCTCGGACAGCCCAAGGTTAACAATAAGACCAACATTCTCGATATCGAGGTGCCTACCCAACTTGAAGAGAATGTCGTTTCGGGCTTCGCTCACGTTGACGCTCTATTCGCTGGCGACGGTATCACCCCGTCAACCGCTGCACTCGTGACCGGAATTCCCGGTGCCGGTAAGACCACTCTCATGCTACAGCTTGCAGATGCCGTTACCGGCGCTGGACATATCGCTATCTATAATACCGGCGAGGAATCGCTCTATCAGGTTCGTAAGGTTGTGCGCCGTCTCGGTCTGGAGAATGGCTTTATTCCTTCCTACGAGTCCTCTGCTCAGGCTATCGTCAAGAAGGCACGTGCAGTCCAGACGGCTAATCCCGGCAAGCAGGTTTTCCTCTTCGTTGACTCCCTGCAATGCGTTGAGGTGGATCGGGAGAAGGGTCAGCGTGGTCGTGGTCCCTCTCAGGGTTCTAAGGAAGTGAATGCTTCTGCTATCCTTACCGCATGGGCTAAGGAGACGTTCGGTGTTCTTATGATCATCGGCATGGTTACGAAGTCGGGAGAGTTTGCCGGTAAGCAAGCAATCCGGCATATCGTTGACGCCCATCTTCACCTTGCCGTGGATACGGATCGTAAGAGCGATACCTACGGGCAGCGAGTTGCAACGATGGAAAAGAACAGGTTCGGGCAGTCGGGTCTGGGCTACGTTTACGAGATCAATAGCAGCGGCGTTCACTTTGAAGTGTGATAGCTAATAATGCTGATACGGTAGCGATACCGTAAAAATAGAAGCCAGGGCTAATCGCCCTGGTTTTTTGTTTTTTGCAATATACTTAACTTTATCGATTCTAGGGAGAATAAAATGAGAATTACAGTCAGACAACTTAAACAACTAATCAAAGAAGAAGTTAATAGAGCTAAAAAAGTAAGCTTATATGAACAAGCACAAGACGCAAAGGTTGATCAATTGGCCTCTTTCTTTGAAGAAAATCCAGAGATTGGAGAGGCTGTTGCAAATTTAAATCCACAAAAGCTTCAAAAGCTTTTAAAAGTATCAAAAGCCGTTGCAGAAAAACTTCCTCCTGGCGGCATGACTGAAGCGGTCGGCGGACCTTATCCTTCGATAGCCGGTTCTGAGGCATGGAAAAGAGAAATGTCTGACCGGACAGGTAGACACCAAAAGGATATTTTTGGTGATCGCAAAGACGACAGTATGGTGGCTAATATAGGTATTCTTGCCGGATTGTTAGGGTTTGTTGGTGGCACCGTCCTCGGGGCTAGTATGACCCCCGCCCACGCCGGACTTGGAGCTGTCCCAGAACTCGCCGCATTTGCTGCTTTGACTGCTGGATTAGGCACCAGCTCATTAATAGATGCTCTACGTAGAGCCGGATTTGCAAAAGCAGATAAAGCTCTGCCGGTGGACTGAACTTAAGCTTAATCATTAAAGCCCTGCCTAATCCGCAGGGCTTTTTCTTTTGTTCTATTTAAAGTATATCATTATGAACCAAACCCAAAAAGATATTCTTAAAGTGTTTCTCTGGAGGCTTATCTCCATCCCTATCTCAATGCTCACTACCTATCTCTTCACAGGTAGAGCAGACCTATCACTATCCCTAACCATAGTCCTTACTGTAGTCCTTACTACAGGTCAATTCTTCTACGAAAAGCTCTGGCGCTATATAACTTCAAAACATATTTAAAAAATATGAAACTCTCAAAACTACTTCATTTCTTACTTGAGAAAAACATAGGTCCGGACGGTCCCTATGACGGCTTGTTTGGAAATTACGTGTTTGCCGATGAAAGAAAAGACGCTCCAAAAGAACCAAATACCCCAGAAGAAAAAGAAATCGCTAAAGCTTTATATATGCAATTCCATGGTAGACCAGATGCATTAGCACCATGGATCGATGATCTGTTGGCTAATAAAGATGACTATGCCTCTTTCTTGTCGCCTCCAAAGCAATATAAAAAAGCTTTCCGAACTATGACAATACCCAAAGATATCTTTGAACAAATGTTTCATAAGCCAACACCAAAAGATATGGATGGTAACGTTCATCTTATCAATGGCGGCTCCATAGGTCCATACGGTAATCGTAACTTCTTCTCATGGACACTCAATCCAAATATATTCTACGGACTAAAAAAAGATTGGGGCTCCCTATTCAACACAGATTGGGTCCAAAGAAAAATAGGTCAGGATGGCTTCGTAGTCTTCCTATCTGCTAACGTGGACCAAAATGAATTCTTACTCAACCCTCTCAAACTTAAAAAAACAACCCTCGGCGGCGAATTCTCTTATCAAATGGAAGTCATTGCTGTAGGTGATGTTAAGCTTAACTCCGTCTCCTATTTCTATTACTCAAAAAATACATCACCAGATATGGAAGCACAGCTAATCAAAGATGCTATCAAATCTGTTAAATAACTCTACATAAAGATGGTGATATCAATGACTAACCTACCTACTCTATTAGAATACCTCGACGAAGATATAAACGAAGCCGCTAAATCCGTTAAACAAGCCATATCCGAAAAACTTGCGGCGTCAACTACAAATAACTCCATCATACTATATAACCCCCAAGCAGCTCTATCCTCTACTAAAAACAATATAGAGAATGGTTACGCTATAGAAGATACCATCTCCTTTAATAACGCTATCGTAGGTTATGTCCTCTTTGATAGCGATAGCTCCTGTGAAGATGCCTATGAAGTTAAACAAAGCGCAGCACTCTCAGGTTATGGTCCCCTTCTGTATGATCTCGTCCTCTCTCATATCTATCCAAACTTCAAGGTTTCAACATCATTAGCTCCATAGATTACAATCTATTAGATGCCGCTGAAAACTTCTTCAATGAAATGTATTGAAAACCCTTTGTTTTTGCAAACGACACACCACCAAAACCTTCATTTTCCCAAGCATTTTACACTCATTTCAAATATCCCTTATTTATTGACTATTACATTAATGCCCCATAATCGCAATGTTTGAATGGGTAGCAGTATAAAAATAAAGATAAAAGGGACAAAACCCCCATCAACATAGCCTTCTATCTATAATCCCCCATATATTATAAGGGGTTTGTGAGGGGTGTATCTTCTAACCCCCCATTAAGCCTTATAAATGGGGTGGGGTAGGGGGGTGTTATACCCCCCCCCAAGAATAGCAGGGGGCTACCCCCCTACAAGATGTGTAGGGGTCTGCTTGTGCTGGACGAGGCCATACCCACGCACTAAATTTTTTTTTGAATTTTTGAGAATTGACTTTTTCGTGGAGGTGGGTGGTCTTAATTTTTTTGGAAATTTTTTGGTATAAATTTTTTTGGAATTTTTGGGGCTATATTTAAGATGGTATGAAACCGAATAAAAACAATCTTAAAACATTATTGGGATATTTGATGGAAGAGGCACGAGAGCCATCTCAGCGAGATATATTGGATGCTATAGAGCACGCAAAGGAAGGTTATCCGGAAGAGATAGACCAGGACGCTGGGATTGAAGATTTTGATAAAGTTTATCTTGGTAAGCTTACGGTAGACGAGATAGGTAGATATGATGATCTTTCATCTTGGATGGAGGATATAAGTGATGAAGACGAGTTAAGAAGTTTTCGTGGAGAGAAATGGAAGCGAATGGCGGAGTTATGGGGCGATGCCCCGCCGCCGATTGTAATTGTTAGTGGGGATACTTTTACAGTAGTTGGAGATGGTCGTGGTCGTGTATCATATGCATCTTATAGGGGCATACCATTAGAAGCTTGGGAGTTGCGTTATACCAAGAAGCGTAAAATGCAAAAAAGCCTTAAAAATGTAAAATAAAAGTTATCGGGAGCCGAGGAAGAAAAATGAGACTAAACAACTTAATAAACTATCTGTTAGAGAACATGGATGAAGCGGCATTACGTGGATTTTCTTTGGATATATTGAAGAAGGAAACGAAGCGGCTAAAAGAACAACGTGGATATATAGAAGACATATCATATGGATTATCTCAACTTGCCGAGAAGTATGATTTGCCATATATGGGAAGAGGAAGTTCCCGAGTTGTATATGCTTTGTCTACTGGTAAGGTATTAAAGATATCAAGGGATGAAAAAGGTATTGCCCAGACGGAGGCAGAGGTATCTGTATGGAGCAATCCTTCTACGAAAGAAGTAGCGGCACAGGTATTTGATTTTGATCCTGATTATAACTGGTCTGTCATGGAGATAGCAAGAACGTTTGAGGTTCCATATAATGACTATAATGGATCTCTTGAACATGAACTTGGAATACCGACTGCATATGGAGTAGTCTTTGAAATCCGAGATATTGTAGACGCACTTTTATCTGACCGTTCTGATGGTTTACCAGAACAGATTACAGATAAGTTACTTGAATTACCACGTGGACAAGAAATTGTATTGCGGAAGAGACTTGATAAGTATTTAGAGAACCCGCATCCATTTGTTAATAAGATAGTTGATTTAATTCATAATAATGATTTAAATACAGGCGATGTAGTTTCTGATCACTTTGGCAAGACCGCTGATGGGCGTATTGTTTTGATAGATTACGGCTTATCAGAAGACGTGGCGGAACAATATTATGAATGATATTTACAGATATGAAACTTAAAAGCCTATTAAGCTATCTTTTGGAGAATGTAGACGAAGCTGCAATTCGTGGTTTCTCATTGGATATCTTAAAGAAGAAGATGCCTGAGTTTGAGAAGCGGCAATATCCAGAAGACATTGGTATAGCCATACGAGAGTTGGTTGGGAAACAATATGGTTTACCATTTTTAGGAAAAGGCAGTTCCCGTGCTGTATATGCATTATCAACTGGCAAGGTATTAAAGATAGCTATAAATGATAAGGGCATGGCGCAAAATGAAGCTGAGAGGATTGTTTGGCAAAATCCATCAACCCGATATATAGGTGCAAAGGTATTTGAGAGCGATCCAAATGATCATTGGGCTGTAATGGAAGTAGCTAAGATATACGGAGGCCCCACGCCACTTAAGCTTGATTTGGGGATCCCGAGAGAGCTCGCATCCAACTGGGGATATCATATAACTTCAGCAGCTTTTGATTTAACCAGCGTTTATGATAGAGGGCTTTCTGTTGAAGAAGTTATAGCAAATAGATATGGTGGAGCAGGACCAGGTGGGGATAGAGATCCGGAGATAGAAGAAGTTGTAGAAGCTTTCCGAAAGTTTTTAGAAGATCCACCGAACAGTATGTTAGCTCTTGTAGATTTGATGTATAATGCTCCTACTGATCATCAGTTGCACCCCGGAGATATAGTTCCAGATCATTTTGGTCGCACAGCAGATGGTCGTCCTGTATTGATAGATTATGGATTTACTACTGGAGTAGCTGAAGGATATTATTCAAAAAGTAGTGATGAAGGATATGGTTCTCCTCCACCATCATCTATAGCGGGTCGTGATGAAGAAGAAGATATCTACGGCGTATAGAACAACAATGTGAACATAGATTTAATCATATTTTATGTAACGGTTGGTTGCAGTTTATTTGGTTGGTGGTTTTTCTGGATTACAGATGAACAAAGATGATGTATTATAATGTAGAGGCAAAGGTAAGAATATGAATAAGGGAACCATAGTTCAAATAGTATTGTTTTCAGTTTTATTAGTAGGTGCGGTTGTAGGTGTAATATATGGAGCTATCAATCACACAGAACCTGGAATGATGAATGTATGTTGGAGTAGAGGCGGTATAGCCGACTATTCTTGTTCAGAGGGTGGGGAAGCCATTAGATGGAACCACAAACCATTAACTGTAGGAACTGACGGGGAAGAAGCCGCCGTTCGTTCTGCGATTAGTTTGATTAACGGTCAAGTTGGTTGTGAGGTATTGGTAGCGCCGGAAGCTGGTGGAGTTGATATTAATATACGGACTGCGGAAGCCCTTGGAAGCGGCAATGAGCGTGGCGGATCTGCGAGCCACATAAGAGACATTAACGGCAACATGAGGGCTACGATTGAGTTATATGCGCCTGGAGAGCTATTGGTAAGAGTATTGGTTCACGAGTTAGGTCATGCACTTGGATTGGCACATGACGAATATAGAGCATCCATTATGTATCCTACGCAAGAAGGGATGACATCATTGGAAGTAGTTCAATTCAGCGAGAGTGATCGTGCATTGTTGCGTGATATGTATTGTCGCTGATATTTAAGTTCATGGCATATAAGATAATAAAACATACGAAAGTAAGTTATAACGCATCTGGTTTCGTTTCTTATCAGGAAATAGAAATGGAAAAGATGTATTATATGCCAGACATTATTGACGAACCGAATAACTATTGGACTATTAATGGTTTAAATAAGCTTACTGGTGAAGTTGTATTGGTATTAAGTGAATGCCCAATAAAAACTGGATATAGAATTCTAATAACAGAGCTTATTAATAGCAATATTAGCACATATCATATTCACGTTTTAAATACAAACAATGATTTGATATTGGATCGTTCAGTTTTATCTTCCGAGTATAGTTTGAGTTCAATGCGTTTTATTAGCTCTGCTTATATTATGCCGATTACTGTTCCTGTTAAGCCTACAGGATTAGTAGCTACGGTATTGAATAAGAACAGTATATCATTAACATGGACAGACAATTCAGATAACGAAGCATCATTTGTAATTCAGAGAAGTTTAAATGGAACTGTTTGGATAGAAGTTGGAACTGTTAATGAAAACATAACGAGCTATATTGATAATGGTTTAAGTCCTTCTACTTCATATCAATATAGAATTGTTGCAAGAAATGCATTTGGAAATTCTTTACCATCACCCAAGAAGACCGCAACGACATTACCAGAAGTTCCTGTAGCCCCAAGTGACTTAATAGTAGAAGTTATGTCACAGTCTGTGATGCAACTATCATGGACAGATAACGCTAACAATGAAGATGGATATGTAGTTCAAATAAGCTTAAACGGTTCAACGTGGGCAAATATTGCAACTATATCAACGCCAAACGTAAACAGCTATATTAGCACCGGATTAACTTCTGGGACCAAATATTTTTACAAAGTTTATGCATATAATACCGGGGGCAATTCTGAATACATAATAGAAAGTGCCACTACATTACCAAGTATACCAGTAGCACCAAGCGGATTAAGTGCTACGGTTTCTGGTTTGAATATAACTTTGAACTGGCTAGACAATGCCAACAATGAGGATGGATATAAGCTTGAACGTTCTTTGTATGGAAGCAAAACATTTGAGGAAATAGCAATGCTCTCCTCAAATATTACAACATACGAAGATACCGATTTGCCATCTGGAACAGAATATGAATATCGTGTCAGAGCATATAACATAGCAGGCAATTCTACATATTCAAATACCATTCAAGTAACGACAATGAATGCTCCAGATGCACCATTGGAATTTGTTGGATTTGCAGATAATCAAAATGGATATATTGAATTTATGTGGTCTGATGTAGCTGATGAAACAGGCTATATTATGGAGAGAAGTGATAATAATGGATCTACATGGACACAGTTGTCAGCTATAACTACCAATGAGTATAAAGATTATACCGCAGCTCCAGGTGTTTCATATTGTTATCGGATTTATGCATATAATGAAGTTGGTTCCGGAGGCTACTCAGACATTCTCGTGCTAAACTTGGCTGGCGCACCAACAGCTCCAAACAACCTAATAGCCACAGCCAGTAGTTCAACTCAAATTAACTTAACATGGACGCCTAATTCCCAAGATGAAAATGGATTTAAACTACAAATAAGTCTTGATCAATCAACTTGGAATACGATATATACAGCACAAGCAGGAGAAACAAGTTATTCAAATACGGGACTAAACAGCACAACAACATATTATTACCGAGTATTTGCTTACAACGATATCGGCAACTCAGATTATAGCAATATTGGAAATGCAAAAACGTTCTTAAGTGCTCCAATTAATTTGACTGCCACAGTTCCAACCGGTTTATATGTGGAATTAAATTGGACAAATACTGACGCATCAACTGTTGGATATAAAATAGAAAGAAAAGAAGGTAGTTCTAAAACCTGGATCCAAATTGCGACTAGAACAGTTAACAAAACTACATATGACGATGAAAATGTAATTAGCGGTGTAAATTATGATTATAGAGTTCGGTCATATAATGGAGACGGCAATTCTGATTACTCTGACGTAGCTACACAACTGTTACAATAAAGCTTATATTTTATAGATCTATAAAGCGAGGGTGTGATATGCTATCTGGCAAAATGGTATCTGGAGTTGAGAGAGTATTTAGACCTATCCGTATACATGGATATGTTGGCAATCAGTTGCATCAAGAAGTTCATATGCATTACATTCATTTCTTAAATGAAGATGGAACAGTTCGTAAGAGCAAGCTTGATAGAATGGTTGAAGGTAAGCTTTGGATGGAAAGCACGGGACAAAGATCATTGTATGGGGAATGTGATTATACGTTTCCAGATGGAACAGTAAAGCGCCTGATCCTTTTAGGAACAGACGCTCGTGGAAACCCGATGATACCTGGAGTTATGTGATTAGAACAAGTCTTTTAATTTAAGAATTGTATGAACTCTTGGTTTAAGGATATTAGCTTTATTAGTTCTGCTGGTTAGATTTGGCAATGGAGAATAAGTTGTTTCTTCATGAGTATGTCCAGACAGAACCAATAGTTTTTTATCTGGCATATTCCTCATTAGGAAGAACAGAGCATCTCCCAAGATTTTAGAAGAGAAATGAGATAAGAAGTTGGTTGTCATTGGTAGACCGAAGTGTGTGCAATTTTCTTTAAAAGGCGGCACATGAACTGCGAGTATAACGTTATCTACTTGCTCAAAAGCCGACTTAACTTTTTCTATAATAATTGTAGTAGAAGCTTCGCTCATGCCTTTGAGACGAATAAATCTTTGTTCTGGAGTAACAAGCCCCTTAAGATTATCGATAAGTGTATAATCTTGGAACATAAAGGTGCGGTCTATAAGATTTGAATATTCTTCTGAATATCCACCATCCCACCAGTTTTGATGCCCAACTATAGCAACGTCATCTGCAATCATATATGGAGGCATTATGGTTAATGGATATAAGTTATCTACGCTTATTGATAATAGTTTATCATGTTCTGTAGACAATTCTGAATGATATATATCATGGTTTCCTAAAATGAAAAAAACTGGCATGGGAGCCAGTTTTTTTGCTACTTTATATACATAATGTTGCCAGGAAGTTGCTTGCGCTATATCTCCTGTAATCAGGAGGGTATCATATTCTTCGGCACTTTGTAGAAATTTCTTAAATTGTTTATCATTAGCAAGTTCAAAGTGTGTATCTGTAGCCCAAGCAATGTTTTTGAACTTTTTCATGCATGTAATTATTCGTTACCTGGGATAATAAGTTGAGGAGTTGAAGAACGTTCTAAAGTTGCAGAAACTGGGACGTTCTTTCTATTCTCTCCAATAGCCTTGGCTATAGATTTCATAACTTTATTATCTTCAAGTTCTAAAGATAGAAGATAGATTATATAAAGCATTTGACGTTGTGAGACGCCAAACTTACGTATTTCCATTACGATCTCTCTACAATCTTTACGTTTATTGACTGGGAGTTCAAGTTCAATATTTGGCTGTATGTATTCTTCACCATCTTGGGCTTCTTCTGTAAGGAGGCTATCCCAATCTCCATCTTTATTTTCTTCGGTCATATAAGTCCTTCTTCACGTTCAAATGGTTTAACGTCATATATGGTTTCTCCAAGAATGACGATATATTTTCCTATAATGGTAGAACCTTCACGTTCTTGTGAAAGCGTAAATCCTCTGCCCCACAGACCATTTTGAATAATGAATTGAGCTTCTTGCCAATAAGGCAGGGCACAATCATTTTGTTCTAATATGGATGCTAATCTTGGTGGGAGAGAGGATTTGATATCATCTATAGTAAGGAGAGCGTTCATGTTCTCTTTTTTAAGAACGGTGCTTCTTCCTATTTCTGTTACTTTATGAATGACGCCACAATTGTTACATTGAGCATATGAGGGGATGATCAAACCATTAGCTGTGTCAATTTCTGAGAATACAAGAAATTTATGAAACACAATTGGGTTTGAGTTTTTAAATTGAGGCAATATGCATTTGCACTCAATCAGGTATTTTACATAATCTTTGGTCATAAGAAGAATTGGATTATATAAAAAGCCAAAGAAGAAATGGTAGTAGTAGCACCAACATATTTAGCGGCACGTTTCCATTTCTCTTGTCTTTGTTTTTTAGCCTGATATTGTTCGAGTTCGGTCAGGCTACTGTCCGAGCTCTCTTGGATTTTCCCGGCGTTCTGCTTGTTGCCGTAGGTAGCCCAGCAACCAAAGGGTTTTCTTCGTCTGTCAACTCCGTTAGGTCTTTATCAAGCTTTCCCATATAGCGATCAATTGAAGTCATGAAACCATTCTCAATGGCAGTCCGGACAATATCAAGAACAACGGTAAGCTGATCTCTATCAATCTCTGGATGCTTCTTGCGAATAGTAAGAACGGTAAAATCTACGGTTGATTCCTTAATTTCATTAAGAAGTCCGTGGATATTTTTTTCAATAGCGGTTTCTAAACGTTTACGATCCATATTATCTCCTCAAATTGTCTCTTTAACCCTTATCTTTCGTTTTGTATGTCTATCTGCGATACAGTTCGCAGCATATGATTCGGGTTTTAAGACGCAATCATAACCAGAGGATATAACATAACCTTTAAGTTGTTCGGAAAATGAGGAAGTGAATTCTTTTTTGGCGGGCAAGCTGGCATCTACGTGACAGATTGGTTTAATACCTGTTTGTTCGGTAATCATGTTGGCAACTTCTATAGTTCTTCCCACTTCGTCAAACATTCTCATTTTTTGATTTGAGCCGCCGAAATGTAGACGTTTAACATATTCTGATTTGTAATAGTAAGTGCCGCCCTTGCCACGTTCCCAGAGAGCTACTACGGTAATATAGAAGAGATATTTGCCACGATATTGACTATCGGTGCCTACGGCGATTTCACAATCTTTGTTAAAACGTAAACGTCTTAAGTGTTCAAGAACTTGAGAAGTATCAAAACGACTTTTGGCACCTGGAGATTTCCAGAGTGAACTGTAGGTGTTGTTGATATCTACCTCTTCTTCAAGATCATAGTTTGTTTCTATAGCCAATGTAGACATCATATCACCTTTCTTCGTTCTCATCATCATCACCTGGGCGCACATCAATTTTTGACCAAGTATTTGGCTTGTTTTTAGATTTCACAAAGAAATTTGATTTTACATGTCCGCATAGATAATCCCTACACATATTAGGTCTTTCTTGATAAATATTGCACATACCATTCATATTGTTGAGGAACTTACAAGCAAAGTGTGGACCTTCTACTTGCATTCTCATAATTGGATATGTTTCTTTCTTTTCGAAGATTTCATGACCATTGAAAAAGTTACGTCCAATCAAGACGCCTTCTTCATGGTCGATAACAATATCTTGTCGTGTGACGCTAATGCCACGCTTTTTAAACCATTCTACTATCTTCTTAATCCATTTATCATCTAATGGTCCAAGAACGTGTTCAAGTCCATTTGGGCTAAGACGACAACACATGGATTTTGTCCCTGGAATTCCACAACAGTTTCCAAGACAGGTTTCCATGGCTTTTTTATCTGTCCAATGTTCTCTTTCTGAATTTGGTTTAGATGGATGCATATCCATATGATTAAGGTAAACTACTGGAAGATAGAAGCGATTCTCTTTTTTCAGATCATGAAGCTCTTCTTTAGAGAAATTATGCTTTTTATGATCATTATCTAAAGCGATATCGTTTTCTTGTTCTAATTCTAACAAGTCTTCTATCGAAATAGTTCGAACTGTTTTAGTTGTTGTTTTATCGTCCATATGTTTATCAAACCAGAAAACTACTTATTACAGTAATTTATCTACTTGGAGTTTAGTTGTACTATGTCATATCTTCGCAAAGAATATAAAGAATATAAACACTTTAAAGAGGAAATATTTAAAGAAGCCGCTGAAGCATGGACTGAAGAAAACGTTATACTAATCAATGAACGTCTTAATCGTAATGCCATATATCGTTTAAACTCTGCCATAGAACGTTTTGATAACAAGTTTGGACCATATCGTGACAAACTGCCAGCTATAGCAGACATTCTCAGCAATGCGGAGAACGGTTTACATTTGGTTATAACGGGTAAAGTTGGCTCAAGAACAACGGCTCAGATGCTTCAACGTATGAGCATCATGTATAATATATTATCAAACTTTTTTGGTGGAGATTTGGGGGCGCTTCTTAAAACTCCAGCTTTCCGTGTCTCACAAAATCAACCAGATGAAAAAATAGATAAGATTGCAGATCGTGGTCATGACGTAAAAGCTATTAGAAGAACTCTTGCATCGGCTCTTAAACCAAATGATGAAGAGAGAATGCTTTTTAGACGTGCATACAAAAGCTTTGATATGCCAACTCTTGATTGGAATATGGCTGCAAAACAATTGTGTTGTTTGTCTGTTAATGAATTACAAGACTTGGCCGGTATCGAACGAGTTCCAATGGTTGTTATAGATGAACCTCAAGAGGACACTAACACGTCGGGAGAAACTGGATTAGACGAAAAAGCTAGAGATACCGCTGGAAAAATTGCGAGTTATGCTGGCGGTGCTGTCGTCGGAGGTGCTGTTGCTGGCACAGTTATAGGAGCAAAAGCATTAGCCAAAAGATTTTCTGGTCCAACACAAAAAGACTTAGCAAGCATGAACATATATTTGAATGCGATAAAGAATGTTTTGCCTGTAGGAGAACCAGAATTTGCTTTAGCTAAACAAGGTTTAGAAAAATTGATAGGGAACATTAAGAAGGCAGAAACTGGAGCAAAAGTTAACTTTGATCAGAACTGGCTTCGAAATCCAACGGCTATAGCTATTTCTCAGGGCAAACAATTAATTGACATATTTGAACAATTAGGTACAGCTTGGAATAGTATCAAATCTAAATATAAATCTCCATTAAGCGAACAAGACATTAAGACAATTGAAAAAACGCTTAATCAACAAGTCAATAGCGTTACATCTAAGCTAGGAAGATTTTTCAAAGTAAACCTTCCAAAAGGTTTAACTGCTAAAGAATTAATTGCCGCTTTAGTTTCTGTTGCAAAGCGTGGAGCAGGAGGAACGGAATCCGCTTCTTCTGGAACTGCTTCTGAAACTCAAACTGCTTCTGAAACTTTTAGTGAAGAAGATAAAAAAGACGTTGCATCTTTCCGTTCCGTAGGAGCAGGATTAAGAGGGTTTAATCCTTTGCTTGGAGGCTCTGGAGGTGGAGAACGTAGTGCTGCACAGAGCGTCAGAGAAAGTTATGAATTTTTAAATCACTTCTTTGGTTCACTCCCTAAAGAAATGATTTTATCAGAAAACATTGGAAGCTTTTTAGAACATTTAGAGCTAATAACTGAAGATTTTGATGGTCTAGATAAGGTATTAACAAACTTTGCAAAGATTAAGACTGATGTTGATAATAAATTAGAAAAGGCAACACAGAGTACAAAAGAAAAAACTACTTCTACTTCTACTTCTACTGCTCCTGCCGCTGCTCCTGCCGCTCCTACTGCCGCTGCTCCTGGCGCAAACGTACAACCTACTGATATTCAAGCGGCAGTTGCGGCAAATATTCCCAAAGAAAAAGTAGCAGATATCGATAAACAAATAAATGATCTAAATATTCCAACTGTAAACAACGTAGAATTAGCAAAGAAATTTCTAAAGGATTACGAAAAAATCCTAGAAAAAGATGTTGGATTAAAAGAATTAGCCGAATTGTCAAAGCTAAGTGAGCTAGTTACCGAAAACAAAAGACAAAATCTTATAAATCAGATTAAAAAAATAATAATAGAACACCTCCAAGAAAATCAGCTTCCCCCAGAGCAATTGAACCAATTGATTGCAATATATAATTTTGCATCTACTAAACCTAAAAACGTAAATGATTTAAAAAAATTGGCAAAAAAATCCGGATTCACAGGAAATATTAATGTGATTACTAATCCAGCTTTTGGTGAAGTTAAAAACAGAGCTTCGGCGGTTGCGCCTGCGCCATCAACTAATCCTGTTATTGCTGCTGCTCCACAAACAGCACAACCTGCTGCGGTAGCACAACCTGCTACTGCTACTCCAAGCCTTGCGTCTGGTACTGCGGCAGCAGCACCAGCAGCACCAGCAGCACCAGTAACTCCTACAACCCAGGCACAAACTCGAGAAACTCATCCGGCGGCAAGCCAGTTATATCCAATAATTAAACAACGCTTAGAAAATTTGAACGCTAATACATATCAAGAAATGCTAGCAGTTCTTAATAATATACCACCATCTGAATCCGGTATTAAATATCAGTTAGGTAATGAAGAGTCGCTGGAAAAACAAACAGGATTGATCCAATACTTTGCAGAACCTGACACGAAAAATCAAGAATTTGTAAAAAACATTAATAAAATTACTACCATCGGAGATTTACGAGGCAAAGTAATCGATTTACAGATTGCAAAAATGAAGGTTCCAGGTATTACAAATCGAGATACGTATAAACAATATAAATCTATTATATATAATATCGGTAATATTTTGGAACTTATAAAAATACTAAAAACTGGTGGGACGCCAGTAGCCGCTCCAGCCCCAGCAGCCGCTCCACCAGCCGCTCCAACAACGGCGGCTCAAGCACCTGCTGCAACAGCAACACCACCAGCACCAGCCGCTCAATAATCAGTTAGAAAAGTGAACCATACCGTTGCTTGACAATAAGAGCAACATGGTTTTACCAACAATATGAAGGGTTGCCAGCAAGCTTAAAGTTGGCAACTCTTTCTTTTCTTCAGATAGTCTTGCAAGACCGTCATAGATGGCTCTAGAAACGTCTGTATGACCTCTATCCATCTTAGATAGAAGTAGGTCAAGGTTAACAACTCCATGGTTTAAAATCGTTTTTACAGCCCGCAAACCATTATCT
>Ga0214919_10004482_pt1 | contig 20414 bp, 24 predicted proteins | sample LL1503_MetaG_FD_177994 | JGI IMG/M metagenome (GOLD analysis project Ga0214919, IMG submission 177994) | Freshwater microbial communities from Lake Lanier, Atlanta, Georgia, United States - LL-1503 | ecosystem: Environmental > Aquatic > Freshwater > Lake | place: USA: Georgia | collected... | reverse complement strand
AATGCTTTGAAGTGGCATTAAAAGCAATAAACATAAAACTAGATAATTTTTAATAGCTTTCATATATCTAAGATACACTTTTATTATTGAAAGTTCAATATCATCTAAAATCTCCGGATTCCGGATGCTTTGAAGCGCGCCCCTAATTCCGCTCCTGCCAAAATCTCGATATCTGAACCCTCTGCAACGCCCACAAATACTGTAAAATGTCACTTTCTGGGGGATTAGCTCAGCTGGTAGAGCAGCGGACTCTTAATCCGTTTGTCGCGAGTTCGACCCTCGCATCCCCCACCAATCATAGCAAAGGTTTCAAAGGATTGTCTCCTTTTAAATCTATATAAATAATCTGATAGACAACAGATAGACAACATTAACTAAATGAGGGTTTTAATCGACCGCTTGCGCAGTTAGGAACATTGCTTTTTGAAGTGAATTGAAGAAGTCTTGATAAAGCTCTGGAGTTTCAACCGCTTTTAAATGTTGTTGTACGTTTGCTCTAACTACAGTCTGTTTTTGACCTCTTTGCTGAACCGTGACAGTAATTTGAGCTGAGTTTTGATTAGCGAATTTAGATGCAGAAACAAGCCCTACTAAAGAATCAGCTTTGCTTATTACAAAACCTAAATCTTGAAGCGTTGCTATCACTGTTCTTAAAGTTTTCTCACGATCAATGGTATCAAATGCTCTTGATTGAAAACCCCTTAACTGCACTTCACTTGCGGTAGATGAAAATAATTCCTTCTTAGAATCAGATACGCATGATGATAGTAGTAATGTAGCTAGAATAATTAGTAGTTTGGTTCTCATATATTTTGCGCCTCAAGGAATAAGCCTTTAGATAGTTTTGTAAAGAAGGTTTGATAAACCTCAGGCTCTTCAAGCCTTTCAGCTTTAGATACAACACCTCGATCATTCCAAACGAGTCTTGAGAAAGTAATTCTCACTAAAGAAGCTTTCTTTTCAGAAGCTGCTGGAGATACCACAATCGATGCATACATCGTTTGATTTTTATCTATAGGAATAGCTACTCCAAAGATTACAGCAATAATAATGGCACCTGCAACTTGACCAGACTCTACCGCTTCTCTTTGTTTTGAAGCTAATATAGTGCCTAGTTTGGCGTCCGTATTTTCAATAGCAAAACCTGTGTCTTGTAAAACATTCACACAAGTTGTGATGATTTTATCTTCAGCAGTTGTATTGTATTTCCTGGTTTGTAATTGTCTTTGCGCCATACTTTCTGGCTCTAACTTTAAAACATCGCTGGCCGAGACTTCATTCTTAACTGCTTCGTTATCATTACTTTGACCAAACGTATCTGCATATGCAGAAGTGCTTAATATTAATGAGAGAGATGCGGCTGTTAAGAGTTTTTTTATGATCATAAAAGCTTAGAAGCTAGATGAGTGATAAGCAAAATCACGCACCTTCTTGTTTTTATCAAATTTAATAACAATCGTAAGTGTTCTTTGTGATTTTGATGCCGCTCCTGCTGAGCTACTTGTCGATGGAGCTCCTCCTGCAAGAACATCCCCTATTAAACCTAAGACTAAAATGGACACACCACCACTACTTGTTGAATAAGCAGTTTCTGTTGCAAATTTATCGTATACCCAAGCTTCACGTCTCTCTTCATCTGTCGTTACAATATTAGGAGACCCTAAAATAGCTACTACTTCAGCACCACTCATGCCGGTTTTAATTTCAGCTTGTACTTTACCTACAGTGACTTTTTCACCTGTGTCATCTCTGACATCACGTCTGTGATCAGATGCAGATTTACAGCCTTGAATAAGCGTTAATGATAGTAGTGTTAATAAGATGATTAGTTTTTTCATATGAGCTTTCTAGAACGATAAAAAAAGCCCTCGATTATTTGAGGGCTTAAGGAGTTTTTACATGAACCGATTAAAACTTGTACATCAATGATACTGAGCCTACGTTTGCATAAGCATCAGTACCCGCAACGCTATCGTAGTATGTGTAAGACACACGACCTGTTAAATTCTTATCTACATTAACGTCGTAACCAGCACCGGCTAAGAAACCAGAACCAGATACCCAATAATTACCTGTTGCTGTAGCACCTGCTCCTGCAGCTGAGACATCTGATTCAGATTTATCCCAATGACCACCGGCACGAACAAAAAGACCATTTAGTCCAGTTGATATGCTTGGTCGTAAAAGAAAAGATCCTTCAACGCCATATACATTAGTTGAGCTTTTTGCAGTGTAAGCAACATTACCGCTAGATACGCCCGCTGCTTTCATATCAAAGTCTGAAGTTCTGTAGGCGCCAATTTCAGCACTAAAGTTTTCAGTGAATTGATAACCAGCAAAAACCTTACCTATAGCCATACCAGTATCGGAGCTAACTACTGCTGATCCACCCACTGCTCTAACTAAATTATTTGCAGTTTGTTGTGCTGCATCATCAATGCGTGTGTAGCCCACTTCAAGACCTAAATATGGTCCTTGGTTATCAGCAGCGATTGCAAGCACTGGTAAAGTTAAAAGTGAAGCGAGTAATATCTTTTTCATGTAAATCCTTTGGTTGTTTATAGTTGACGACATTTGAAGCTATTCTCAAGGCATACATGTGGACTCATGACATTATTAGCGTTGAAAAACATAAGTAACTCCAACTTGAACGTGTCAGTTCTTTTTCTCATCTTTAAATTTACTGATCATTTCAACTAAGTCATTGATCTTGGTTTCAATTGCATCGATCACATCACTAGTTTCTTTGCGACTTAAGTGCACTTCTTTTGTATTAAAAAGATCATCGACATCGAACTCTAACCATCTGATTAATACTTTGAAGCGATCAATCTCAGGAACTGATAAACCCTTCACCCACTTTCTTGCCGTTTCGGCTGTAATGGTGGTTGTTCCTTCCGCTCTTAAATTAAATTGATTGGATAGGAAGGCTCCTGAAGGCACTTTCTTATATTTCTTTATAAGTGCACGATTCAACACTTCAGCAAATTTAGCTACAAACTCTTTACGATTTCCCATGATTGCCATTTTTCCACCCAAATAGAACTTCTTACCAATTTGAAGTTGGTAATTTAATGTCTATAGTTGACATAGTAACTATCCGAATAGGTCACAGAGTGAGCCTTGGAAAACTTTATTTTTAGTTGATTGTAGAGCTAGGACTAAGCTGATTATTTCTTATTTCGCTTATAGGCTGGTTCATCATAATTAGTTGGACTTAACATCCCAACAGTAATATCTGGTCTTTTTGTTTGGGGTATTTCATCGTGTCGCACTTTAATTGCTACACAGCGATTAAACTTAATGGCATGACTTAGCTCTTCATTTGTTTCTATTAGATACACTTCTTTTTCACACTCATGGCAGTATTTGATGTTCTTTTCTTTTCTCTTTAACAGATCCTTCCACTTTTGATTACACTTAAATCCAAAAGAGCAGTTACGAATATCAATATATGACTTGGCGTCTTCCCAAAAGTCAGTTTGCGATTGTGTTGCCTTCTTTATTGTTTTCTTTGCCATACGAGAATTGGTGACGCACTCAATCTCTTTTTTTAGTGAGTGCTAACAATGTGCCAATAATGAAAATTACCCATACCCACCATTTAGCTCTTGTTCTTATGAGGATCAGTAATACACCGAACCATAATAGAAATTCAATGATTGCCATATTACTTTTTCTTATCTAATTTATGTGCAACGTAAAGGCTTATAAAATAACTTGCTATATAAAAAGCAACATATGGATTTATGCCATGTCTTACATATTCATTATCAATGTAATGCCATGTTTGAAGGGCTATAAAAATGAATGCTAATATTAAACACGACTTGAATTTGAATTTAGGTGATACCCAATAAGCGCATACCACAATGATAGCTGGTAATGAAAAGGCATTGATATAACCTACGATATTTGCAACTGCATCTTCATTAAGGATAGTATTCAAAGCTTTGTAGAATAGCTCTATAAAAAAAGCAGCAAATAAAGTAAGTGCAATGACAGTAGCGGGTAAGACTGCAATCCATCTGGCTATATCTATTTTGTTAATTGATTTGTTCATGTTTACCTGGACTATAAGTAACTATTGTTATGAGTAGTTTGCACTTCAAAGATACAAAAATCTACAGATAAACTTATCATTTTGCCTTGTTGTTAGCTCACAGAGTGAGCCTGAGAGCTTGTTCTTTGGGATAGGGGCCAGGGGGAAAAGATCAAACAATTAAATATGAAGGTAAGTCCTTTCCTAGATTTTTAAAACTTTTTGCAATTAAGTCTATAAATTATATATTTTTTATTTTCCTAAGATTTATAAGCATGCCAAGTAAATATTTGATTGCAGTTAGCCTTCTTCTTTTTTCTTTTTCCACATAAGACTTTATGTCTCTGTTGTATATATCCACCTCTGTTTTATTACCTTTACGTAAGTTGTGATAAAAGATTTGTTTAGCCATCGACATCTTTCACCTCCAGATCTTTTTTGGGTAAAGTATGTCCTCGTGGAACAAGTCCACCACTTCCCCTCCAATCTGAAAAATTAACTTTATCGTAGAAGTCGTTTTCCTCTTGCTTTGTCCAACGACCATAATGTGTTACAAGTTTTGAATTTTTATGTTTGTGCCAAGGCATTTCATTCTCCTGTTTAGCAACTTCGACAAGTGTCAGGGTGTGCAATTTGAGTTAAATCACCCGTTATAAATGCAAAAAACTCGATTTAGCTATATGCCAAAACGAGTTTTTATTTCGTTTTAGCAGATTACGCCCTGCAATCGAATCAAATCGGCGATAAGATTATTTTAATAGATCTTCTAAATTAATCAATATGTAAATTCATTTTTATAAAAGCTATGCAATAAAACCAAAAAGGTTGAAAATAGATTTATCTAATAAATTTAAGAATTTACTATGCCATTAATTAACATGTGGAGGGCAGATAGAGAATCTGTTCTTTCATTATCATTAGAACAAGTTGTTACTCTTGCCGGCGATGGCCAACTTAAAGATAACAATGAAACATCTTCAGAATTCAGACTTTTTTTAAAAGAAATAGAAGGTGAAAAATTAACTGAATTTGCTAATTATTGCCTTGAAAAAGCATTTACAAATAGTGGACAAATTCTTCAAGATGTAGTGAATGAAATTGGTCGCAGACTTGGTTATCAAGTTGAAAATGGAAGGTATCAAGGTGTAAGAAACGAAATTGGATTTGACGGAATATGGTCAATAAATGAGGAAAGCACGGTTGTTGAAGTCAAAACAACTGATGCATACACAATTAAACTTGATGTGATTGCAAAATACCGAGATAGACTAATTGAAGAATCGAGAATTAAACAAAATAGCCCTATTCTTATAGTTATTGGTAGAAATGACACGCAATCTCTAGAAGCGCAAGTTAGGGGCTCTCAACATGCATGGTCTATAAGATTGATCAGTATTGATTCGCTTTCTAAGCTAATGGAAGTAAATATCAATTCACAATCATCAGAAGTTACAGACAAGATACATCAATTGCTGAAGCCATTTGACTACACTCGATTAGACAAAATTGTAGACGTTATCTTTACCACGGCAGAAGACCGAAAAGAAATTGAAGAAATTAACCTTAACGATGAAGATGATGCTTCTAAGAGCTCACAGGATAGAACTTCAAAAGATATTCTTACGGACAAAAAAGAACTTGCAATTAAAAAACTAAGTGAGAAATTAGGTCATATTTTAGTCAAAAGAAAACACTCGCTTTATTCTGACCAAGAAGACGCAATTCATGCTGTTGTAGCAATATCAAAACAATATGAAAGATCCGAGAAATATTATTGGTACGCATATCACAACACACCTCATCGCTCATTTTTGTCTGAAACTAAAGAGGGTTATATGGTTTTTGGTATGGCGAATTCTGATATGTCATTTGCAATTCCATACGAAGAATTAGAAAAAATTCATTCGGATTTGTACGCAACTGTTAAAGGAACTGGAAAAGAATACAAACATATTTATATTCATGAGAATAATAATAAATTCACATTAAGAACAAAATCAGGCAAAGATATTGATCTATCTTCATTTGCTTTGAAGTTCTAGTTTATTTTAATTGGTAAGATAAATAACAAGTAATACATAAGCGGTAATAATTATTTCATTCATTTTTATTAGTCTTTTAATTGCTCTTCATAGAAATGATGCCATTTGTCCTCAGGGATTGACCGAATGAATCTGTCCATTTCATTTATTAAATTATTCTTATCAGCAAATTCAATATATTTTCTTAACCTAACACTTCTCTGAAGCTTTTCTTGCTCTGATGATTTTTCGTCGAACAAAGGACTTTTATTTTGATTCAATATGGAATCAAATGTTTTAGCCTTAGCATTAATAACCCATAGCTGATTCCAATAATCTCTTTTCGGGCAAACCCTTTCATTAATTAAGCAATATTCCAATAATGTTTTTGCTTTGTCTGATAAAACTTTTGTCATAAATTATTATTATGGTGCTTGCAAAGCTCATAGAATGAGCCTAGTATCAGTAAATTAGCCAGGCTCACTCCATGAGCCCCTTCCGGTTCAAAATGATCAAGTGATCAATAAAAGGGGTAAATCATGGGGGTATTAATTTCGCATCATGCAAAGGTAAGAATGCAGCAAAGGGCTATCTCTGAAGATATGCTTGAGAATTTATTGGATTTTGGCCAAATTCGATTCAATGGTCAGGGAACTCAGATTTTAACCTTCCCAAAAAGAGTAATTAAATGTTTAAAGAAAGAATTGGATCATAAAGTATTCATGAAAATAGAACGACATTTAAATTTATATGCTGTGATGTCATCTGATGGTGAATTAATTACAGCAGGCTATAGAATAAAAAGATTAAAAGGACACTAATTGAGTATTAATGAACGCATTTATCGTATTGATCAACTTTTAAAAGATCGTAAAAGTATTAGCAGAAAAGATCTTCAAGAAAAACTTGAAATATCTTTAGCTACACTTAAGAGAGATATTGCTTATATGCGCGATCGTCTTAACGCACCTATTATTTTTGATAAAGAGTTAGGTGGTTATAGGTTAAATAAGATAGATAACGATCATTATGAATTACCCGGACTTTGGTTTAGTGCTGAAGAAATATATGCATTAATGACAATGCAGCATTTGATAAGCAATATAGATGCTGGTGGAATTTTAGCTCCACATATTAAACCACTTCACTCTCGATTAATTGAGCTGCTGGGTTCAGCTAACGACTCGCAAGATCAACTACAAAAAAGAATTAAAGTTGAACCTATTGGAGCGCGTAAATTTGATTTAACTTATTTTCAGGCTTTAGGGTCTGCGCTATTAAAAAGAAAACGTATTGTTATTAATTATATCGGCAGGGCAAAAAATGATTTAACAACACGTGAAATATCGCCACAACGATTAATTTATTATAAAGATAATTGGTATCTAGATGCTTGGTGTCATCTCAAGGATGATATTAGAAGCTTCTCAGTAGACGCAATTAAACACGTTGAAATATCAGAAACTAATGCTATTGATATTCCAGAAGCTAAACTTAATGAAGAGTTAGCTTCTGGTTACGGAATCTTTGCAGGCAAAGATATTAAATGGGCTACCTTAAAATTTACTCCTGAGCGTGCAAGATGGACTGCTTCAGAAAAATGGCATCCAAAACAAATTGGTAGATTTTTAGATGATGGCAGTTTTGAATTAAAAGTACCTTATAGTAAAGAGCCAGAATTTATTATTGATATTATGAAATATGGTTCGGATGTTGAAGTGATTGACCCAAAAGATCTAAGAAAAAAGATTCAAGAGAACTTAATTAAAACTTTAAGAAATTATAGTAAATGAGCGATAAACAAATTAGAGAAACCTGGTTGCAAAATGCGATAGAGCACTTATCACCAATCTTCAAATTAAAAGGCTACCAAATGCCCAAGGTTCATGTTTCATGTGGATTCCCAAGTACAGGTAATAAAAGTAAACATATTGGGCAATGCTGGGGCAAAAGCTCTGCGAGTGATGGTGTGAACCAAGTATTTATTTCTCCAGTATTGGATGAGCCAGTTCAGGTATTGGATACTTTAATGCATGAGCTTGTTCATGTGATCGATGATTGTATTCATCATCATGGGCCTGAATTTAAAAAGATTGCTACTGATGTTGGATTACAAGGAAATATGCGAGAAGCAAGTGCTGGGCCTTGGTTAAAAGAACAGCTTACAAATATCGCTAAACAATTAGGTAAATATCCGCATTCTAAAATTAACCTAGCCCATTCTGCAGGAAAAAAAACAGGCCCAAGGCCTCGTGCTAAATGTAAAAAATGTGGGTATGAAGTAACACCATTAAAAAAATGGCTGCACATGGGGCCACCTCTATGTCCAAAACATACTACTGAGATGGAGCCGATAGGGGATTGGGAGGAGGCAATTATTTCTACAGTTGAAAATAAATAGCCAAATAATTAGAATGAATATACGTTTTTAAACATATCTAAAAACCATACCCTTATATTTGCATTCACACGCTCAGGATGCTCTCGTAGTATTCTTTGAATGCCAAACATAGACTTTTTAGACGCGTCCTTATTTCCTTCTTCTAATGCAATCCGATCTAACGCAAACATAAGTAACAGTGCCCACGTGTCAAAATTACAATACATAATAGATTTATTAGCTACTTGAAGATATGTCTCTTTTGCAATGCTATGCAAAACATCTTTGTAAGTAAAATGCATGTTGTCTATATCAATTTCAGTTAATAATTTAACCAAAGTATTTGCATCATCCTCAACCTCAACCGGCAGAGCATCGAGCATATTAGAATGATTCCATTCATGTATACGATCTAAAGTTGGTTTAATCATCTGAAGGATTGATACACATAATTCGTGAATCTCTTGCTTCAATAAGCTTATCTAAAATATCTAAACTTTGAAGATAGTCTTCATCGAACTCACCCTTTAATGCCTCCTTGGCTTTATCAAATTCGCCCATCTCACGGTAAATCTCACCCTTTAGTAATTTATCTGGGGTGGGCTCATTTCCCAGAATTTCTAGCAATCTTTTCCAATTATCAATTTGGGCTTGTGTGAATGACCTTTGTACTTTTTGATCTCGATTTATATCGTTATAAAGCCTCATTAAATTCGACCTTAAATAGATTTCTTTATTTTTAGTGAGATCATTTTCTTTTAGCCCTTGTAAAAATATCTCTTCTGTTGGTTCTTTATATTCAGTAGCATCAGAGAAAGTGTCTGTGATCTTTTCACCCCAACTAAATTGCCCTACCTCTTTAATGTCTTCAATCCAGAAGCTAGCTTTACAATGAGCACAGCCAACATAAGCTGCATAATTTGGCATCATAGGAGCTTCCATCCTTCCGTCAGGCCAAAATAAAGCACCAAAGGTATTACCTGATGCCATCGTTGTTTCAATAATATGTCCATGACATGAGGGGCATTCGCGAACTAAGGTTGGGCCTGGAAGCATAACTATTCTCCTGATAATAAAAAGTGTTCTCGATCAATACGCATTTGTTTCTTTGAAATACTATTTTTATAAAAATGTTCTTTTTGAGGCAATTCATGTTTCACCATGTAACCTAATATCGAAACGAGGATAATGATATTAATCATTCTGAATAACCCGTCTTTCTTTCGACGCTCTTTTTTTGATTTTTGGATTGTAATCACGTGCTTCTTAATGTGATTGTTAGCTTTGATAAGTGCGACAAGAGAGAGCACTGGCAATAAATAGATTAAAAGCTCAGTTAAATTTACATGGGTTAAATAATGAAGGAAACTTATTTTATTCATAATATTGAATAAGAATAAGCTTAAGTGAGCTCACCAGATGAGCCTTTGATAATTAATGAATAATATTAAGCGGCTTCGAGTTGATTTAAAAATAATTGGTCAAGTTGACCGGTAATCAATCTTAAAACAAAATTAGAAAAATCGAGATTTAATTCTTTTGAAATTGGAATAGAAAAATGGCCAAGAGAAGGCTTAATTTCTTCAATAAAACCATTATTTCTAGAATTTGTTGGATAAAAATTATCGTCTATTGAGGGGTAAATTGCCCAAACATAGTCAATTGCTCGCTTAGACTTTTCATTATGAAGAAACAGTCCGTATTTGAAATAAATATCGCTCGCTAAAGTATCAATATTTTTAATATCTGTAAATTTGGGGTCTATGACCCCTACATTTTCAATACCAAATGCAGAATTGGAATAGTAAATTAAAAAATCAGGTCGGTAATCTGCTTTTGAAGTAAAAGCTGGGCTTGAGACCTTGCTTGCCTTGAATTGATAATATATTTTAATTTCTTCACTGTTTTTGTTAAGTGTCAAACAGTAAACATCTGAGTCATCAGGAAGATCAAAGTTGGTCACTATGAAATTATGATGTATTAAAGATTCTACAATAACTATAAAGGAATAATGTTCAAATAGCTTTGTAATATCACTTACCGGACTCCTAAGGCTGCCTGCCTTATCAAACATTACATTTTTAAAATTAAACCATTTAGTAATTAACTCAAATAAGTTTTGATATCTTAAATCACCAATAAATTTATGTGTATAAATAGGAATTTCATTAAATGGTGGAAGAATTTTTAATTTAAGCAAAAAAGAATTAATTTTATGATCACAATCCTGAATAAATTTATTAATTGTTTCATGGGGAAATATTTCACTGTCAGAAAATTCTTGAGTAAGATTATTTAACTGGTCTCTTATTGAATACAATGATGAAATAATTAATCTATTTTCATAGGTATCAAAATCGATCTTAATTACCGTTTGACTCATAGCATTTATATTAAAATTCATTCCATCATAAAAAATTAGCCCCTGCTCGCTCGGATAAAGCTCTTCAGGATGTTCTGCTAACCAGGAAATATTTTCGTCGTTAATAATTGAGTCTGCTCTATATTTCTCAGTGATAGATTCCGTTGCAATTCTGTCTGTAAAAATTAATTTTCCTTCTTGATATTGATCTAGCTCCTTTAAAATTTTATTAGCTGTTACAAGAACCAATAGGAAATAGTTGCCTTCATTGTCTTGATTTTGGGTGGCTGTTACATTTGCTCTTCTATACTTATCTAAAAATAAACCAAAATAAGGTGATATTGAAATTTTCTCATATAAGAAATTTAATCTTTTGTGAATACTGGCAACTCGTGAATATAATGCTGGCAAATCATAATTAATTTGATTTATCGAAACTGAAAGGAATGTTAACCCTAAATTAAAGTTTAAAAATTGTTTGGATTCTAATGTATTAGTCTTACATATATATTGATCATTTTCTTTTTCATTGGAAATAAAAAAATGAATATATTCAACATCATTCATCTTCAAAAAAGCTTCATCGATTGGCTCTACAGAACTAAGCATGAAGTAATATTTTGCTACGTTGTTATTTGGTTCAATTTTTATTGGTTTACTGGTGGGCTTATCAGATAGAATAAGGTTTAAATTATCATCAATATGACGATCTTTTTTTGGAATCGTCATAAGTTTTAATTGAAAAATCATACAAAGAACGTGAATGATTCAAATTTACCAGAGTCGATAATTTGTTTTAATTTTTCCTCTGATCTATTCAATCCATAATTACTCATAAAATCTTTTAATCTTTCGAGATCTTTTTTATAAACACTGCCTTGGCCATTTATTTGAGGTAAAAGATATATTAGTAAAGCATAATCTAATGACCCTAAGCTATTTGATGTTCTGTCGTAGAATACTTTATACAATGTATTGGTAAATTTTTTGATTGCTCTTGCCTTACGCTGTTGTATATCTAAAAATTGGAATTCTGTTTTAATTTCTCGCATTATCCTCTGTGCGTCTTCACTTAACTGCTCCTCATTTGTATTGAATAAGGTATCTAGGAAATTATATGAATAATTTAATGGCTTATCTTGTGAGTCTTCGTTAACGATATCATCATTAAATAAATCTACATTTTGATTGTCAATATTAATTACAGGGCTTCTATCTATAAACCTTGGGGATAATGGCTCGGTTGTTCGATCATAATTAACTGTAGCTACAAATCGCAATCCTGCGGGTAAGGTCAAACTTTCTTTACCTTGAGTTTTGAAGCTTTCTGGATTGTCGAATGCATTCATAAAGCTTGCCCAATAATGCTCAATAGGGCTTAAGTTTGCTTCATCTAATAATGCAACTGCGAATTCATTTTCATTGCTCTGGATGTTTAAGGCTTCTATTAATTTATAAAGGCCATATCGGTCAGGCTCATATACATGAGTTAATTTATTATAAAATCCTAGTATATCTCTGTCAGAACTCCAGCCCCTTTGAACTTGAACTTGCACATACTTATTAGTTGAAACTAGTCCTAATGTCTGAGTAAGATGAAAAACAGTTGAAGATTTTCCTGCCCCAGGTTTCCCAGATAATGTCACTACAAGATTCTGCATTAAACAGGTAAGTAAGATAGCTATTTGGTTAAAATCAACTACACGATTCTTACGTCTTAAGTGATTGACGATGTCTAATATTACTTTTGCTTGAGCTGTATCAACACTATCATATGAAAAATCACCACTTTCATATTGATTGAGTATTTGTAACTTTGAACTTTCTTCCAGATCATTTCCTGAGAGTGAATTCAATTGCATTTTAAGTTTGAGTAACTCCTGCAAGTGCGTGCTATGTGTTTTTTGCAGTTCTATTTTAACTCCGTTGAGCAGCTCAACACTTTGCTTTTGTTTAGTTTCTAGAGTCTTTATATGCTCCTCTAAATAACTTTCTTTCTTTTCTAGCTGATCAAGATTTTCAATACTTTTAAGCTGTTTTAGCTTAGCACTTATTTCCTGATCTATTTCTTCACTTTTATTTTTTCCTGTAGTTTCTTTTATTCGATTTAATTCTAATTCTTGAATTAGTTTTTTTGTATTTTCTAATTCAATTTTTTTGTCGTTCAATTCAAGGTCAATTAAATTTTCATTTTCTTTTTTCTTTATTTCTAAATCTCTACCTGCATATGTCTGCAATAGCGAGGCTAAATTAGCCTTAATATGACCATCTAATACTTCCTGTCCTTTGGGTGTCGCTATAAAATCCCTAATAAACTGTGCTGAATCCTCTATATCTCCTGAAATTTTATTGAGGCGACTTTTTCTTTGTTTAGTAATTGTTTCAGGTAAATTTCTTGTGTCAGGAATGTTTTGAGCAATTTCTTTAAATTTACTTAGCTCTTCAGCTGAGACTGTCTTATTAACTCTTAATTCTAGGCTAGCCCATTTTATTAAAGCTTCTTTTGAGCTTAAATCTATAAGTTCAGCTGTTTTAAATGGTAAAACTTTATGATTAACAAGAAATTTCTTATCTTGAAAATCAATTAAACAATCATTTGGAATTTCGTCGGCACGAAATATTAATGCGCTGTGTGGAACGTTGTTAATCTGTTCAAAATCATCCTTAAGAGGTTTATTTACGGGTTGTATTTCGAAACTAAAATTATTTTGACCTAGCGATTCGATTGAATTTCTTTTTACATCTAGCGGGCCTATAAGCACTTCGTTTTTATCATCATCAAAAGTATTAAGAAAAAAACCATCCAAAGGGTAGCAATTTGCTGTAACACGCCAGGTAGATTCCAAATCTAAATCTGGATACCTTGAATTAAAAACCTGTGAAATTTGAAGATAGGATGTGCTTTTAGCTTTATCTGCTTTAGTTATGTATTTTGCAGATTTGTAATGATCTCTATTAATTTCATAATTATCAGACTCTATTACGTCACATTCGTAGATAGCATATTTTTGCTCGTCAGCCTCATAAAACCTCTCAGTAAAACCTGCAGTAACGAATACCTCTCCCCTGTTTGGAAACAACACCTCGGAGTTCGTTAATTCTGTTGGGATGTTATCCTGATTGTCATGGAGCAAAACTGGGATTAAATATCCTTTATCAGGATCTTTAAATAATGGACTGCCTACAATGCAATAAGCCTTAAATGATTCCTTTTCTCTATCTATTATTGCCATATTAGGTTATCTACTAAATTAATGAGCTTACTTAAGTTTACAACTTCCCCTAGAGATTTCAACGAAAATTTAAAGAAATGTACATTGGATAAATTTACAAGCTCAATAAATGAGCTTTTTACTTTATCGACACATTTAAAGTAATATCTAATAAGATGAAAAATAGATATTTAACAAAATCGAGATTTATTACAGCTGTTAGTTGTCCAACTAAATTATTTTATGTTAATAAAAAAGAATATAAAAACATAAAAAACGAAGATTCTTTTCTTGCTTCATTAGCCGAAGGTGGTTATCAAGTGGGAACGCTTGCTAAATATCTCTTTAAAAGTGGAATAGAAGTGACAGAGAGAGAGCATGATATTGCAATTTCAAAAACATCAACTCTTCTTCAATCTGACTCAGTTGTTATTTTCGAGGCTGCCATAAAATTTGATAATTTCTTTATTCGCATTGATGCGTTGGAGAAAAAAGGGAATCAATTTTTGATATATGAAGCCAAAGCTAAATCTTATAACTCAATTACCCCTGAAATTGAGGGCGCCAGGGGTGGAATAGTTAAAGGAATGCTTCCTTATCTTCAAGATGTTGCATTTCAAACATTTGTTTTAAAAAAGGCCTTCCCAGGAATGACTGTTAATTCTTTTTTGGTGATGCCTGACAAATCTAAACATACTAGTATTAATAGATTGAATCAGATGTTCAAGCTTTCTCAAGACAATAAAGTTACCACTTTGATTCCAACTGATATTGATATTCACAAAGAAGCACAAAATCTGCTAGCAAAAGTTAATGTAGATAAATATGTAAATCAAATTATCACAAATGATATTGAAGCTCCTGGTGTCTATTTGGCCTTTGACAAGGCAGCATATTCTTGGGCGGATCATTATGCAAATGATTTTAAAATTAAACCTAGCTTAGGAGGTCATTGCAGGAAATGTGAGTTTAAGGCAGCGCCAAATGATAATTTCAAAAGCGGATTCCATGAATGCTGGAAAGAAACCCTTAATTGGCAAGATTCTGACTTTAACGATGGGCTTGTTCTAGATTTATATGATTACAGAAAAAAAGATAATTTGATTAGTAAAGGCATTTACAAACTAAAACAAGTTACTCGTGATGATTTCCCTTCTTTTGACGATGAGCCTGGTATAGAAGGATTAAGCAGGCCTCAAAGACAATGGCTTCAAGTAGGCCAAATTCCAGATGGATATGATCATGGTGGATTCTATTTTGATAAAGAGTATTTCCATGTTCAAAAATCTAATTGGAAATACCCATTTCATTTAATAGACTTTGAGACAACTAAAGTAGCTTTACCCTTCTATGATGGCATGAGGCCCTATCAGTCTATTGCGTTTCAGTTTTCTCATCACATTATGGAATCAGATGGTTCTATCCGCCATGCAAATGAATTTTTATGTGCTGAACCCGGTGATTTTCCAAGTTATAAATTTGCGAGAGCCTTAAAAGAATGTTTAGAAATTGATAATGGCTCGATATTTATGTGGAGTCACCATGAGAATACTATTTTGACTGCAATAATGGATCAATTGCATGAAGATCAAAATGCTCCTGAAGATAAAGAAGAGCTTATTAATTTTATTAAAACAATCATTAAAAGCGGTGAAAGAATGATGATTGATCTATGTAAAATTTCTGACAAAGCTTTTTTCTACAAGGATACTAATGGAAGTAATTCATTAAAGAAAGTATTGCCAGCTGTATTTAAAGTCTCTGAAGAGTTGAGGGATATGTATAGCAAACCTATTTATGGTTCTCCAAATGGTATTCCGAGTATAAACTTTAATTCAAAAGATGGGTTTATATGGATTCATGAAGATGAGAATTATGATCCTTATTATCAGCTGAAAGAACTGGCGAAAGATATGCTACCTATCGATCTAGATGAAATTGAAGAAAACGATGCTAGTATAATCGCTGAAGGTGGAGCGGCTGCAACTGCCTATTCCAGACTTCAATTTGAAGATTTAGACTTTAATAAAAGGGAAAGAATCAAAAATTCTTTGCTCAGATATTGTGAATTAGATACGCTAGCAATGGTAATGACTTTGCAAGCATGGATAGGTTTCTCTAAATAACAAATTATGATTAATAAAAAACAAATAATTGAAATATGCTCGCCTATTTCGCAAGCTGATAAGGATAGTTCTAAATTTGTTGAAATTTACGAATTTTTATTCAAAAATCAAGATTTTTTAGCTAAAAATATAGACTTATGCATTGAAGAAGATGTCTTTAAATTAGCAAAAAAGTATTTTAAAGCAAAATATAAAGAGCTAATTCCCAGCGTTCCAGGCACAGTTCCAGATAGCATGGTAGATAATATTCTTAATATTTATTATGGTTATGAAGCAAAAAAACTGAAGGAAATGCAAATTCAGCACCAACATGCAATGGCAGCAGAAAATGCAGTAGGTGAGTTTATTGAGTTATATTTGGATAGTGTTCTTTCACAATATGGCTGGATAAGATGTTGTGGTCAAATTGTAAGTAAGACTGACTTCATTAAAAAAAGTGGTGCGAATTATAAAATGCTTCAGGTTAAAAGCAGAGATAATACTGAAAACTCCTCCTCTTCTTCAGTTAGAAATGGCACAGAAATAATAAAATGGTTTAGATATTTTGCAAAAACTGGAAGAACCAATTGGAGTAACTTTCCTGATACTGAAGCTCAAAATAAATTAAATGAAGAGGGCTTTGTTAAATTTGTTAAGAGTTATGCAACTAATAATTAGAACTTAAGTTTTAATTGTTTATTTTTTAATTTGTTTTTTTCTTCATTAAAGAAATTAACCCAGGAAACTTCATCAGTATTTTTATATCTTGAGAATTTAAAACCTTCGAATTTTTTATCACTCTCAATTGAGCCATTGATATGATTAATTAATGTTCTTCCAAGCGCCTCACCCAACCCTACTGGAACAGCATTCCCTATTTGCTTATATTGATCAACTAACTTACCTTCAATAATCCAATCATCAGGAAATTGTTGAACTCTCATATACTCTTGGATCGAAAGTGGTCTGTCTTTTTCAGGGTGCGCTAGGTCTGTTGCTGGCATAATTGGGCTTGTAACTAATGTTGGACTTGGTTTGTCCCAAGATAGCCTTCTTAGAAAACCAGTTTTTCCGCCTCCCGCTGTATAGCTTTTACCTAGAGCTTCCTTAATTAATTTTTCAGTTGGCAAATGTTTCCAGTATTGTCCTGGCCCCAACAGTCTAAAATACTTCAGCCTGTCCTCACTGTAATTTACATGTCGCATATCTTTTTCTTTTAAACCTTTAACTGCATCTTTAAATGTTGTCCATTTATGAAGTCCTAGAGACTTATCATCTGAATGTGTTGGTTGAAGGTAAGGAACTTTTGAACCATCTTTTGAAGCAATTAATATGACTCTCTCTCTTACTTGAGGTACGCCATAATTTGCTGAATTATATAAATTAAAACTAACTTCATATCCTATTTTCTTCAGCCATTTGAGTACAAAAAATAATGCACTTCCTGGCAATTCATCATTGGATAATGGTGGGTGCTGACTTGATCTTTCTTCTATTGGTCTATGTAATAAGGATGCCGAAAGGAGGCCCCTGACATTTTCTATAACTGCGTAATTGGGTTGTAAATCCTCAATTAATTGAATATATTTTAAAAATACATTTCCTCGTGGGTCTTTAAAGCTTTGTCTTCTCCCTGCTGTTGAGAATGCCTGACAAGGAGGCCCTCCTACTATTAATGTAGGAAACTGGCCTTTTTTTAACCCAGAGATTTCTCTAATGTCATTTGCTTCATATTTTGAAATATCATCAATAACTGGAATATTTGGCTTATTCTTTTGAATTGTTTGGCGACAATATTTATCAAAATCACATGCAAGAAGTTGGTGAATGCCAGCTTTTTCCAATCCAAGATCTAAGCCGAGACAGCCACTAAAAAAAGAAAGTGATGTAAGGTCATGGTTTTTATTTCGATTTTTCATTGTGTGCAGATATTCAAAGACTAAATTTATTTTTCTTATTTAAAAATCTAGATTTTGTTATTTCTAATTGCTTCTCCAGGCTTTTAAATATTTTAGTAACTTCTTCCTCTGTATATTCATAGGTGCTTTTGTTAGAACAATTCCCTAGAATACGAATTTTATCTAACAACTCATTTGTTCTTTTGGTGGCAACTCTTTTGAACTTTTCGCTTCTAGACTCCATAATTTTTCCAAATAGTCAAAATATATGCTATAATATTAACTGTATATTTTAGATTTAACAAGATATATTTTTGTATATTATATAAAATATGCCTTAATTTACATAAAGTTAGCTTAATTATTATTGAATTGTCTCGGTCTTTATAGCTATATAAGTTATTGATTTATATAAGTAATGCATAGATAAACCCGGTCTTGTGAACAAGCCTTTTGATAAATTGTTAAATATTGCATTGAAAACAGCACCTAAATATGCCTCTAAAACGCACGTAAAGGGGTCTAGAACGCATTTTCTATTGATGGGTGATATCAACATAGCCAAAGAGGTGATTTTGGTAGAAAAACGAGGTCTTTTTTTAGTTTTTCTTAACACGTGAATTCCTTGTTTATTTTCTACAGGAATATTAAGTTCTAATAATTATAATTAATAAGCGGACTGTAGAGTCCGCATTAGTTATTGATGATAGTAGTTAAGTAGTTATGTGATTAAATATTTAATATTTAATATTTAATAATTAATAATAATAATTAAATATATTTATAGTTATTTAATAATATTTATAGTTATTTAATAATAGTACTAATAAACTAATAATTAATAATTAATATATATATTAATAATTATATTAATTAATAATAGCTGTCTTAAGATTTCACTTAAGACATGTCCGTTATCTAGTTTAGTTGTAAGCTTGTGGAAATAAAGCGTCTTGTATATCCGTTAGTATCTTTCTCAATCTTTCAGGGTCACCCTGAATGTACCTTGAAGTAATAGTTCCTCTAGCGTGATTTAAAACTAAGCCAATCGAATTTATATCATAGTTAAGTTCTGAAGCAACTGTAGCAACAGTTCTTCTAAGATCATGTGCTGTGAAGTCAAATCCAACGTGATTAGAGACCCTAGCAAATACTCGACTAGCAGTCATATGTTGACGTTTATCAACAGGACTTGGAAAGACATATTTCTTTGTTCCATGGAGAGTAAAACGTCTAATAAATAAATCTTCTGTAGCATCTGTCATTGGCAGTGTGTGATCTTTTCCGTTCTTAGTGTTAAACGCTGTAAATTCTCTATTCTCAAAATCAACGTCAGTCCATTTTAATGAGAGTGCTTCATCGAGTCTTAACCCTGTGTATATGAGTAACAAAATAAGATCAGGATCATCTTTGTTAGTTTTAATTGGATAATCAGGATCCTCAGGGATTGCAAAGAAACTATAGAGTTTAGATCTCTCCAAACCATTCAAATATCTTTCTCTTGGTTTAAGTACTTTTCTTACTCTTCTTCTCTTGAGATAAGAACATGGATTACCATGAGGAAGCATCAGGTTTCCATCAATATCATCTTCTGTAAACATATTAAACACAGCACTTAAATATCTAAAGGCTCTTTGTGCTTCACCCAATCCTATTTCATTTTCATATGTTTTGATCTTAATGCCATTCTCATCACGGAATTTATCTCGAGCTTTCTTTTTCCGCACCACATCTTGTTTAATATCTTTAAAGCGTCTTAAGACATCGGCTTTTGTAATGCTGCCTAAAGGCTTATTAAGCCAATCACTAAATCTTCTTTTGAATGTAGAAAGTGCATCTAATTTTGTTTTAGGTTTCCAATCGACTGTATTTGCATATTCATCAATGGCATCTTGCAATGTGAATGAATTAATTTGACGCAATCTTTCTTGTCTTCTTCTTTCATCAATTGGACGATTGCCTGTTGCAAATTGCAACAAAACTTCTTTGGCGATCTTTCTTGCTTGCTGTGGTGTAAATACATCAACACTTCCAATAGTATGCGTGACTACTTTACCGCCTCTTGGGCGAGCAACTACTGCCCATACATTGGATGAATTCTTTCTGATACGTTGATATAAGCTTTTGACTTTGGGGTCTTTAATATAGCTTGGCATAAATGAATTACCGACAACAGATAGACAACATTTTATGTCTAGACAACACAAAAAGCAACAAGTATAATGTTTATAACTATATGATTTTAAATATTATTAAATTTGATAGCAAGACTCTTAATCCGTTTGTCGCGAGTTCGACCCTCGCATCCCCCACCAATTAAATCATCTTCTCTTGCGGGATCTTTTCGATTGGGACAATGTTATGAGGAATAGCCTCAGTAGGATGTCTCTTCTC
>Ga0214919_10004480_pt1 | contig 20416 bp, 19 predicted proteins | sample LL1503_MetaG_FD_177994 | JGI IMG/M metagenome (GOLD analysis project Ga0214919, IMG submission 177994) | Freshwater microbial communities from Lake Lanier, Atlanta, Georgia, United States - LL-1503 | ecosystem: Environmental > Aquatic > Freshwater > Lake | place: USA: Georgia | collected... | reverse complement strand
GGCATGGTGAGCGGCACGGATCGCAGCAATCCCGCCGCCTGGTGGAGCGTCATTCAGGGGGCCGATTGGCGTCACCCTCTTGGCCCTAAAAGCTCGATCAAAGGCATGGACCAGTGGCCCGTCGTCCACATCGCCTATCAAGACGCCCTCGCCTATGCCCAGTGGCTCGGTCATGACCTGCCCACCGAGGCGGAATGGGAATATGCCGCGCGCGGTGGCCTAGAAGGCAAGCGCTATGTCTGGGGTGACGAGCCCCAGACCGCCGCCAAGCCCCGAGCCAATAGCTGGCAAGGGGTGTTCCCCATCGTCGATAATGGTGATGACGGCTACAAGGCCCATACTGCCTCGGTCGGCTGCTATCCGGCCAATGGCTTTGGCCTCTATGATATGAGCGGCAATGTCTGGGAATGGACCAAGGACTGGTACCGCCCCGGCCTATCGCCCAATCCCGCTGATGGCCCCCCGACAGAGATGGCGTTCGACCCCGCCGACCAGACCGTGCCCAAACACGTGGTCAAGGGCGGGTCCTTTCTGTGTTCAGACGACTACTGCTATCGCTACAGACCCGCCGCCCGCAGCGCCGGACCGAGCGACAGCGGCGCGTCACACACGGGGTTTAGGACAGTTTTAAGGGAGTAGGCCTCGACAACTATTGACACTACCCGTGCCATAATATACTTGTGAGTCTTCGCGCTACTATGAAGGCCAACAGACCTATGTCCAAACGTTCCTTGCTCATTTTGGGTGTCATACTGGCCTTGATTGGCGGTGGCTTTCTGCTGCGCGGCCAGATCGCTGTCGCCATGATGGAGCGCGTTCTGGTCAAGACGCTGGCCTCTGATCCTATCGACGCGCTGCCCGATGGCCTGCATGTTGGCCTGTGCGGGGCGGGGTCTCCCCTGCCGGATGCTAACCGGGCGGGTCCTTGCGTGGCGGTGATTGCGGGCAAGAAGCTGTTTGTGGTCGATATTGGCGATGGGGCGACGCGTAATCTTAGCCTGATGAACCTGCCCCCAGCGCGGGTCGATGCGGCCTTCCTGACCCATTTCCATTCCGATCATATTGATGGTCTGGGCGGGTTGATGCTTCAGCATTGGGGTGGCTCGGCGCTAAAGCCCTTGCCGGTCTATGGGCCTCCGGGCGTTGATCAGGTCGTGTTTGGCTTCAATACGGCCTATGGGCTGGACCGGAGCTATCGGATCGCGCACCACGGCCCGACGGTCATGCCACCCGAAGGCGCTGGCGGCGAGGCGCGGCCCTTCGCGATTGACGCGGCCCACCCCGAAGCCCTGATCCTCGATGAGCCCGACCTTAAGGTCCGCGCCATTCTGGTCGATCACAGCCCGGTTGAACCGGCTGTCGGCTATGTCTTTGAATATAAGGGCCGCAAAATCGTCATCAGTGGCGATACCAAACCCTCAGAACGGGTACAAGCCGCCGCCAAGGGGGCCGACATCCTGATCCATGAGGCCCTATCGCCTGAGCTTGTGTTGATGATGCACAACAGCGCCGTGAAGGCTGGCCGTCCGAACCTTGCCGCCATCCTGCACGACATTCCTGGCTATCACACCAGCCCCGAACAGGCCGCCGCCATTGCCCAGAAGGCGGGCGTCAAGATGCTGCTGCTGGATCATATTGTTCCCCCCTTGCGGCTGAAGGCGCTAGAAGGTCCGTTCTTGGGCAAGGCCCGTCAGATCTTCCATGGCCGCTTGGTCATCGGAACGGACGGCGACTTCTTCACCCTGCCTGCCAACTCGACCTCTATCAAAAAGACACGCCGACTATGAGTGCCAACATCCCTACAGACCCCACAGCGCTCGAGGCTCCACGCGCTCTGATCGAACCCACTCAGGCTGACGGTCGTCGCCAGCGCTCTGTGGACAGCCGCGCTCGCATCGTCCAAGCCCTGCTGGATCTGGTCGGCGAAGGCGAGGTGTCGCCCAGCGCCGAACAGGTCGCCCTGCGTGCTCAGGTCGGTCTGCGCAGTGTCTTTCGTCACTTTAAGGATATGGACAGCCTCTATAGCGAGATGTCGCAGGTCATTGAGGCCGAGATCGTCAAGACCTTCTATCGGCCCCATATTGGCGGGACGGTTTTAGAACGTCTTACCGACCTGATCAGCCGCCGCGCCGGACTGTTCGAACGCATCGCCCCCTTTAGACGCGCCTCCACAACCCTTGCGCACCGATCCAGTTTTCTGGGCAGCGAGCAAAGACGCATGTCCGCAGGCCTTCGTAAGATTTTGGAAGACGCCCTATCGCCCGAGATCATTGCCGACAAGGCCAAGGTCGAAGCCCTAGACCTCTTGCTCAGCTTCGATAGCTGGAACCGACTTCGGCGCGACCAGAACCTCAGCCCAAGTGAAGCCGAAGCGGTCATTGGTGCAGCCGTGGCAAGGGTCATCGCTTAGGGGCTAGGCCGACAGGTGCCCGCTCCAGGTCAGGCGCAGGGTCTTCTTGTCGATCTTGCCGGTGGCGGTCAGGGGGACGGGGGCAAAGAGGACGTCGTCGGGGAGCCACCATTTCACCACCCGCTCGGTAAGGAAGGCGATCATCTGGTCTTTGGTGACGGTCTCGCCCTCGTGGGTTTCGATGATCAGCAGCGGGCGTTCTTCCCATTTGGGATGGGGCACACCGATCACGGCGGCGACCTTCACACCCGGACAGGCGACGGCGACATTTTCCAGATCGATGGAGCTGATCCATTCGCCGCCCGACTTGATGACGTCCTTCTTACGGTCGGTGATGCGCATGAAGCCATAGGCGTCCAGCGTGGCGATATCGCCCGTATCGAACCAGCCTTCTGGGTCGGTAATATCGGCCTCTTGCCGGAAATAGCGTTGCAGGGTCCAAGGGCCGCGCACCATCAGGGCGCCGGAGGTCTCGCCGTCCATGGGGGCCTCCTCCCCGTCCTCAGTGACGATCTTTAGCTCAATACCGAACTGCAGGCGCCCTTGCCGGGTCCAGATGGCTTGGCGCATGGCCTCGTCGCCCATCTCGGCCAGAGCAGGCGTTGGCGTGGCGACCACACCCAAGGGGCAGGTCTCGGTCATGCCCCAGATCTGGAGGACCTCGACGCCGTAGGCCTCGTGGAACCGTTGGGCCATGGCCAGCGGAACGGCCGATCCGCCGATGACAACGCGCTTCAAGGTGCCGGGTGTCTTACCGGCCTTGTCCAGCCAAGCCAGATAGTTGGTCCAGATGGTCGGCACGCCGCCAGTGAAGGTCACGCCCTCATTCTCGATCAGGTCGTGCAGATTGTCGCCGTCCATCCGGTCGCCCGGCAGAACCAGCTTGGACCCGCAGATGGGCGCAACGAACGGCAGGCCCCAAGCGGTGGCGTGATAGAGCGAGCTACAGGGCATGACGACGTCAAAGGCGGTAAAGCCAAAGGCGCTGGCCAGACCGGCCGCCATGGCATGGAGCACGACCGCCCGGTGGCTATAGAGCACACCCTTAGGATCGCCCGTCGTGCCCGACGTATAGCAAAGGAAGGCCCCAGAATTTTCGTCGAAACTCGGCCAAGTAATGGCCGAGCTCTGGGCCGCCAGCAGGGTCTCGTAGCAGAGAGCATTGACCGCGCCGGGCTGATGGCGGGCCTCGTCGGACATCTGGATGAAGGTCTTGACCGTGGTCAGGTGCGGAGCAATGCGCGCCACCAGATCGGCGAAATTGCTGTCAAACAGCAGAACAACGCTTTGGGCATGTTCGATCGTATAGATAATCTGCTCGTCAAACAGGCGTGGATTGGCCGTGTGCAGCACGGCGCCGAGACCCGGCACGGCATAGAACAGCTCCAGATGACGATGGGTGTTCCAGGCCAAGGTCGTGACCCGGTCGCCCGCCTGAACGCCTAGCCCCATCAGGGCCTTAGCGACCTGCGCCGAGCGGCTGGCAAGGCCTGCATAGTCATAACGCCAGAGCGGCTCGTCGATGAGCCGGGACACAATGGGCCGCGCGCCATGGGCACGGGCGGCGAACTGCATGATCTGAGTGATCAGCAGCGGCGTCTGTTGCATCAATCCCGGCGTCATCTTGAAGTCCTTCTGCCCTAGACCAGATCGACCACAACCCGGCCCCGCACACCGCCTGCAAGGATGGTCGCGCCCAGAGCGATCACCTCGTCCAGTTTCACATGGCTGGTCATGGCGTCGAGCTTAGCAAGGTCCAGATCACTGGCCAGACGCGCCCAAGCATTGGTCCGCTTAGATTGCGGGGCCATGACCGAGTCCACGCCTAGCAAGGACACATCGCGCAGGATAAAGGGCATGACGGTCAAGGGCAGGTCCGCCCCTTGCGCCAGACCACAGGCGGCCACCGCACCGTCATATTTCGTTGCAGCGAGAACATTGGCCAGCGTGTGACTGCCGACGGAATCCACCGCTCCAGCCCACCGCTCCTTGCCCAGAGGCCCGCCAGCCGCCGATAGGGCCGCCGCATCGATGACTTCGGCGGCACCCAGACCCATCAGATAGTCGGCTTCGCTATCGGCGCGGCGCGACGAGGCCACGACCCGAAAGCCAAGGCCTGACAGAAGCGCGATGGCCACGCTGCCGACTCCGCCCGCAGCACCGGTAACCAGAATGTCGCCTTGATCGGGCGTAATCCCAGCCTTTTCCAGCGCCACGACACAGAGCGCCGCTGTATAGCCCGCCGTTCCGATGGCCATGGCCCGCGCGTTGGAGATAGTGTCTGGCAGCTTGACCAGCCAATCGCCCTTGACCCGCGCCCGCTCGGCATAGCCGCCATGATGGCTCTCGCCGACGCCAAAGCCATTTTGAACCACGCGGTCGCCCACGGCAAAGCCGGGGTGGGAGGACTCAACCACCTTGCCCGCAAAGTCGATACCGGGGATCAGGAGAAACTTACGCGCCGAGGGCAGCTTGCCGGTCAGGGCCAAACCGTCCTTGAAATTGATGGTCGAATAGTCGACCGCCACCGTGACATCCCCCGCCATCAGGTCGGCATCGGTCATCCGGGTCAGTTCCGGCTTACCGGCCTCTTGCAGAACAATGGCGAGAAATCCGTCCGTCATGGTCAAGTTCCCTTGTGGGTCTAATGGTTGATGTGGCTTTGCCGCAGGCAAGAGGCCCTGTCCAGTGGGGTTAGACGGCGGCAGCCATCACGGACGCCTGTTGGATCGCGGCCTTGGCGTCTAGCTCGGAGGCTTCGAAGGCTCCGCCGATCAAAGCCGCCTTCTGACCCGATGATTCCAACTGATCAAACAGCCTGCGCAGGGGCAATTGACCGGCGCAGACAATGACCGTGTCCACATCCATCACCGTCGGCTGCCCGCCGACCAATAGGTGCAGGCCGTCATCATCGATACGCAGATAGTCCACGCCATTGAGCATCTTCACGCCGCGCCGTTGCAGGGTCAGGCGGTGGGTCCAGCCTGTGGTCTTGCCAAGGCTCTTGCCGACCGACTCGCTCTTACGCTGCATCAGGGTCACCTCACGGCCCGAGGTCGCCACGACCGGCTTGACGCCCGTGACACCGCCGCGCGGATGGTTGACGAAATCGATACCCCATTCCTTGGCAAAGACATCAATATCCATCGAGGCCGAGACCCCGGCATGGGTAATCAGTTCGGCCACATCAAAGCCAATGCCGCCCGCCCCCATGATCGCCACCTTCTGCCCGACGCTGGCGCGGCCCATGATCACGTCAATATAGCTGACCACCTTGGCATGATCGATGCCCTCTAGCTGTGGCCTGCGCGGCTCGATGCCGGTGGCGACAATCACCTCGTCATAGCCCTCGGCCTTCAAGGTTGCCGCATCGACGCGCATATTGAGCCGCAGATCGATGCCCAAAAGCTCAATGCGCCGACCATAGTAGCGCAGGGTCTCGTTGAACTCTTCCTTGCCCGGTATCCGGCGCGCCAGATTGAACTGACCGCCAATCTCGGCGGCGCTGTCATAGAGCGTGACCGCATGACCGCGCTCAGCAGCAATGGTGGCATAGGCCAGACCCGCAGGCCCCGCCCCGACCACGGCCAAGCGCTTGGGCGCAGTGGTCGGTAGATAGTTTAGCTCAGTCTCATGACAGGCGCGCGGATTGACGAGGCAACTGGTCAGACGGCCCGTAAAGGTATGGTCCAGACAGGCCTGATTACAGGCGATGCAGGTATTGATCTCGTCTTCGCGGCCTTCTCTGGTCTTTAGCATTAGTTCAGGGTCAGCCAGCATGGGCCGCGCCATCGAGATCAGATCCGCATCACCGCGCGCCAGAACCGCCTCGGCCACATCGGGCATATTGATACGATTGCTGGTGATCAGGGGAACATTCAGCTCTTTACGCAAGCGGCCCGTGACCTGCGCAAAGGCTGCGCGGGGCACCATGGTGGCGATGGTCGGGACCTGCGCCTCATGCCAGCAGAAGTGGGTCGAGATGATCGTCGCCCCCACCGCTTCAATGGCCTTGGCCAGAGTCACAACCTCGTCCCAAGCCATGCCGCCTTCGAGCATGTCCATGGCGGCGATGCGGAAGATGACGATGAAGTCTTTGCCTACCGCCTCGCGCACGCGGCGCACAACCTCGACCGGGAAGCGCATTCGGTTCTCGAACGACCCGCCCCACTGATCGGTGCGTTGATTGGTCCGCTCGACGAGGAAGGTCGAGAGCAGATAGCCCGCCGAACCGATGATCTCGACCCCATCATAGCCCGCCTCTTTGGCCAAGGCGGCGCAGTTGGCAAAATCGCTGAGCTGCTTTTCGATGCCGTCTTCGTCCAATTCATTGGGCACATGGGCGGCGATGCGGGCCCGGATAGCCGAGGGGGCAACGCTCTCGCCGCTCCGCGCCAAGGACCCGGCATGAAGAATTTGCAGGCAGATCTTCACGTCTGGATCGGCCGCGTGAACCGCGTCGGTGACCTGACGATGCTCCTGCGCTTCCTCAGGCGTCGACAGCTTGCCAGAACCGGCTTCGCGGTTGGGGCCAATACCGCCGGTGATGATCATTCCGACCCCGCCGCGCGCGCGCTCTGCGAAATAGGCCGCCTGCCGCGCCATCCCGCCGGGAATGTCCTCCAAGCCCGTATGCATCGAGCCCATCAAAACGCGGTTCTTGAGCTGAGTGAAACCCAGATCCAAAGGCGCAAAGAGGTTGGGATATTTGACCAGCGCGTTCATCTTGTTTCCTCAAAGGCAGGCCCTGAACCCTTGGCTCGGACCATTTTGATCTTGGGATGACTGTTGTGCGTCACGCCAACAAAAACAAGCCTATCGCAACGTCACCTTTGGGTTTTGCCTGATCGCGCGGCCTATCGCGCGGATAGGGCGGAGGATGCCCCTTCACCCAACCCTCTCCCCCAAGGGGGCGAGGGCTTATCAGTTCTTTCTTAGCCCTCTCCCTGTGGGAGAGGGTTGGGTGAGGGCCTGACTTGTTTTTCTTGCCCCCTACCCCTCATCCCCCTGATCGCGGGTCTGTTTGCGCCAGAGTTGGGCATATTCGCCGTTGGCGGCAATCAGGGCCTCGTGATTGCCGCGCTCAACCACCCGCCCAGCCTTTAAGACGATGATTTCGTCCGCATCGGCGATGGTTGAGAGGCGATGGGCCACAACAAGGGTGGTGCGGCCTTGGCGCGCCCGGCGCAGGGTGGCTTGGATGGCCTCTTCGGTGCGGCTATCGAGCGCGCTAGTGGCCTCATCGAGGATCAGGACGCACGGATCGGCCATCAGGGCACGCGCGATCCCAACCCGTTGACGCTCACCGCCCGACAGTTTCAAGCCGCGCTCCCCCACCCGCGTGGCCATACCTTCGGGCAGGCCGCGAATGAAATCGCCCAGCTCAGCGGCCTCTGCTGCCGCCCACACTGCTGCATCATCAGCATCGGGCCGTGAAAAGGCGATGTTGCTGCGGACGCTATCATTGAACAGGGCCACATCCTGCGGCACCAGAGCGACGGCACCGCGCAGCGACGTCTGCTTGATCTTGCGAAGATCAAGACCGTCCAAACGAACCGCGCCAATCTGTGGATCGATCAGACGCAGGGCCAGGCGCACGAGGGTGGTCTTGCCCGCACCCGACGGGCCTACCAGCGCCGTGGTTGTGCCCGGCTCGACGTCAAACGACACATCGACCAGACCCTCTGACCGAGCATCATGGCGATAGGACACGGCCTCGAACTGGACCTTGCCACCGCGCCGATCCACCATCTTCGGCAGATCAACAGCGTCAGGGGCATCGGCCACATCGGGCTTGAGCCGGGTCAGTTCCAGCATGGCCTCCATGTCGATGAAGGACTGGCGGATCTCGCGATAGGCAAAGCCAAGAATGTTCAGGGGCTGATAGAGCGCGATCAGGATCAAAATAGCCGCCGTGACATCGCCCGGCCCCATCCGCCCGGCCATGGCCTCCCGGCCTGCCAAAACCGCCATGACGCCGAGGCCAAGGTTCATGACCAAGGCCTGCACCCCATTGAGCACTGCCAGCGAGGTATTGGCCTTGATCGAGGCCTGAGAATAGCCCGCAAGGGCCCGGTCATAGGTGGCTGCCGCCCGCGTCTCGGCCCCAAAGGTCTTGACCGTCTCATAGTTCATCAGGGCATCAACCGCGCGGCCCGCCGCCTCGGAATCGGCTTCGTTCAAAGCGCGGCGATGGCCGATGCGCCAATCGGAGATGCTGAAGGTCAAGACCCCGTAGATCCCGACCGTCACCACCGCTGTGGCCGCAAATCGCCAATCATAGGCCTTGGCCAACACCGCCGCTGCCATGATCAATTCCAAGGCCGTCGGGGCCAGATTGAACACCAGGGTCCGCAGCAGGAAATCAATCGAACGCGCCCCTCGGTCAATCACGCGTGACAGGGAGCCTGTGCGCTTGGTCTGATGGAAATCGATGGACAGGGACAGGGCGTGGGCGAAGGTCTCGGTTGCTGCCCGCTGCTGGGCCGCCTGCGCGACCGGCGTGAAGATCGCATCGCGGGCCTGAGGGGCTGCTGCTGCCAAAAATCGAATGATCGCCCATCCCACGGCGAGGCCAACAAAAGCATAGAGCGCACCAACCGCAGACCCTTGCCCCTTAGCCAACTGATTAACGGCCTTACCCAGTAGCAAGGGGGCCAAGACGCCGATGGCCTTGCCCCCAACTGTCAGGATCAGGGCCACGGTGAGCCGGGACTTCAGATGATCAGCCTTGGACCGCAGGACAAGCGTCCACAGATCGGTCAGCACGCCTAGCAAGGGTACCTCAGCGCGGCGCTCCGCAATGGCACCGGGGGCAGCATCGCGGCGAGAGGGGGCAGACATACGCAAATTCATAGGGAACCGATCATGGCTTCACGCCAGCCTTTGGACTTTGAATATAGGTGGTCTGCACGCCGCCACTGGGGGTCGTCCAGTCAATGCGCCATCCCCCTACCAACCGAGACATATCGGCTAAGGTTCCAGCAGGCAGTGTATGGGCGGAAACATCTAGGGAAAGGGTCCGTTGATCCATGCCAGACAGGATTTGGATTTGACGCACGATGGTTGGGGCGGAACTGGGCAAGCCCAGACTAAATCGTCCATCCTGACCGGCGAAGGACTCGATGGCTGCAGCTCTATCTAGGCTGGCCTTGACCGGCTTTCCGGCTGGCGCAAAGCCCGAAACGGTCAAGCCGCCAGCGCTATCGAAGTCAGCGGTTGTAATGGCAAAAACTGTACCATTGGCCAAGGTCTGGGCTCCTGTGCCCGCCCTGAGCATCACCACCGGAACCTGCGGGTCAGGCAAGAGCGCGACATAGAATTCGGCCTGAATGATGCGCCCCTCTATATCCTCCGACAGACCAAACAGCAGGGCTTGCTGTGGCCTAGCGGCGTTGCGGGGTACGTCGATCTGCCACACACCCTGATCGTCTGCTGTGGTCCCGAAGGCTTGCCCTTCAGGGCTGGACAGACGAACGCGAGCGCCCTTCGCAGCTATGCCCTTCACACTGAACGACCGGTCCGAAAGGGTGGTCGTGGTCAGGCGCGGGGCTTGCAGATAGCCGACCTGCGCACTTTGCACATCGGCGGGCGGGATTGGATCATTGGCCTTAGGGGCGCAGGCTGAGACGAGGCCAGCAGCGATCGATATCGCCAGCACAATGGGCCACCGGATAGGGCGGACATCTCGACCGCAATCCAAGGCCAGACGCTCACCTACACTCTTCATAAAGGACGCCTTGCAATGTCCGCGCGAAACCCGGACATAAATAGATCATAGACGCGCGGGGTGCACGCCCATCGCGCGGCTCGCTGGGAGACCTGATCATATGTCGGCCGCTGATAATCCTTCATCCATTTCATCTGTCTGTGTCTATTGCGGTTCGTCCAACGCCGCCAATCCCGATTTTCTGGCCGCAGCAGCACAATTTGGCGCGATCTTGGCCCAAGAGGGCCTGCGTCTGGTCTATGGCGGCGGCGGGGTGGGCCTGATGGGCGCGACGGCAAAATCGGCCCACAATCAGGGCGGCAAGGTCCTCGGCATCATGCCCGACTTCTTGCGCAGCCGCGAAATCCTCTATGACGAGGTAGAGACAATCGTCGTGACCTCGATGCACGAACGCAAGATGATCATGTTCGAGCAGTCCGACGCCTTTGTCGTCCTGCCCGGCGGGATCGGCACCTTGGAAGAGGTGGTCGAGCTTTTGTCGTGGCGACGGCTAGACCTGCACCGCAAGCCGATCATCTTTTTCGATCAAGACGGCTATTGGCAGCCCTTTTTCCACATGATCGCCCACACGATGGAGGAGCGACTGACGCCGCGCGCCTTTGCCGATGCCTATCGTTCAGTCACCCGTGTCGAAGAGATCCTGCCCGCCATCCGCGCCATGATGATCGAGACGGCAGACATCAACATGATGCCGCGCCCGCACAGTCTGGCCGACAAGACCTAACGCTTCTTTGGCCCCGCAGGCTTGGCGGGCTTCTTGGGTGCGACCGTGCGGGTCTTGGGCGGCTTTGGACCGGTGCGGGCGCCGCCGGGACGTGAGCGGATGATAGAGGCAGTCTTGGCCAGAGCCCGAGCCTTGGCGCGAGGCGACTTCACCCCGCCGCCGGTGCCCTTAGGTTTGGCCTTTGCCTTGGCAGCAACAGAGACCTCAACGGCCTCAAGTTCTAACACAGGTGCAGGCGCGGCCTTGGCCTCGGCGGCAGCCTTGACCTTCTCGACCGATGCAGCAGCCTTGGCGGCGCGCTCACGGCTCGGCTTATAGCCCGCGCGCGATGTCGGCTTGCCATCCCCGTCAGCATAGGGATTGGCCCCAGACTTGATGGTGATCCGCAAGGGCACGCCCGGAATGTCGAAACTTTCGCGCAAACTGTTGACCAGATAGCGGCGATAGCTTTCGGGCATTTCTGCGGCCCGCGACGAGAACAGCACGAACGTCGGAGGCCGCGCCTTGATCTGGGCCATATATTTCGGCTTGATCCGCCGCCCGCCGACCGAAGGCGGCGAGTGACGCTGCATGGCCATCTGCAGCCAGTCATTGAGGTCGCGGGTCTTAATCTTGGTCGACCAGTCCTTATAGACCTTGGTCACGGCGGGCATCAGGCGATCCACGCCCTTTCCCGTTTCACCCGAAAGGGCAATGACGGGCGTGCCACGGACCTGAGGCAACATGCGCTCGGCATGCTCCTTAAAGGCCGCCAACTGTGCCTGCTGGTCCTCGACAAGGTCCCACTTGGCCAGAGCAAAGACGAGGCCCCGTCCCTCGCGCTCAATCAGGTCGGCGATCTGTAGGTCTTGGATTTCGAACGGGTGGGTCGCGTCCATGACCAGAATGACCACCTCGGCAAAGGTGATGGCCCGGATGGTGTCGCCCGTGGACAGCTTTTCCAACTTTTCATGGATCCGCGCCTTGCGACGCAGGCCCGCCGTATCGACCAGACGGATCTGCTGACCCTCAAAATTCCAGTCCACAGGAATAGCGTCCCGCGTGATCCCAGCTTCGGGTCCGGTCAGCAGGCGCTCTTCACCGATCAAGCGATTGACGAGGGTCGACTTGCCCGCATTGGGACGGCCAACAATGGCAATGCGGATCGGTTTTTCGCCATCCTCGTCATCGTCATCCTCTTCGATCAGTTGGTCGGAAACGACGCGGAAGGCGGCATAGAGATCGGCCATGCCCTCGCCATGTTCGGCAGAGATGGAGATCGGCTCGCCGAGACCCAGTTGGAAGGCTTCGAGCGCTCCCGCCTCACCGGCCCGGCCCTCAGCCTTGTTAGCAGCAAGGATCACGGCCTTGCTGGTCCGGCGCAGGATCTCGGCAAAGACGCCGTCCAGAGGCGTTGCGCCCTCTCTGGCATCCATGACGAACAGGGCGACGTCGCATTCCTCAATCGCCAATTCGGTCTGGCGACGCATACGCGATTCCAAACTTTCATCGGTCAGATCTTCAAAACCGGCCGTATCGATCAAGATCAGTTCAAGGTCGCCGATCCGGCCCTTGGCGAAACGGCGGTCGCGGGTCACCCCCGGCTGGTCATCGACGATGGCCAGCTTCTTTCCGGCCAGACGATTAAACAGCGTGGACTTGCCCACGTTTGGGCGACCGACGATCGCGACTTTAAGCGCCATGAACGCGCGGTCTCCTAAAAGGGTATATGGGCGGCCAAATCACCGCCCTAATCGGACAGTCTATCACCGAATGGCGAGAAGTACGCCCTTGTCTCCGACCAGATAGAGCGTGTCATTGACGGCAATCGGGGACAGCAAGGCGGGCGTGCCCAACTTAACTGTCTTTTCAAGGGCGCCGGTCTTTGGATTAAGGGCCACAAGCTCTCCGGTGCTCGACACGACGATCAGTCGGTTGGAGGCCAGAACAGGACCGGACCAGGCGGCGCGCTGCTTCTTCTTGCGATCCTTATTCATGTCCACGATCCAGTAGACCTGACCGGTTTCGCGCGACACACAGATCACTTCACCGGGCTTAGACACCACATAGACCACGTCACCGATGGGCAAGGGGGTGCTGATGCCTGAGACGGGCAAGGACCACCGGGCAGTACCGGTACGAAGGTCGGTTGCCGCAAAAACGCCCGAATGGCTGACGGCAAAGACGTCGCCCTTGTAGATCACTGGACGGCCGGGAATGTCGCGAATTTCAGACAGGGCATTGGTGCGGCTGGCCCTTGACAGGACCTCAGACCAGATGTCGTTACCATTGCCGGTACGAAGGGCGATCAGTTCACCTGAGGCAAACCCTGCAATGACCGTATCGCCGGAAATGGCGGCACTGGTGGCTTCAAGAATGCGCGCAGGCTCAACCAAGGCCTGATAGTTCCAGCCCAAGGCTCCGGTCGCTGTATCCACCGTCAACAGTTCATTGTCCGTCGAGACCACGAACAGACGGCCTCCCGAAACAGTCGGAGCCGCATGGATCGGCGCTTCAACCGGAGTCTTCCAGATAAGCGCGCCAGTCTTGGCATTCAGGGCTGCAACAAAGCGATAGCCTGAGGTCACGAAGACCTTGCCATCGGCATAGGCCAAGCCGCCGCCAAAGGCTTCGCGGTCGCGGCGATCACGGGAGGCGAGATTGGCATGCCAGACCTCTGCCCCACCGTTGGCGCTGTGGGCCGAAACACCGGCTTCGGCGTCCATTGTGAAGATTACACCCTCAGCGGAAATCGGCGGCGCGGTCAGGTGAACCCGGCGATCCGAGCCCTTTCCGATGGGACGCTTCCAGATGATGTCGAGATTAGCGCCTGCCGCAAGATGTTCGACCGATTGCTCCGGCGTCCCACCGGGCAGAGGCCAATCTGTCCGCGCGACGGCGTCCGGAATGTAGAAATCCACACCCTTGAGGGCGTCGGCAATGTGCAGTTGCTCGTCAAAGGCAATGATCGAGATACGCTCTCCCGCAGAGGCCTGTACCTTGTTGCCGCCGACCTTACCCTTGAAGGGGTTGAGTTTTGACACCGACGCACAGCCCGAGAGGCCTGCACTGGTCGCCAGGATGAGGGCAAGGACCGTGAGATTGCGCTTCAAGGTCATTGGGCCGCTCCGGCTTGTGGATTTGGGTTCGACAGGCCAGGAGGTGGGGCCACAGGCTCAGGAAGGGCCATTGCCGCCTTGGCAATGTCTTTGAGGGACTTGGAGGTCCCCGAATCAATCAGGCTGATGGCCGCCGTCGCGCGTTCCCGCATGGCTGCTGGCGCGTCCGGCAAAAGGTTGATCACGCCAAAATCACTCTTGGCCTCATCGACCTTGCCAGCTGCGAGCTTGGCAATGGCAAGGGCCTCTAGGGCACTGGCGCGGTAGGGACGCTTGGTCTCCGTCAAGGGCTTCAACCTCTTTTCCACATCGGCGTAAGCGGCGGTATCCATCAAGGCGAAGGCGGATTTAAGGCTCGCAGCGTCGCCAATCACCGGGGTTGGTGCAACCGCGGCAGCCGCGTCGAACAGCTTGATCGCCTCATCGGTCTTGCGCTCTTCAAGGCGAAGACCGCCTTGCTGCATAAGGGCTAGGGCCTTGTAGCCCTTAGAGCCGACCTTCACGACCGTGTCGAACTGGGCATAGGCACCGGCCTTGTCGCCCTTGGTCACCAACTCCAGCGCCTCGGCATAGGCCTCAGCGGCCTTACCGGCTTGGCGGGTCTGATAGTCGCCATAGCCCCAGACCGCCGCAGCGATCAGCACGCCACCCACGATGATGCCGATCCCCCAAGGCAGGTAGCGGCGCGCCAGTGCGATATATTGGTCGGAGCGAAGCTGCTCTTCGACCTCTTCAAAAACGTCGGTCACGGCTTTTGGCTCCGCACTCGTCTGAGGACAATGAGGCCGGAACCTATCGTCTGTGGCGTCCGCCCGCAATGCAGGGCGAACGAGTTCGGCCTATGTCTTTGAAAAATATGTCTCTGATGAGGCGGGAAAACGCCTCGCACGGACATCTTCGGCATAGAGCCGCACCGCTTCGCTGATTTCTCCGCGCAGATCGGCATAGCGGCGGACAAATTTCGGGGTCCAGTCGAACAGGCCCAGCATGTCGTCGGTGACCAGAATCTGACCGTCACAGCCGCTCGACGCACCAATACCGATGGTCGGCACGGCGACAGCCTCGGTGATCTGACGGGCCAGAGCCTCAGCCACCCCCTCGATGACCAGACAAAAGGCCCCGGCATCTGCGGTCGCCTTGGCCTCGGCAATCACCCGCGCGGCCTCATCCTCTGTCCGGCCCTTAGCGCGAAAGCCGCCATCAACCAGAACCGCTTGCGGCCTTAGGCCCACATGGCCCATCACCGGAATGCCCCGCCGGACCATATAGGCGATGGTGTCGGGCACGGTCTCGCCGCTCTCGACCTTTATGGCCTGAGCGCCGGTTTCCTTCATGATCCGGGCGGCATTGTCATAGGCCTTCTCGGCCGAGCCCTCATAGCTGCCAAAGGGCATGTCAATGACCACCAGCGACCGCTTGGCTGTACGCATGACCGCCTGACCGTGCAGGATCATCATCTCTAGGGTCACGCCGACCGTGTTGGGCAGGCCATGAACGACCATGCCCAGCGAGTCCCCGACCAGCAGAAGATCGCAATGCTCGTCCAGCAGCGCGGCAATCGGCGCGCTATAGGCGGTTAAGCAGACAATGGGCTCACCGCCCTTGCGCGCGGTAATTTCCGGGGCTGAGATCCGGCGAACAGCGGCCTCTTGATGAGAAGACAGGGCTCAATACTCCTCGATGGCCCGCGTCAGAGCAAAGACCAGCACAAGGCCCGCCAATCCAGCGGACATCCACAGGCCTTCACCACCAAATGGCAAGGAGGGCAAGACCAGATGTGCCTCAGCCGACCGGATCAGGTTGGCCACCAGATGCTGGTGCGCCCCGACGGACAGGCTCTCGACCTTGCCAATCAGGTTGGTGGCCATGATCTGGCTGACCGCAATTACGCCGCCGATAAGGCCCGCCCCGCCAATGACGAGGCTACGCACCTGCCAACCGCGATCCAAGCGCTGCATCACCGTCGATGCGAAGAGATCAGCATCGGCAAAGGCAGGAGGCGCGTCGAACAGCTGGATCAGTTGGGCGTCGAAATCCCGGAGCTCTTGACCGTTCTCAGACATGGGTTTTACGTCCTAGAGATTGTGCCTGAACGGGCGACGAAGAGACCGACAGGCCGCCTTGAGGGGCCATCTGATCCTTAAGCCGCTCCAGACCGCGCTTAACGTGGGATTTGAGCGTTCCGAGGGGGATATTCAAGGCCTCTGCCGCCTCGGCATGGGAAAGACCACCGCCATAACATAGCGTGACGCAGGCCCGCTCGGCCGGGCTAAGATGCTTGAGCGCAGCATCTAGGTCCATTCGGCCTGCCGCAGCCCCGTCGCCTTGGTTGGCATCGGCGGTTTGCGGCTCTGGCGTTTGCGCCATCAGGTCGAGGCGGCGATCGCGTTTCCAGCGCCGGAGATAGAGGCGAATGGCGATCCTTTTCAGCCAGCCCGCAAAGGCCCCCTCCCCGCGAAAGTCGGCGATCTGTTCGAAGGCCAAGAGGAACGCATCCTGCGCCACATCATCGGCAAGGTCCGGCGCGGCCCCCATCCGGCGCAGCAGACCCCGCACCGCTGATCCATGACGACGGATCAGTTCGCCAAAGGCCTCACGCCCACCGGCAGCAGCCAGAGCCGCCAAGGCGGTGTCGTGTTGCCCATCAAGCGTCTGATGGTGCGAGCGAGCGCCGACAATGGTCATGGTGATCTGGACCTAGCCGTCTCGCCTAGACTTTGGGCTTGTCGCGATTGAAGTACCAAAGGACCAAGAAGCCCAAACCGATAAAGCCAGGAATCGCGGCAGCGGCAAGAAGGCCATAGCGCGCTTCGCCACCTTCAAGCTGACCGAGCGCAAAACTCATCCCCACCAGACCGAGGCTGAGGCCAATGAGCACAACAGCGGCGCGGAGGTCCTTGTCTGATCGATTGACATCTTTCGTGGCCGAGTTGCCGCTTTGAAGGGCTTGGATCAACTCCGGCGGAACCGGTTGGCCCTTTTCGTAAGCGATACGCAAGGTTTCGTGCAACCGCGCCCTATCCTTTGATTTCAGATAGTCAGGCACGAGAACGAGCGCAGCAATGAACGCAAAAAATGCCAAAGGAACCAAAACGTCTTCCATAGGGATCTCCCAAATTACAAACAGGATCATACCACCCATCGTGGCCTTCTGATGGATAGAGACATGAACGGGGCCATTCGGATGCAGGGTTCTGCATGAAATATTGGTAATGCAAGATCGAGCCAGTTACATCGGTCCGATCCCTAGCCGTCCTGAGACCCCAGCCATGACCTCATCCTTTGCTGACAATGCCCTAGAGCTCGATATGGTCGGGGACTATGCCGTCCTGACCCTGAACCAGCCTGCCAAGCGCAATGCCATGACCAAGGCCATGTGGATGGCCCTGCCCGAGGTCTGCGCGGTGATTGAGGCGGCGCAAGAGGTCAAGGTTCTGGTCGTGCGCGGCGCGGGCGATCATTTCGCTGCCGGGGCTGACATCAGCGAGTTCGAGACCGTCTATGGCACCCGCGAGGCCGCGACCGCCTATCGGGCCAATGTCGCCGCAGGGGTTGAGGCGCTCGCCACCCTGTCCAAGCCGACCATCGCCATGATCAACGGGGTCTGTGTCGGCGGCGGGATGGCTCTGGCGCTGGCCTGCGACCTTCGCATCGCCGCGACCAACGCGCGGTTTGGCATCACCCCTGCCCGCCTAGGCATTGTCTATAGCCTGGCCGACACCAAGCGACTGGTCGATGCGGTTGGCCCATCGGCGGCTAAGAATATCCTCTATACGGGCGAGATTGTCGGGGCCGAGAGCGCCCTTCGCATCGGTCTGGTCAATGATCTGCACGCCCCCCACGCGCTCGAAGCGGCTGTGGTCAGCAAGGTCGAGCAGATCGCCTGCGCCTCGCAATGGACCGTGCGCAAGGTCAAGCAGGTCGTCGGCATGATCCTCGCGGGCACCGTCACCGACACGCCTGAGACCACCGCCTGGCAGCTCGACGCCGTCGAGGGGCCCGATTTCGCCGAGGGCCGCGCCGCGTTCATGGCCAAGCGGACGCCTATTTTCCCGTACCGGTGAGCAGGCCCCTTGTCACCGCGACAAGGTTCCGTCACTGTTCGTGCCAATTCTATTGATCCATCAGACTAGGCAGTCCTCAAATGACCATTTCCAGCCTCGACTTCATGGTGTCGCGCAAAGATCTGCGCCAAGGCCAGTGGCAGACCACGCCCCTGCCTGCGCTCAACGACGGCGAGGTCCTGATCAAGGTCGACCACTTCGCCCTGACGGCCAACAATATCACCTATGCGGCCTTTGGTGAGGCCATGGGCTATTGGAAGTTCTTTCCAGCGCCAGAGGGACTGGGCCGCATTCCGGTCTGGGGCTATGGCGATATTATCGAGAGCCGCCATCCCGACCTCAGCGTTGGCGAGCGGGTCTATGGCTATCTGCCCATGTCCAGCCACCTCGTCATCGAGGCTGACCGCGTTAGCAAGACCAGCTTCATCGACAGGGCAGACCACCGCGCGGGTCTGGCGGCGGTCTATAACAACTATATGCGCGTTTCGAGCGGTGGGACCCATCAGGCCTCTGCCGAGCCCGCCCAGTCGATCCTCTGGCCCCTGTTCATGACCTCGTTCGTGATCGACGACTTCTTGGCCGACAACGCCTTCTTCGGAGCCGAGCAGGTCGTTATATCCAGCGCCTCGAGCAAGACCTCGCTGGGTCTGGCCTTCACCCTCAAACAGGCCGCGCGCGATGGGATTGCCATTGTTGGCCTGACCTCAAGGGCCAACATCGCCTTCGTGGAAAGCACCGGCTACTACACCAAGGTCGTGGCCTATGAGGATATCACCACCCTGCCCCTGATCGCCTCGGTCTTTGTCGATATGGCAGGCGGCGGCTCGGTTCTGGCATCGGTTCATAACCATTTTGCCGACCAGATGACCTATTCCTGTTCGGTCGGCGGCACCCACTGGGAAGATCGCGTCGTCACCAAGGGTCTACCCGGTCCACGCCCGACCCTGTTCTTTGCCCCCGCCCAGATCAAGAAGCGTCATGCCGACTGGGGTCCCGGCGGCCTAGATCAACGGGTGGGCGGCGTCTGGACCGCCTTCCTTGCCGATATTGATCGCTGGCTCAAGATCAGTGAAGGCCGAGGTCCGCAAGCCGTCGAGGCGATCTATCATGAGGTCCTAGAGGGCAAGTCCCGTCCCGAGCAGGGCCATATGGCCAGCGTCGCGGTCTAGCGAAAGCCTATGAACAATCCCGTCGATGAGATCTTGGTCGATGCGCGCGGTCATCGCTGCCCCGTCCCGACCTTGAGACTACGCAAGGCCATCGAGCAGGCGGCAGCGGGACAAAAGGTCCGGCTCTTGGCCGACGATCCCCTCGCCCGCATAGACGTGCCCCACCTGGCCAACAGTCTGGGCCTCGTGATCCTTGAGGCCCCGGCAGACGGCGCCGCCCTGAACTTCCTGATCCAGAAGCCCTAAAGCCAAAACGGCGCGCCGGTGAAGGCGCGCCGCCAGGAAGGGGCCAAGGTTGGGTTTGGGGTCCTGTGGATCACTGCCCCCGCGAGGGACATGGGGCTGGGTCAGCGACCGTCCTTAGAATTAGGCCCTGCAAGCTGAACCGCACCTGAACCTAGCGTTCAGGCCGCCGTTGCCTTGTCAGCCGCCTTGCGGGCGCTCCACGCGGCAATCGCCTCGCGGGAATTGCCGGATTCCTCGATCATGATCCGATCATGATCTTGAGTTCGGCAGGTAATTTCTAGCGGCAAGCCATTGGGATCAAAGAAGTAAATCGATTCGACGAAATGGTGATCGATGGGGCCGAAACACTTGACCTTGGCGTCATCCAGACGGGCCTTATAGGCCATCATCTCATCGCGGCTGGAGGCCTCCATGGCGATATGCAGGTCAAAACCAGACTTGATCTTGAATTTGCTCTCGTCACTGCCCTCGGGCATGTCGAAAAAGCCGACAAAGTTGCCGTCCGCCATCTCAAAGAACAGATGCATATAGGGCAAGGCCTTGCCGGTCCCCGGCTCCTCCTCGATGACCAAGGCCGCCCTCAGCGGCAAGCCCAGCACATCCTGATAGAAGGCGCGGGTCTCTTCGGCGTCACGGCAGCGATAGGCGCTGTGATGCACGCCTTTCAAAAGCGGTAGGGACTGGGTCATGGCGAAACTCCCTTGATTGGCTTGGTGATCAGCCTTGGGCTGAGGATAGATCCATCCCCAGCCCAAAGACAATGACCTTGCCGTGGACCTAGGCCGCGCCGGACGCCTTCAAGGCCTCAATCTCAGCGCTGGCAAAGCCCCAATCGGCCAGAGCCGTTTCGGTGCTTGAGCCAATCGCCGGTGGCGGGCCTTGGATCGCGCCGGGCGTCGCCGAGAAGCGCGGGGCTGGCGCGGGCTGAACCACACCGGCAATCTCGACAAAGGTCTGACGCGCGACATTGTGGGCG
>Ga0214919_10004479_pt1 | contig 20418 bp, 18 predicted proteins | sample LL1503_MetaG_FD_177994 | JGI IMG/M metagenome (GOLD analysis project Ga0214919, IMG submission 177994) | Freshwater microbial communities from Lake Lanier, Atlanta, Georgia, United States - LL-1503 | ecosystem: Environmental > Aquatic > Freshwater > Lake | place: USA: Georgia | collected... | reverse complement strand
CGCAGCTCGCTTTGGAAAAGACCGCCACGGGCTTCGTCTCGAAACAGCCTTTGCCTGAAGGCGACGATTACACCGTCGTCGTGCAGGTTCGTGATGCTGCCGGGGCCAAGCCGAAAAACTATCGTGTGCTCTTCCACGACGAAATTTGCAAAGAGTGCAAACGGGCCGAATACGCCTGCACCTGCGACGATGCGGGTCACGAAGAGCACAAAAAGTAAGCGTGCTTAGCACGGGCTTTGGCCTCGCGCCAAAGCCCCTTTTTAATCCGTGAAAAAATCACCCTGCAAAGGCGAATTGTCGCGCCGTCAGGAAGCGAAAGATATGCTTATCCTGATCGGCGTGGCGGTCGTCGGCTTGGTCGGCGGATTGGTTGTCGGTGTGCTCAAGAATCGCAGCCTGCTTTTTATGCAGGCGGGAGGAGTGGCCGGCCTCGGTTTGGGCGGCTTCGGGCTCCTTTTGAGGGTGCCATTGGTGGCGTAATCGACGGGGCCGCGGAGGCCATACCACTCGCACCGTGATTCATGCCAGCCATGCCGCCCGGTGGAGGGGACGCCGGTTTGTTGCCCGTCATGGCCGCGTGTTCGGCTGCGCTCATTCCAGCCATGTCCGTCTTGCCCGTCTCGCCTTTGCCCATGTCCATTTTTCCCATGGCGGGTTCGCCCGGTGTCATTTCAGCCATGCCCATGTCGGCCATGGTGCGCAGCGGGCGTTTTCTGCGCTCGGGGATTTGCGCCGTCATGCCTTCGCGCGGTGCAAGGGTGCCGAGCGCGTAGCCGCTGCGGTCGGTCGTCTCGGCGAACAGTGAGTAGGCGCGATCCTCCGCGGGCTCGACGAGCACGTCGTAAGTTTCAGCCGCGCCCATGCGGAATTCCTCCACCTCGACCGGTTTCACGTGCTGGCCGTCGGCCTGGACGACGGTCATTTTCAGGCCGGGGATGCGAATATCGAAATGCGTCGTCGCGGCGGCATTGATGATGCGCAACCGCACGCGCTCGCCCGGTTTGAAGATTCCAGTCCACGGCGTCGCAGCCGGACGACCATTGAGCAGATAGTTGAAATACGTGCCCGTGAGATCCGCGATGTCGCTCGGGTCCATCCGCATTTTGCCCCATTCCTTGCGCCCGGCCCACGTGCGCTTGAAGCCTTGGGCAGACAGATCGTCGAAGAAATCGCCGAGCGTGCGTTGCTGGAGATTGCTGAAATTGCTCTGCTTTTTCAGCTTCGCGAGCAGCCGCATGGGATCGGAGAACGTCCAATCCGAAAGCATCACGACATATTCGCGGGAGTAAGTGAACGGCTCGGGTTCGGCGGGATCGATGACGAGCGGGCCGTAGAGACCGAGCTGTTCCTGCATCCCCGAGTGACTGTGATACCAATACGTGCCGTATTGCTTGAGCGGAAACCGATACACGAAGGTCTCACCGGGATCGATGCCCTTGAACGTCACCCCCGGCACGCCGTCCATCTCGTTCGGCAACAAAATGCCGTGCCAGTGAATCGACGAGCGCTCCTTCAAGTGGTTGGTGACACGCAGTTCGATTTCCTGACCTTGGCGAAAGCGGAGCAACGGTGCGGGCAATGAGCCGTTGACGGTCACGGCCTGACCAACGTGGTCGCCGATACGGAAGTCCATTTTGTCGATCATTAGATCGACTACGGACGTGCCGGTCGGAGTCGAACCAGCCGGCGACATGGCCGGCATCGCGGACGCAGAGTGACCGGCGTGCGGGGCCTGTGCATAGGCCGGTGCAAACTTGGACAACCCCGCCCACACTCCCGCTGCCGCAGCGGCTCGCAAAAATTCGCGGCGCGAGGGGTTGGGCGCACAAGCGAGAATGGAGGGGAATTCGGAGCGAAGCATTGGATTCGTTTGTGGACAGGTGGGCACCGGGCACAGGATCCGTTGCGCGCTAAACCATCCTGGTTATCAACGCCGACCGAGTGTGCGCACTAGGGTTCATTACACCTCAGATAAAGATTCGTCGGGTGAACACCCCATGGCCGGACGGGCCGCGTGAGGCGGAAACTGGTTTGAACCTGTTGCGGCAACAGAGCGCGATTGGTCGGGCTCGCCCGCGTGAGATGACTATGACGGCGATGCGCCGAATGCCGTCGGCGCGGTGCTGACGCTTATGCTTTGCCCTTAGCACAGAAGCATTCGAGGCACTTTTCGTGACTGCACGCGCCGCAGAAAAGTTCGAGACGCTGACGCAAGGACCGCCGCGCACGGTGTAGCGCGACCTCCAGCGTGCCGACATTGATCTTCAATTCGCGACTCACCGCCTTCTTCGACTCGCCGTTCAAATCGATCCGCTGAATCAATTTGGCATAGCGCGGATTCAAGCTCGGCAGCAAGCCGGTGAAGCACGCGCAGACCACGCGGTTCCAGTCCTTCGGCGGCGCGGCGAAATCTTCCCCGGCAGCCTGCATTTCCGTCCAAAGCCGATCCGTGCTCCGTTGTTCGGAGGACTTCTGGCGGTAGTGGTCGCTGATCGCGTTGCGTAGAATGCGATAGAACCACGGCACCGCCTTCTCCCCGCGGCGCAATTGCGCGTCGTGTTGGAGAGCCTTAAGCAGGCTCTGCTGCAACAAATCCTCGGCCTCCGCCTCGTTGCCGGTGCGGGCGGTCAGGAATCGTTGAAAGCGAGCGCGCTCGGACACGATGGCGTCGATTACCTCGCGGGAAGGACGCGATTTGGATTCGACGCGCGCGGCGGGCATATCCGTTGAACGCGACACCTGCGCGAATCCCTCAAAATATTGTCGGCAGTTGAGTAGCCAGTGCCGGGCCTCGCGGAATCATGCGCGAAACGCCTCCCCAGGTGCCCCCTGTCCCACTATCGGGTTAAATCACGAAGTCAGCCGCGTGAAGGAAAGCGCACGGATGCAACGCGACTTCGATTCGCGCCGACATTGGTCGTCGGCCAACGAATGTCAGAGGTGTTCCACCACAATACCCGGTTGTTTCTCTTTTGCCGGACCCTGCTCGTAGGCGAGCACAGTCCCGCGATTCCCGGGCAAATTGACCACGACGGCGAAACGCGCATCCGCGGCAAGCTTGGTGGGTTCTCCCTTACCAACCTCAGTAGCCGACACGAGGTCATTGCCTTGCTGCCAGAGCACGAACATCTCGGTGCCGCGCCCGACAGCGACGGGTTGCTTGCCCTTCCCGAGTAAGACCTCCGCGCCGCCGGCCGGAGCGAAAAACACTTCCCCGGCGCGTTGCCAGACGCTGCCGAATTTTCCGTCGCCGACCGCAACAATCTTTCCGCCGTCCATCGGGCAGCCAGTGAGCTTCCACGTGCCTTCGCCGAGCTTCTTCGCGGGAGTGAATTCCTTCGCACCGTTCGGGCGCGTCGTCATCCACATGTCGCGCGAACCTTCAATCGAGTTCCGCCACATGACGGCGAGATTGCCCTGCGCATCGAAGAGTGCGGTCGGATGACAGCACTCGCAGATCGATTTGTCGGGTGACCGATAAATCGGTTCGTTCTTTCCCCAAGTGCGGCCGCCATCGGTCGATTCTGCCCCGAACATTTCCGTCTTCCCATTGCGGAGATCGAGCCAAGTCACGAACGTGCGCCCATCCGGCACCGCAGCAAGATCGTGCAAACCTTCGCGCGCGCTCGTCGGGACGTCGTTGATCGTTACTGGCTCCGACCATGTGCGGCCGCCATCGGTCGAGTGAAACGCGATCAATTCCGCAGTGATAGCAGTGACGGTCACACGATCACCGTGGGCCACAATTCGCGGGCCACGTCGCATACCGAGCATCAAGGTCGGCGCGCTCGCGACTTTCACGGCGGGCGCGAAGGATTTTCCGCCGTCCTCGGAACACGTGACGTAGATGTCCTTCGCCTTGCCGTAAGCCAGCCACACCCGACCGTCAGTGCCCGCCGCGAGCTGCGGCTGGGCGGCATTGGGGATTTCCGTGCGCGACGCCGGCAATTCGGCGGCGGCTGCTCCGCTGGTGAAAGCGAGAGCTGCCGCGAAGCATCGGGACCAGAGGGGAAAGAGGGAGTGCATGTCGGTGAGGAGGTTTTATTGAAACAAAGGGCGAAGTGTCACGCATGGGCGAGCATTAGCGCGCGGAAGGTTTCTACCGGTCCACCGCCACTACGGCGGTCACGACCTGTCGCGGTTGTCCGTCGCGGGTGAAACTGAGAAGGAGCTGAGGTCGCGGGCCGTCGCGCAGCAACACGATGCGAGGGAACCCACCGGCTCGCGCCGTCGTGGTAGGCGCGATCAGGGCCGGCTTCGACAGCGTCCCGTCAGCGGCAATCGCGCGCAAGTAGAGGCCACCTTCCTTTTCCTTTTCGGAGCCTTCGAGCCAGACGAACAGGTGTGTGCGGTCGGACAACATCACGTTGTCCACCCGCCCGAGCGGACGGCCGAGATCGACCACGGTGGCATCCCCGAAATTTGGCGCACCCGCCTCGGCGCGGGCGGCATACACGCGGGCCTGATTGTTGGCGGCGGTGAACCAAACCGCGCCTACGTGACGACCGTTCGTGGCGAGTTGCGGGCCGTTCACCGGACACGCGGCGATTTTCCATCCGTCATTGTGCAGCGCGGTCGGCGACTCCCAGCGATCGTTGCGATACCGCGCCACCCGCATGTCGCGCACCTCCTCCGCGGTCCGGCCCCGATAGGCGAGCAGTGCGCCGTCCGGCGTCGCGAGCAGCGAAAGCTGGCAGCAATCGCACACCGAAGGATCGACCAGCACGTCGGGACTCGGGTCGCCGATGATGCGCGCGTAGAGCGCCTGGCGGTCTTTCATTCCGCCGCCGTGCCGGTTGCGGCCGTCGAGCCACGCCGCGAGGACACGCCCGTTGGCGAGCGGTTGCAGCGCCACGAATTCGACGGAAACGCTGTCCGGCGTGACGGGCGCGGGCTTGCCCCACGTTTTCCCTCCGTCCGAGGAGACGCTGAATTCAGCGTGATAGCTCGCATGGTCGTGGCCACCGCCGGACGAGCCGACGAACCAGACCGCCGTGAGCCGATCTCCTTGGACGGCCATCACGGGGAAATCCGCCCAATTGACGAACCAGTCCGCGCCGCGCGCGACCAGCCGCGCCTCGCTCCACCGCTGGGAAGCGGCGTCGAACCGCGCGCATTTCAGCGCCTGCTCTTTCTCACCGGCGGACTCGATCCATGAGAGCCACGTCACGCCCTCCGGCGAAGTCGTGAGCGACGACCCCATCGAATCAGGACCAGCCGGTGAATCCACATACTTCACCGCGGCTTCGAGAGGCTTGGAACTGCCCGGCTGCGCGTGCGATGGAGCGAGCGCAAACCAACACGTTGAAAAGATGAAAAGAGACGAGAGTCGAACGCGCATAAATATGGGAGGTCAGCCGCCAGTTGACGGCTTCAATGGGAGGGTCACTTTCAGTCCTGCGTGCATCTCTTCCAAGACGAAGGCCCAAGATTTGGCGGCTTCACTTTGCTGCGAAGCCGACTGTTCAAGCGCTCTCGCCAAACGCTCCGCTGTAGCTCGATCGGCACACAGCTCCTGCAATCGCTCCCATTCATCGCCGTTACTGCGCAACGCGATTTCGAGGAGTTGTTCAGCGGTCATGTTCGTTTGGCTATCGAGTTTCTTGGTTTGGCGTCTGCGAACTCATTTTTGAACCCCTAACACAACGATCCAGCCACCCGGTTCGCGCCCGGATGGCTGGATCTCACACAAAACCACGGAGGGCCAATGTTCCTCCGTGGAAGATCGTCATTCCTTGATGCTGCCGCAGGTGAGCATCGCCTTGCCGAAATACGGATTGTTGATCTTCGTCGTGGTCTGCACCCAATCACCTTCGCCGCCCTCAACCATCGGGCAGTTCGCGATGTAGTAGCCCTTCTGGCTGCCGGCGAGATGGACGGCACGCTTGCTCAGGGCTTTGAACGCCTCGCGAGCGGCCTTCAGCGAATCCGCTCCGGCGAGTTTCTTCGAGGCGTCGGCGGCGGGCTGCGCCTTGGAATCCTCCTTGGCGGCCACCGTGAGGTCTTTGCCGACCACCGTCGCGGCCTTTTTGGCTGCTGCGAGATCGTCCGCGGCGAGGGCGGCGCGGACGTTTTCATATTGGGCGAGGAAGGATTTCTGCGCGTCGGTGAGCGGCGCGTTTTTGTCATGCGCCTGCGCGGTGAGACCGAGCAGGGCGAACAGGCCGATGGCCTGGAGGATGCGGATGGATTTGGATTTCATGAGTGGAGATGACTTGTTTTTCCTTTGGCAGGTTGCGCACGGACGTGCCGGGTTGCAGGCCGATGGCAGATTGTTTCAGATGCAGCGGGGCATCGCGAATAGCGAGGAGCGTTCAGGGCTGGTTGCTGAGCAGGAAGTGGGAGCGATTCTCTGCAATTATGTGGTGCCGAAACGCCGCATCGCCGAACAGTGGCTCGGTATCGCGCTTGCGCACAACCAGCCACAAGCGACGGCGCTCGGCCCACTGGCGGCGCAATTCCAGCGTGGAAATGAAGCGCGTGCCTCGTTCGGCAGGGGTGAGAAACTGCGCCCCGAGTTCGTCCGTGTAGTCCACCAAGCCAACCGTGCGATTGGAGTAGTAGACGAAGTCGTGAAAAAAGCCCCCATAGTGATAAACCCGGTCGTCCGGCCGGAGCCGCGCCTTGGCGACCAACGCAAGCTCCCTGGTGTTCACCCGTTGAATGTCCGTGGCGGCCATTCCGAGAGCCAAATAAAATACGGCCATCGTTGCCGTCATCACCACCACGGCTGCGCGAACATCGCGCCGGCCGAGCCGCCAGACCACGACCCCGCCGATGAGCACTACCGCCGCCATGGCCCACCCAAAAGGGCGCAGGGCCTCCGCTTGCGCGGCGTCCTTGATCAAACCCGGTTTCGTTACCGCGACGACGAGCGCCCCGGCGAGAATCGCGCTGGCCAGCGAAAAGCCGGCCAAACCGCCGCGCACGCGAGACGCCTCCCGCCGTTCCCATCGCTGCGCCAGCCAGAGGCCAACTACGACCGCAAGCGACGGCAACACGGGCAGGATGTAGGGGATCAGTTTCGACTGCGACTTGGAGTAAAACAGGAACATGAACCCCGCCCACGTGGCGAAAAACCAAGCGTCGGCGTTTTCCCGCCGCGCCGCCGCCCAGCCGCCGCGCAGCGCTTCCCGCCAGGCACTCCACAGCAAGCCGGTCCAAGGGAAAAAACCGACCGCCAGGATGGGAATGAAGAACCACCATGGTTGCTGACGCCCGAGATCGACCGTGAAGCGCTGCCAATGCTCGCGCACCAGATACGCCTGCACCCAGTCAGGATTGCGCAGGGCGACGAGCACGTGCCACGGCACCGCGATCGCGAGAAAGAGCGCGAGGCCGCTAGGCAGATAAAACGGCCGCAGCCGCTTCCACTGGTTGAAGATCAGCAGCCAGAGGAACATCACGGCGCCCGGGACGAGAAAGCCGATGAGTCCCTTGGTCAGGGTGGCGAGTGCCGCACTCGCGTAGAGTCCGTAGAAGAACCAGCGGCGCCGCACGCAGACGGGCTCGCGCACGCCAAGGATGAAGCAAAACAACGTGGCGGCCATGAGCACGGAAACCGCCATGTCCAGGATCAACAGACGCGCGAGGGCGAAATAAAGGATCGATGTCCCGAGGACGAACGCCGCCCCGAGTCCTGCGCCGCGTCCAAACAATCGACGGGTCGCGGCGTAGGTCAGCAACACCCCGCCCAGCGCGAAGAGCGCGGGGGTGAGGCGCATCGACCACTCGGAACCACCGAAAACTCGCAGCGCCACGGCACCGGCCCAGTAAACCAACGGCGGCTTTTCGAAGTAGGGAATCCCATTGAGATGGGGCGTGATCCAATCGCCGCTCGCGACCATCTCACGCGGTATCTCGGCGTAGCGGCCCTCGTCCGGGTTCGCCAGCGGACGGTTGCCAAGGGCGAACCCGAACAGCACGGAGAAAGCCAGCAAGAGCCCGAGGATATCCCTCCGCCAGGGCGGCATCGTCGAAGGGGAGCCGAAAGGAGACGCTTCGAGCATCACCTCCGCGGCCAACTTTTGCTCCCGGGGATACGGCCCCAAAATCAACGGGCGCTGCAAATCGCTCTCGGCGGGGTCGGGTTTCACGGGATCGGCGCAAGCAAGTCCTGAACTACTGTCCCGTGGTGTTTTCCTTTCCGTCGCCACCGGCGCGCTCGACGGGGGCGGCTCCCGCCAGCGCTGCCACCGGCGTGGCGGGGCCGTTCGGCAGCACCGGATGCTGGGTCGTCATCGGCGCCACTTTCACGCCGTCGTCATGGGGCTGGTCCAAGCCGAAATTTTCCACGCGGTTGGGCTGGGTCCACTCGCGAAGCATCTCCCGGCCGATTTTGGGATAGGCCGCCGGGTTGAATAGCAGATTGATCGACGTGTTGCACTCGTGCGTGCAGAAACACTTCGTGTCGCGGATGAAGGTGCGCATCGACTTCGCACGCTCGCCCTCCCAGATTTTCTCCATGTCGTAACCGGCCTCGCGCAGATTGCCGAGCTTCTCGCTCAGCATCTCGCACGCATAGACATCGCCCTCCTCGGAGATCACGGCGGAGAGCGCGCCCGCGTAGCACGGCGTCTGGAATTTCCCGGTTTCGAGCGTGGCGAGGGTCGTCTTCGTCGCGAGCCGCTCCTTGGCATGCACCACGCGGGCGAGCGGCATTTTTTGATAGTAGTTGAGCGCACCGCTGGCGAAGGCCTGCTCGATGCGCGCCTTCAGCCGGCGGTATTTCGCCACGTCGGCGACGCCGATCGCGGGCTCCATCGGCTTGCCGCGCACGAACGAGAGATCCCAGTTATCCGGCTGGAGGTCCTTCACTACATACTCGAACATCTCGTCCATCTCGTCCTGGTTCCACGCGCAGAAACACGTCGAGATACCCACGCCCATGTTGGGATGGTGTCGGCCGAGTTTTTTCAGTTCGCGGAAAGTCTCGATCGAACGCTCGAAGTTGCGCGGCACGCCGCGAATCCGGTCGTGCGTCGCCTGCAATCCATCGAGCGAGCAGAGGATGCCGACAAACGTCGTCGGGCAGTTCTTCACCAGCCGCTCGGCGGAAGCGACGATTTCGGCGGTCTTGATGCCGTTGGTGTTGATCGAGAGGGTGACGGGGTGGAGCCGGTCGTGGAGAATTTTCGCGAACTCCGGCAGATCCTTCCGCAGGAAGGGCTCGCCGCCGGTGAACGCGACCCACATGGCGCGCTTGATGGAGACGGCGATCTTGTCGATCTCCTCGAGCGTGAGATCGGTCTGCCCCTTGTTGAGGCTGTCCCAATAAAAGCAGTGCTTGCACTTCGCGTTGCAGCGCGCCGTCACGAAGAACGTGAGGTGCAGCGGCAGGCCGCGTTTAACGAACAGCCGCGGCAGGTGTGGGACGAGATTGGTGAGTGACATGGATGAATCCTCCGAGGGTTAATAGTGTGCCGGTGATTGCCCCGCCCAACCAAGCCACGGAAACGGCGAGGAGGACGGGGAAGGCTTTGATGAGAAAGGCGGCGTCATTGCCCTGCCGGCGAAGGCGGAGCAGCAGCGGAACGGGCAGCAAGAGGAACGCCATCGCCGCCACGACGAAGAAAGGGAGGGACAGCCAGGACGCGCAGTGATGCACGTAGGGCGCCGCCGCCACCAGGAACGGGCTCACCCCAAGGGCCAGTGTGGCCCCGAGGTGAATGACGCCGCTCGACCGGCTGTAGTTCGAGCGCGCCTCGGCCATCTCGGGAAACCGGAAGTGGCTCATCACAATCCGCTCGGCGTAGAACTTTTGCTGCCGTAGAAACCCCAGCAGGCTTCCGCGATAAGCGTGGTAAACCCCGGCGTCCGCGACCCACCGAATCCGGGCGCCGTTGCGTGTGAGGAGAAACCCCAGTTCCTCGTCCTCGTTCCCCCAGATGGGCTTCGCCGGCTCGCGTTTCCGGGCGTAGAGGGGGAAGCCGCCGACGGCGGCGAAGGCGATTCGTTTACAGGCGAAATTGGAGGTGATGGTCGATTCGATTTCCGCCGGCAGGCCGCGCTGCCGGATGTGGAGAACCTGATCCTGCAACCGCGTGAGGAACGTCTCGCGCACGGGGCCGGAGTAGCCGCCGGTCGCCGCGACGACGCTGACCGCCGCCAACGGCGCGGTGATTCGCTCCAGCCACTCCGGCGGCGGCACGCAGTCCGAGTCGGTGAACGCGAGAATCTCGCCCGAGGCCGCAGCGGCGCCGGCATTGCGCGCAATACCCGGTCCGGCATTTTGCCCAAGTGAGATGACGGTCACACCATGTTGCCTAGCGATTTCGGCGGTGCGATCCCGGCTGCAATCGTCGACAACGATGATTTCGTGCGGCGGACGCGTCTGCGTGCGCAGGCTTTGCAAGCAGGCTCCGAGGGTGCCGGCCGCGTTGTAGGCGGGGATAATAACCGAGATCATCATCATTTCAGATTCGAGGGAGGGGCTCTGGGGACGGATTGTTTGACGGGGAGATGGCTTGGCTCGCCAAATGTGTGGGACAGCGGCGGCCACTGAGAGAAACGAGCCAGCCACCCAGCTCGCGCACGAGTGGCTGAATCTACCTTACTAACACCACGGAGGGCCAATGTTCCTCCGTGGAAGACCGTCATTCCTTGATGCTGCCGCAGGTGAGCATCGCTTTTCCGAAATACGGATTGTTGATCTTCGTCGTGGTCTGCACCCAGTCGCCTTCGCCGCCCTCGACCATCGGGCAGTTCGCGATGAAGTAGCCCGCCTGGCTGCCCGCGAGATGGACAGCGCGTTTGCTCAGGGCCTTGAACGCCTCGCGGGCGGTCTTCAGCGAATCCGCTCCGGCGAGTTTCTTCGCGGCGTCGGCGCCGGGCTGCGCTTTGGAATCTTCCTTGGCGGCCACCGTGAGGTCTTTTTCGACGACCATCGCGGCCTTTTTGGCTGCCGCAAGATCGTCCGCGGCGAGGGCGGCACGGACGGCTTCGTATTGGGAGAGGAACGTTTTCTGCGCGTCGGTGAGCGGCGCGTTTTTGTCGTGCGCCTGCGCGGTGAGACCGAGCAGGGCGAACAGGCCGATGGCCTGGAGGATGCGGATGGATTTGGATTTCATGGTTGGGATGGGACTAAATTTAGGCGCGGGCTGCGCGATAGAGTGCGAGTGTGCCACAGGGAGTGTCGATGTGGCGGGTGGCTTCGACGTTGCGAAAGCCGGCCTCCTGCATGAGTGCCGGCAGCAACCCGTGACGATGATCCGCCGTGGTGGCGAAACCATCGAGGAGCTGAACGCTGAGAAACGCGGCGCTCATGACCGCATTTCCCGGCGGCCCCCAGTCGGCTACATGGAGTTCTCCGCCGGGCACCAGCAGGCGGTGAATTTCACAAAACACGCGCTGCTTGGCCGCACGCTCCAAGTGGTGAAATAACAGGCTGCTGATCGCGCGGTCGAAGGTGCCATCGCCGAACGGTATCGAGTCGGCCTGCCCTTCGACCAACGTCACCGGAACGTCGGCGTCCGCGACCTTGCGCGCGGCCCGCGCCAACACCGTCGGGTCGGCGTCGAGTCCGGTCACGACGGCTCCGGGGCAGGCTCGCTTGACCGAGAGCGCAAGGGTGCCGGTGCCGCACCCGACATCGAGGACGCGATGCCCCGCGCGAATATTCGTCTGCGCGAGCAGGTGGGATTTGAACGTGCGCTCGCGCGTCGTCCACCGCACGACGGGGTCGTAGAATCGCGTGAGCCAGCCGTAGGCCAGCGCGGGCTTGATTGCGTAGGACGCAGTCATTTTCTCGGTTTAGTTCTTCTTGGGCAGATTGCGCGAGGACGTGTGGGTCTGGATGATTTTCCACTCGCCCGCGATTTTCTTGAGCACGGAAGTGGCGACTCCGCGTTTTTCGATCACGCGATCGCCCTCTTTGAGCACGATTTTGTAGACGTAAGTCTCGGTGGCCAGGGCGACGGGCGATTCCAGCCGCACCTCCACCTTGTAGTCCCGGAAGGAGAATTCCTTGAACTCGGCCAGCTCGGGTCCGATGTGATGCGCGACGTAGTCGGCAAACGTGCCCTCGACGCCGCCCGACTCGAAGACCTGCGAGTCGGCGGCGAAGAGTTTGGCGGCGCCGGAGACATCGAGTTTTTCGAGGGCCGCCTTGTAAGCGCCGAGCACCGATTTGACCGTGACCACATCGGGCGAGTCCGCCGCACGTGCAAGCAACGTGGCGGCGATGAACAGCAAAGCGAAAACGAACCGTTTCAGTTTCATGGTCAGGCTTTCTTCGGCACCAGTTTCATGCCGCCGCACTTCGGGCACGTGGCGCCGGGAGTCTTCGACGTGACGTCGGGGTGCATCGGGCAATAGTAAAGTGAAACCGTGCCGGCGGCGGCTGCGGGCTCATCGATCACATTGATGCCGAAGCCGGCGAACCTGTCCTTCCCGTCGATCTGCACCTGCACGTAGAAGCGGTAGTAGCCGGCTGCCGCAGGCGCGATGTGGAATTGCAACTCCGAGCCGCCGCGCTGGCTGTCGTTGGTCGGCTCCTCGCCGAGCGGGTGAACGTGCAGCACGGTTTTCAGGTCAGGGGTGAAGCCGACGCCGTGCGCGAACGCGCCCATCAGCGGCTCCAAATTCTTCGCGGGCGAGCCGTCGGGTTTGGCCACGCTGACTTTCACCATCGCACCACCTTCGAGCGGAATTTTTCCACCCTCGATCTGCATGTCGAATCGGTAGCCGTCCACCGCGACACTCTGCGTCGGCTTTTGGTCGAGCACACGGGACGCGCCCGCAACGCCCACCGTGCCACGGGCATATTCCTGCACGGAAGTCGCCGCGGGTAGTAGGTCGGCGAAGACGACGTATTCCCCACCGGCGCGCGGTGTGAATGCGAACGACCACACGCCGGGCGCGGTCTCCACCGGATGCTCGTGATGATAGTCGCTCAGGCTCGGATCGACGATGAGCAGGTGGACTTTCTTGGTGTGCGCCAGCTCGAGATCAGCGGCCGTGACGGGCTTACCGCTTTGCTTGTTCGCGAGACGCACGGCGATTTGCGCCGTTTGCCCGGCCTTTAGCGGGCTGGGGCTCACGACGGTCAATGCCGTCGTCGGCTCTGCCGCGGAGGCGTGGCTGTGGCCGGCTTCGCCGCCGTGATCATGGCTGGTCGCGATGGCGATGGGCGCAGTCGCGGCAACGTCCGCCGGGTATTGCGCCGCCAACACCTTCAGCAGGGCGTCGATACCTTTAAGCTGTTTCTCGACGGACGCCTGACTGTTTTCATCCGCTGCGTCGTGAGCAGCGTCGAGCGCCTTCGCGAGATTGCTGATCGCGCCCTCGGCGCGCTTCAGCTTGTCCGCCGGGAGGCCTTTCGAGACGGACGCCAATCCCTTCAACGTCGCTGTCAGGGTTTCGGTCACATCGTGCAGCTCGGCTAGTTTCTTGCTCTCAGCCAAGCCGGTGAGCTTAACGCGGAGCCCGTTGATCTGGCCCCACGCTTCCGCAGCCGACTTGGGCGCGGACGATGCGGCGGCGGAGTGTTCGTGCGCGGCGGGTGCCGCGGCGGCGAAAGCGGACGCGGTGAGGCCCTGCAACGCCAGGCCGAGCACGAGCGCGGAAGTTTGAGTGAAGCGATGGGAGATCATGGTTTTCGTTGGCGTCGATTGGGCGCTCACCGCGACGAAGCGATGAGCGCGGGAGAAACAAGCGGTCGGACGATTAGTGCGCGTGTGCGGCAGGATATTGGGCGGTGAGTATCTTCATGAGGGAATCCACGCTCCCCAGTTGCTTCTCGGAGCCGGCTTGGTTGCCCTCGTCGGCGGCGTCGTGCAGCGCATCGAGCGCTTTGGCCAGATTCTTCACCGTGCCCTCGACGCGGGTCTTTTTGTCGGCGGGCAAATCTTTCGAGAGCGCGGGCAGCGCGTTGAGCACGCCGGTGAGTTTCTCCGCCGTATCATGCACGGTTTTGAGATCTTTGCCCTTCACCTGCTCCGTCAGTGCCATGTGGAGGTGGCCGGCCTGTTCGAGGGCGGCGGCAGCCGTCGCTGGCTTTGCCATTTCAGAGCCGTGTTCGTGATCGGCTTTCTTCTCCGCGGCGCGGAGGCCGGGGAGCGTGAACAGAAGCGCGGCTCCCGCCAGAAGCGGCAGCGCGCGGGTGAGTGCGAGGGATGTTTTCATGTTTTTGTTTTTTGGATTTGAACTAGCGAGAATCGAGGGCGGGTGCGGCGGCAGGAGATTCCTGGGCCGCAATGGGCGTTGACGGGGTGACATCGATGGCGTCGAGCGGATCGACTTTGGCCCGTTCGAGATACTTCTCGGCGGCGCGGCGCCCGAATTTGAAAAACACCGCCGGCGTCACGGCCATGTCCAAGAAGGTCGAGCTGACGAGTCCGCCGAGGATCACCACGGCGACGGGATACAGGATTTCCTTGCCGGGCTGATCGGCCGCGAGCACGAGCGGAATCAACGCAAGGCCGGCGGTGAGCGCGGTCATCGTCACGGGCACGAGCCGTTCCAGCGAACCGCGCACGATCATGTGGGCGTCGAATTTCTCGCCTTCGTGCTCCATCAAATGGAGGTAGTGCGAGATCATCATGATCGTGTTGCGGGAGGCGATGCCCGCGAGCGTGATGAGGCCGACGAGCGTCGCGATGGACACCTTGCCGACCATGAAATACGTCAGGGCGAGCGCGCCAATGAAGGCCAGCGGGATGTTCAGCAGAATCTGCGCGACAATCATCCCCGAACGGAAGTGCGAGTAGAGCAGCAGGAAGATCGTGCCGAAGGTGAAAATCGCGAGGATGCCGATGACGCGCGTCGCCTCCTGCTGGCTCTGGAACTGGCCCTCGTAGCTGACGAAGTAGCCGGTTTCGAGGTGCAGCTTGGCGTTGAGCGCGGCTTGGATTTCACCGACGACCGAACCGAGGTCGCGACCGGACACGTTGGCGGAAACGACGATTCGGCGTTGCACATCCTCGCGGTTGATCGCGTTGGGGCCTTTGCTTTCGCGCACCTCGGCGACGAGTGAGAGCGGCACCTTGCCGCCGACCGGTGCGTCGATGAGGATGTCGCGAATCGCGGAAACATTGAGGCGCGAGGATTCAGCGAGCCGCACAACGAGATCGTAGGTGCGCTGGCCTTCGAGCACCTGCGCGACGGTCACACCATTCAGCGCGGCTTCGAGCTGCTCGTTCAGTGCGCCGGGCTTGAGTCCATACATGGCGGCCTTCTCGCGATTTACCTCGATCTTGATTTGGTCGATGAGCACCTGCTTTTCCGTCTGCAAATCAACGAGGCCCGAGATGTTGTGCATCGCCGCTTCGGCATCCGCCGCATAGGTGCGGAGTTTGTCCAAATCGGGGCCGAAGATTTTCACGGCGATCTGCGCGCGCACGCCGGAAAGCAGGTGGTCGAGTCGATGTGAAATCGGCTGGCCAACGCTGCTGACGATGCCGGGGATTTGGCCGAGTTTTTCGCGAATGTCGTCGAGGATCGCCTCGCGAGAGCGCGTGGACTTTTTGAAGTCCACGTCGATCTCCGTGTAATGCACACCCTCCGCGTGTTCGTCCAACTCGGCGCGGCCGGTGCGCCGACCGGTCGAGGCGACCTCGGGCACGCTGATGAGAAGCTTTTCCGCGATGAACCCGATGCGATTGGATTCGGCGAGCGAGGTGCCGGGCGCGGACATGATGTTGATGGTCGACGTGCCCTCGTTGAAGTCCGGGAGAAAGATTTTACCCATGCGCGGATAGAGCGCGAACGAGCCGGCAACGAGCAGCAGCGCGAGGACCATCACTACCCACGGGTGGCGCATCGACGGGCCGAGAATGAGCTTTTGGTCGAACGCTTTCAGCCCGCGCACGAGCCAGCCGTCTTTTTCGTGATCCATTCGCTTCATCTTCGGGAGCAGGTAGGAAGCGAGCGCCGGAATCACCGTAAGCGACACGACGAACGACGCGATCATCGCGACGATGGTCGCCACTCCGATAGGCGCGAAGAGCCGGCCCTCGATGCCGCCGAGCGCGAAGAGCGGGATGAACACGAGGATGATGACGAGCGTCGCGAACAGGATCGAGTTTCGCACCTCTGACGAAGCGTCGGCGATCACGCGCAAGACGGGGCGAGGACTGGCGGCGTGGCGATTTTCGCGCAGCCGGCGGAACACGTTTTCCACATCCACGATGGCGTCGTCCACGACCATGCCGATGGCCACGGCGAGACCACCCAGCGTCATCGTATTGATGGTGATGCCGGCGAACTTGAAATACAGGCCCGTGACGACGAACGAGAGCGGGATCGCCGTGAGCGTAATGAGCGTCGTGCGAAAATTGAGCAGGAACAAGAACAGCACGATCACGACCATGATGGCGCCGTCGCGGATCGCCTCCTCGACGTTGAGCACCGCAGCCGAGATGAAATTCCCTTGCTTGAACAAGGTGACGATTTTCACGTCGGGCGGGAGCGTCTTGCCCATCTCGGCAAGGGCGGCTTCGACCAGACGCGTGAGGGTCAGCGTATCGGTGCCCGGTTGCTTCTGCACCGAGAGGATCACGGCGGGCTCGCCGTTCACGCCGGCATCGCCGCGCATGGTTTGGCGGCCGAATTTTACCTCGGCGACATCGCGGAGGCGGACGGGCACTCCCTTGCGAACGGTCACGACGGAGTTGCCAATGTCTTCGAGCGAGGTCGTGCGGCCGACGTTGCGGATGAGCGCCTCCTTGTTGGCGTTTTCCAAAAAGCCGCCCGAGCTGTTTTCCTGCGCTTCACGTGCCGCGGTGAGCACGTCTTCGAGGCTGACACCGAGCGCGGCCATCTTCGAGGGAGCCGGCAGAACTTGATACTGCTTCACGCCGCCGCCGATGGCGATGACCTGCGAGACCCCGGGGATCGTGAGGAGCCGCTGACGCACCGTCCAATCGGCGAGCGAGCGGATGTCCATCGGCGCGGTCTGGCCGCTATCGCTGCGCAGGCCGATGAGCATGATCTCGCCCATGATCGAGCTGATCGGCCCCATCGTCGGCGTGACGCCGCGCGGGATTTTTTCCGCGGCGAGCTGGAGGCGTTCCTGCACGAGCTGGCGCGCGCGGTAGATGTCCATGCCCCAATCGAATTCGACGTAGAGAATGGAGAGGCCGATGCCGGCGGCGGAGCGGACCCGCTTCACGCCGGGCGCGCCGTTGAGCGCCGTTTCCATCGGCAGGTTCACAAGGGTCTCGACTTCCTCCGGCGCGAGGCCCGTGGCCTCGGTCATGATGTTTACCGTCGGCCGGTTCAGGTCGGGGAACACGTCAACGGGCAGCTTCGCGATGACGAAGCCCCCGTAGATGAGCAGGAGCGCGCTCGCCGCCAGCACGAAGAGGCGGTTGCGCAGCGAGAATTCGATGAGCCGGTTTAGCATGGCGGGGGCTCAGTGCTTCTGGCCGTCCTCGGCTGATTTCGCGGCGGGGGCCTTGCCTGCGGCGGTCGCCGCCGCCGGGGCTTCCTTCGGCGGAGTGGGCGCGACGTATTGGAGCTGATAGTTGCCGACGGTCACGACGTTGGCGCCCGGCAACACGCCCTCGATTACTTCGACGTAGCGGTCGTCGCGCTGGCCGAGCACGACAGGCGTGCGCAGGAAGGTGTGCGGGTCCTTGTCGTCCTGCACGAAGACGAAGAGATTGCCGGATTCGCCGAGCACGGCCGACAGCGGCACGGTGATCACGGTATCGGCCTGCGCGGTGATGATGTGCAGGGTGGCGCGCATGTTCGGCAGCAGCTTTTGGTCGGGATTCGCGACGCGCACGCGCACGCCGAGTGTGCGGGTCTCGGGATCGAGCCGCGGCGTGTAGCCCTCGACGATGCCCGTGAATTGATCGTCGGGATAGGCCTCGGCGCGAATGCGGACGGTCTGGCCTTTTTTCACCTGCGCGACTTGTCCCTCGTAGAGGCGGCCGACAAGGTAGAGTTCGGAAAGATCAACGAGCGTGAGCAGCCGGGCGTTGGGCTCGACGCTGTCGCCGGTGAAGATCGGTTGCTCGTAAACGGTGGCGGCCATGGGCGACTTGAATTGCAGCTTCGGTGGCGGGTCGCCAACCTGCCGGCTCTCGACTTCAAGCAGGAAATCGCCCTCGGCCACACGGTCGCCTTCCTTCACCGCGAGCCGCGTGATCCGCCCGGAAATGCGGCTGGCGATGGCCGCGACGCGCGACGGATCGAGTTCCACGTTGCCGAGCACGGCGACCGTTTTTTCCAGCGTGCGCAGCTCGGCGGCCTCGATTTTCAAGCCGAGATTTTTTTCGGCGGTCGCCGTGAGCGTGACCGGGCCGGTGAGCGGGCCGGCACCGGCTTCGCCCGGGGCCTTGTTGTGGCCCTCATGGGCCGAGACGCGCGCGGCAGAACAGGTGAGGACGGTCAGGGCGGCGAAAAAATGGAACGGACGTTTCATGAAAGTGGGCGTGGAAAAGCCGGAGAAAAAATTGAGAGTGGGGCTACTCGCTCAGGGTTGTTCGTTGAGCGCAGGCGGATTAACCAACTGCGGATTCCGCCCCGTGGCGGTCTGCAACTCCGCCAAGGCCTTGGCGTAGGCAGTGCCGGCCGCGAGCACCCCGGATTCGAGTGCGAGGCGTTGCTGCTGGCCTTGGATTACTTGGAAAAGAGGCAACTGCCCCTGCTGGTAAGCCTCGGCCAGCGCGCGCTCCGACGCCTCGCCCAAGGGCGAGACCATTGCGCGATAACCCTCCAAGATTTTACGGGACTGCGTGGCGCGCTGGCGTGCCGCTGCCACCTCAGACACCACTCTGAAGTCGAGCGCTTCGGCCTCGCGTTGGGCGCGCGTCCGCTCGGCGCGAAGTTCGCGCAGGCGGCCCTGATTTTTATTTCGCACCGGCAATGGGATGGAAATTTTTGCGCCCAGAAGGTGATCGGCTCCGCCTCCCGCGCCCCGGTCGTAGCCGTAGGTCGCGCCCACCGTGAGATCGCCCTTGGACTCGACTTGGGCGAGACGCTGTTCGGCCTCGACCTGCTCAATCGCCAAAGCGGCCACGCGCAAATCGGGACGATTCCACGTCGATTTTTCGCCATCGGCATGGGCAATAAGCGCCTGGGTCAGCCCCGGCAAATCGCCCGCCACCGCCAAGTCTTCCTCGGGCGGCGCACCGAGCAGGGGTTTCAAGTCTTGCAGCCGGGTCGTGCGCTCGGCCACCAAGTTGGTGCGTTCCTGCTCTAGTTTTGCCTGTTCGAGCGCGGCGGCGTTGACCTCGACCACGGAGACTTCACCGATCTTCGCCCGGGAGCGGGCGAGGTCGGCCAAGCGCGCGTTCGCTGTGATCAATCGATCTCGCAGCGCGATTTCCTGGTCGAGCGCGAGCAGATCGACGTAGATTTTAGTGACTTCACCGGCCAGCAAACGCCGCCGGTCTGCCAGCAAGGCGGACGCGGCACCGATGCCGACGCGGGCCACGGCTTGGGCCTCGCGCAGACGGTTGCCGAGCGGAATGGCCTGGGTCAGGCCCAAGTCGAATTTACGCGCCCCGTTGTTGCCAGTGAGAAGATCTGTCTGGGCTCCTGCTTCGAGCGCCGGGTTGGGCCGCAAACCGGCTTGCTCCACGCGACCGCGAGCCGCCTCAGCTCCCAAGGCCGCAGCAGCCAAGTCTCGGTTCTGCGCCAAAGCGCGTTGAACGGCTGCATCAAGCGAGAGCGGTTCGGTGGCCCTCACCACGCTAGACGCCATAGACAGGGAAACAAGGATGAGGGCGAATCGGAAAGACATGAAAGGTGTGCAGGGTGAAACGCTGAAATCCTCTCTTATCCCTCAAACTTTTTGCGCCGACCGGCATCGCTGATAGAAGAAAGGTTGAGGGATACCGGCGCCTGACTACGTTTATACACTATCAATCATGAACTCCGACCCGATCGACGACCTGCTCAACGCCTATGCGAAGCAACCGCTGCCCACTGCGCCGGATCGGTTTACGGCGGACGTGTGGAAGGGCATCGAACAGCGGCGACACCGCGGGCTGGGCGCGATGCTCGGGTTGAACTGGCGTGAGTTGCTCGAACGCCCACGGCTCGCCCTGTCTGCGCTCGGGCTGGCCCTGCTCGCCGGCCTGCTACCCGCGGTCGCGGCTCGCTCCGGAGAACATGCGCTGCTCGCCCGCGACTCACTGCACTTTGAAGTCTTCTCGCCTGACATGCCTTCGGTCCTGATCGCCACCGCTCCCTCCATCCGCAAGTAGGCCATGAAAACGCTGATCGGATTTTTCATCGCGGTCGTAGTGGTCGCGGCGCTCTCCTCGTTTTGCACGCTCCATTGGATGGAGTCGCGGCGGGCCGCCAAAGTAGATCCGCACGAATGGTTGCACACGGAACTGAAAATCACCCCGGCGCAGCATCAGGCGCTCGAGCCCATCGAGGAAAAATTTGCGAGTCAGAACCGGATTCTGCGCGAGCGGATGCGCGCGGCGAACCACGAACTCGCGCTCGCCATCCGCTCGC
>Ga0214919_10004478_pt1 | contig 20423 bp, 16 predicted proteins | sample LL1503_MetaG_FD_177994 | JGI IMG/M metagenome (GOLD analysis project Ga0214919, IMG submission 177994) | Freshwater microbial communities from Lake Lanier, Atlanta, Georgia, United States - LL-1503 | ecosystem: Environmental > Aquatic > Freshwater > Lake | place: USA: Georgia | collected... | reverse complement strand
TATAACTATAACTATATCTAGATACCAATATATCTATATTTTTAATATTCTTAATATTTTAACATTTTATATAATTTTAATATTAACATATTCTATATTTTGTAAAATATTTCTAGAAAGAGTAATAATTATAAGTAATATTTATAAGTAATAATTATATCTAGACAATAATTCTAAATAAATAATAAATATTAATAATAGTTAATACTACTAAATAATTAGTTTACGGTTTTTTTTTCTAAAAAATTATTATAGATACATAATATAATATATACTAAAAACATCATAAAATATCTAATTATATAATAATATCTAATACATAAATATAAATATATATAAAAATGTCTTCCAATATTATTGTTGTTGTATTTTCTGTTCTTGCATTAGTTGCAATTGGTTATTTACTCATGTCGTATAACTCAGGTAGCACCATGCCTAGTAGACAAATGCAGCAACATCCTATGATGATGGGTGTTGAAAATTTTGAAAATCAAGCTCCTGCAAATATGGTTAGTATGGGTTCTCGTCCTAGGGATAACTTTGCAAATACTCAACAAGTAGATGCAAGTGAAAGCATGGGTTTCAATGAACACCCCCAAAGACTCCAACAAGTTGATGATGGCACTGGAACTCAAATGAGTCAATTGCCAGCTGAATGTCGACCCAAAGATGTATTGATGAGCTCTGAGTTATTACCTCAGGATGCTAATTCCCAATGGGCTCAAATTAACCCATCTGGTCAAGGTAGTCTTGCAGACCAAAACTTCTTAACTTCTGGATTTCATATTGGTATCAACACCGTAGGTCAAACCCTTCGTAATGCCAACCGCCAACTCCGTAGCGAACCCCTTAACCCCCAAGTTAAAGTTAGCCCATGGCAACAAACTACTATTGAACCCGATATTAACCGTCGCCCTCTTGAAATTGCCGCATGCGATTTGTAAAATATTAGTTCATTATATTAGTTAATTTTACCTTTTACCATTTACCATTTACCATTTACCTTTTACCATTTTTTGTTTTATACATTAATTTATAATTTATATATCTAGCAACATATCTAGCAACATATCTAGCAATATATTTACAAACATATTTCCAAATATATCTATTATATTTCCAAATATATCTATTATATTTCCAAATATATTATAAGAATAACAACAATCTAATACCAAGTATCATATATCATATATCATATATCATATATCATATCTCCAAAAATGGTAAGAGTATCTAAACTAGCTAAATTTTCAAGAAACTCTACAAAAATAGAAGATTTAATTAAACATATTGAAAAAAATAAAAAACAATATAGATTATCTCAAAGAACAGGTTTAAAGACATATAAACGCAGAGTTAGGCAAGATGCCGATATAGAAAATCTTGAAAAGCAAGAATATGCACAAGAACAAGCAGAAGCACAACAAGCACAACAAGCACAACAAGCACAACAAGCACAACAAGCACAATTAATAAATCAAACACAACAAGCACAACAAGCACAATTAATCAATCAAACACAACAAGCACAACAAGCACAACAAACACAACAGACACAACAGGCACAATTAATCAATCAAACACAACAGGCACAACAGGCACAAACAGATATTAATTTACATCATAAACAAATAGAATTACAATATAAAAAAATGCAAAAACTTGAAAAAATCCAAAAAATCCAACAACTTAAAAAAATCCAACAACTTAAAAAACTACAAAAGCTTGAAAAAATCCAACAAATCAAAAAACTTAAAAAGATTAAAAGCTTTAAAAAGAAAACTTTGCAACAGAAACAACAACCCCAACACGACCAACCCCAACACGACCAACCCCAACCCGTATCAATACCAGATATGGAGTTATTTAATCAACCATCTTTAACTTCAATATCAAGAGATGATGATTATGTTATTGCAATACCAAGTTATAATCGCCATGATATAATCCAAGTTAAAACACTAGCTACCCTTAATAGATATAATATAAACCCAAAACTTATATTTATTTTTGTTGCAAGTCAAGAACAACACGATATATATAAAAATGCAATATTACCACATTTATATAATAATATAGTAGTGGGTGTATTAGGACTCAAAAACCAGCGTAATTTTATAAATTCATATTATCCGGAAGGAACACATGTTGTAGAAATGGATGATGATATTAATGATATTGTTGAACTTGTAATTAGGAAGGCGCAAAGCAAGAAGGCGCAAAGCAAGAAGGTGCAAAGCAAGAAGGCGCAAAGCAAGAAGGCGCAAAGCAAGAAGGTGCAAAGCAAGAAGGTGCAAAGCAAGAAGGCACCAAGCAAGAAGGTACCAAGCAAGAAGGCAACACAAAGCAAAACAACAAAACCCATTAGTGATTTAGATGGTTTTATAAAGCGTGCGTTTCAAATGTGCACAGAGCAAAATATTTTCTTATGGGGTGTTTATCCTTTAGATAATGGATATTTCATGACAAATAAAATTACTACTGATTTGCGTTTCATTGTAGGTCCAATGTGGGGTATGATTAACCGACACTTACCAGAATTGAAACTTACTATTGATGAAAAGGAAAATACCGAACGCACATTACAACATTGGACAATTGATGGAGCCGTTTTAAGATTTAATAATATTGGTATTGATACTAATTATTATAAAAATAAAGGCGGAATGCAAAATGAAGGCAAAAATAGAAAAGAAGAAGCATTGAAATCCGTTTACTATCTAAATAAAATGTATCCAAAAATAACTAAAATATATTTAAAAAAGAAAAGCGGTATGCCAGAGATTAAGTTAGTATCGCCGTTTTTACGAAAACGGCACTAAAAGTCCCTCGCCGTTTTTACGAAAACGGCACTAAAAGTCCCTCGCCGTTTTTACGAAAACGGCACTAAAAGTCCCTCGCCGTTTTTACGAAAACGGCACTAAAAGTCCCTCGCCGTTTTTACGAAAACGGCACTAAAAGTCCCTTCGGGAAATAAATAAATTAAATTAATATAATAGGGTAATTTTATAGGGTAATATAATAGGGTAATTTCATAGGGTAATTTCATAAACAAGGATAATTTCATAAACAAGAGTAATTTCATAAACAAGAGTAATTTCATAAACAAGGGTGCTCGAGGGGCTGAAGCCCTCGCAACTGAAGCCCTCGATATTAGTAGTGTGATTCTGTCATAGTAGTGCTCCATATATTTCTTTGTTTAAAAGAATCTTTATCCATAACATACCAATTGTCTTTGCGTTGCAATTCCATCCATTTCTGGTCAAGTGCCCAATCTTCATAATTATTACCAGTTAATTTATCATGTTTCATATTTTCATTACAATTGCCAAATAGATTAAGAATGCTATCAACATATGTGTCTTTTATTATATATGATGTTGCTGTTGTTGCTGTGTGTAATTTTTGTATTTGAATCGGTATAATTGGACCATCTAGGGTTGCAATATCCAATGGTATTGAAGGTATTGTTTTATCAATAATTTTATTTGCACTCCCTAACATAATTACGTCCCACTCTGGGTGTTGTGTATCTAGAGAGTCTAATGTTTGATTTATAAGATTATTGAAAGCATCGGGTGGAATATCTAATTCTGCATCATCTTCCAATATAAGAACCCTTTTCCACTTATTCATTTTAATCATATTAAGTGCTAAAATGTGAGATTGAACACAGCCTTTATGTCCATTCTTAGGAATAAAAACACCACAAACTTTATGAACTTTGCTCATATCAGTATCCAATTTCTCCAATTCTTTAATAAGCAATTCTTTTCGGTCTCCACGATTTTCAAGATTTATATATATAATTGCATCTAAACGATTAATACCATGTTTTTCAATAAAGAAATTTTCTAAATTTTTCTTTATTAGTAGATATATTAACAATAATGCTAATATGATAAATATAATAATTTCAATATTATTTTTAATATACTTTAAAAAATTCATGATAATGTGAATTAATGGTATGTATGTGTTTTGGTGTTTCTATATTTCTATACTTATATTAGAAATTAGCTTTATTAGAAATAATAATTCTTTGTAATTTTATAAATAAAAAAATGATTGATGATTGATGATTGATGATTGATGATTGATGATTGATTATCAATCTAATCAATATAATTTAACATAATCAATAATGAATCAGTTTGTTTACTAATTTGCAAATGTTCATTCATATCATTTATATCATTCATAAATTTAGTAGTTTTGCATGAATCGCAGCTTAAATAGCTATATTTAACAGTTGCAGTTTCCGGATTATATGTATATTCTTTATTGTAATTTCTTAACATACAATCTAAATGATATAATGATGAACAACATTTCATGATACAATGTCTAGAACCATTTAGTATTGATGTATTGCATTTTGCACAACTATTTGAGTCAATATTTTGGGGTTTTCCAATATTAAGTGTATTATCCACAATACTAATTCTAAAATTTTCATTTTCATTTTCATTTGCATTTATTTTGCAATTTTCGTAATTTAAAGGACTTACTTTAATATTAGAAACAAATGCATTTAAAATCATCGTAAAACTCGGTTGTATCAATGATGTAATTTTTATAATAACTAAATATATTTGTTTTGGTTCTAGAACTATATCTGGAAATAATGATATATAATTGGAATTTGGATTTATGGTATTTGAATTTATGGTATTTGAATTTATGGTATTTGAATTTATGGTATTTGGATTTATGGTATTTGGATTTATGGTATTTGTACTTGTAGGATTTGTTGTATTTGTAGGACTTGTAAGATTATAAATATCACCTTTCATGCATTTTTCTATTTTATATATATTTTCAGGATAGTATTCATAAATGTTTTTAATAAATGTTTCGTAATAATGGGATTGTATTGTAATATTTACAATTGATGGTAATTTATTTCTATTTGCATATTGTGGCATACATGTTTGTGTTGAATAGAATAAATTATGTTTTTGTTCTAGTGATAACTTTATATTATATATATTCTCATATTTTTCCATTTCTTCAAAAAATAGTTTACAATAATGATTAACAATGTTATATTTTTCTATATATGTTCCAAGATAACTAATAGGATTTACATTTGATTCTATTTGGTATGTAGGTAATGATATAATTTCTTTCAATATTTCATGCATTTTAATTTTGCAAAATTCAGGATATTCCATTTTAATTTTTTAATTTTTGGATATTTATTTGTTTTTTGGATATTTATTATTTCTTATTTTTTCAATTTTTTATATAAGTAAATATTAAAGTAAATATTAAAGAAAATATATTTAAATAGTTTCATTTTCAAATATTAAATATTTAAAATATTTACAATACTAATATGGTAGCAAGTAAAGCTAGAAATAAAAAACATTATAACTCAGGTAGAAATAAAAAATGTAGTAATAAATATAAACAATTGGGGGGGTCGAAGACGTCGAAGCTAACAAGACCATCATATGTAAAACCACCCCCTACAACAGCAGCACCTAAATCTAAACCTACAACTATACCTAAACCTACACCTAAACCTAAAGCCCCCAATCCTGAAATATCTAGATTAAATCTATTTAAAAGAAGAAGTTTTAAAGGAATAGGACAAACTGCTAAAAAACTTGGTGCTGGAACAATGGGGGGTCTTTCAGGATTAGTAACTGGAGCTGCTGTAGGTCTACCTGAATTGGGTTTAAGAGCAGCAAAAGCATTTGGTTCAATACCATTCACTGGGTTTCAAACAATTTATCAAGGATTACGAAAATATTCGGCTAAAAGCAACGTTAAAGAAGCTTTAGGAATGAAAGAGGCTAAAGTGTTAAATACTGAACAAACAAAATTTACACAAGACATTAATAAATTTGATACAGAAATTAATAAAATTACAAGTAATCCTAAATTAACTTTTGAAGAAAAAACAGATAAAATTGCAGAAATTAAAGCTGAAAAAACAAAAGCAGAGATAGCACATACAGAAACAGTTAAAAATTTTTTTAAAACTCATAAAATATCTCAAAATAAGAAATTTAATACATCTGGAAACCTTATAAAGATTCAAGATGCAGAGGGAAAAGACTTAACTGCTGCTAATACTTTAGCAAAACATATTGAAGAAGCAAAAAGTGCGTATTTTGATAAAAAAAAACAGGAATATGATGAAAAACAAATGACTACAAAAACAGGTATACAATATACAGCAAAATTAGATGCAAAAAAAAAGGCAAATGAAGCACTTAGTTCTGCTACAGAAAAAAAACAAAAATTTAATACATATTTAGCCGAAAAAACTGATTTGGAAAAACAAATACGAAATGACCCAACAAATTTAGAAGCAAATTTAAAACAACTAGAACAATTAAAAACAGACAGTGGTTTTACAGATGCAAAAAAAGCTAAATCTGGTTTTTTTACATCATACAATGAAACAAAACATGCAAAAGAATTACAAAGACAAATAAATAATGCCACAAAAACGCAAATAAAAACAACTCAAAATGCTGTTAAAAGTAGACCAAAAATGTTTTCAAATATTTCAGCTGAGGCAAATGAAAGATCTAAAAATTATAATAAAACATTGTCTAGGTTTGGAAAAAGATTTTCAGATATTTGGAATAAACCAATTAAAAGAATGACACAAGCATATGGGACATCATATCAGTCTTTGACAGGAGAAAAACTTGATTATATGACTAAATATACTAAAGAAAAAGAAGCTAAAAAACAATATGAAGCATTAAAAAAACAAAGTGAAGGTGTTGGAACATTTACAAAAATAACACCATTTATAACTTCTACAAAAACTGTTGAAGAATTACAAAAACGTTATGCACATATTCCTCCTATTGAAAAAATTGATGAATCATTAACTGATTTAAAAGGTAAAAATGCACAATTATTGACTAATGCAAAAGTATTAACTCCAAGTGATTTACCGGATGAAGCACGTAAAACATATTATCAAAATATGAAAATAATGGAATTACAAACTCAGCAAAGAAAAGACAAAATACAAGGTTTAGGTGAACTTCAAAAAATTTTAAGTGAAGGTGATGTTTTTAATAAAAGAGCAATGGCATCAAAATTACAAGGTTTGCAAAATGACTATCTATTAACTGGTAAAAAGTATGCAGAAGAATATATTGACTCAAAAACAGGAAAACCAAAATCAAATTTAACACCTAAAGAAATTGAAAAGCAAAAACAAGAAATTGTAGATAAACTAAATAATCAAAAAAAAAACCAACTTACTCCTGATGAATTTGATATATTAAATAAAAAACTAACTGTATTAGAACGTATTGAAGAATATAATGAGTATTATGACACAGATGGTAAAGTTAAAACAAATGGTATAGAAGCTATGACTCAACGTCTTGAAGAGTTTAAAAAAAAGCTTAAAACTGATGCTGGATTAACAAATAAAGAAAAACAAGAAGCAATTGCATTAAATGCATTGTATTTGCATGCAAAAAACACTGGTGAATTAGAAAAAATAAAAGAAGAAATAACATATGTTGAAGGTCAAAGTAAAAAAGATGTTGAAGGAGATATAACGAAAGCCGAAGAAACTGCTACTGCTGCTAAAAAGAAAGATGAAGAAACTGCTGTTGCTGCTAAAAAGAAAGATGAAGAAACTGCTGCTGCTGCTAAAAAGAAAGATGAAGAAACTGCTGCTGCTGCTGAAAAAACGAAATTAGAAATTATTGGAAAGAACAAAAAAGAACATGATGCAGTATTGGAAAATATTAAAACTAAAACTGAAGAAATAACAGTTAATCAAAAAGAAATAGATTCTAAAACAAAAGAAAAGACTGCTTTGTTAACAGAAAAAAATAAGTATGATTATGAGAATTATGTAACTAAAAATACAGCTTATGAAAATGCAAAAGAAAAAAATGTTATTGAATTACAAAATGTAGAAAATCAACTGAAAGATTTGAATTTAAAGTTAACTAATTTAAAAACAGCAATTCCTTTAGACCAAAATAATATAAAAACAGCTGAAGATAACTTAATAAATAAATCAAAAGAAAAATTAGCACTTGAAACTAATAGTAAAACATTAGAACAAGATAAAACAGAACTTGATGAGAAATTAAACAAAAATCCTAACATTAAAGACATAATTGCTTTAGATACAAACATAAATAAATTAAACAAAGAAAATGAAAGTTTAGAAAACAAGGTTAATGAATATAAAATAGCAGAACCTATATATAGACAAAAACTAAATATCTTAACTGGAACAGAATATAAAACTGAAGCTGAAAAGGCTGCAAATAATACAAAAGCTCAAAAAGCTGCAAAAGATAAAAAGAATTATAATAATGCAAAAGCTAAAAAAGAAGAACAAGATAAAGCTAATAATAAAGCAAAACAAGCATTACTATCAGACCCAATAGCAAAAATAGAATCACATACAAAAAAAATAGAAGAATTAGATACAGAACAAAGACAATTAGAAAAAGTAAACGAAGAGTTAGTTGTAGAAAAAGGAAAGTTAAATATAGAAACATTACGATTGGAAGGAATAGATACTAATTTAAAACATAAATTGACAGAAATAAATATTACAAAAAATAACAAAACAGGTGAATTAAAACCATTAAAAGATGCACTAAATAAAATAATAAATAAAAACACAGCGGCAACAAATCAAGAAAAAATAGATGCTGCAAAGGCAGTCAAAGCTAAAATTGCTGAAATTGATAATATAAATAATGAAATTGATGGTTTAAAAACACAAATAAACACAAATAACAATGAAATACTAGCAAATGAAACTAAAATACAAGAAAACATTAGTAAAGTAGAAGAAAATGCAGAAGCAACAAACAAAATTAATAAAGAAATATTCAGTGAAAAAGCAGAACTAGACAAAACAGATGCTCTTATTACACCAGATATGAAAGCTGCAAATATTGCAGTTCAAAAAAGTAAAAACACTGCGGCTGCTAAAAGAAAACTTGCAGAAAATGTGACAAAATTAGAGGAACTTGAAGCCTCAAAAACAAAAAAGCAACAAGAACACACTAAAAACATAGAATTATTACAAGCTGCACTTATAGCCGCACCAATACCAACTTTATCTGCAACAGCAACTAATGAAGAAAAAATTATTCATTTTACAGATCTAGAAAAACATGAAGCTGCAAATGTTGCCATTAAAGATGCAAATGTTAAACGTGCTAAGGAAGAATTAGATGAAGCAAAACTAGAAGAAGCCATTACTGGGGTAAACACCAAAACACTTGCTGCAGGAACAGCATTAAACGCTGCAGAAACAGCATTAAAAACATCAAAAATATCCCAGATTACAGCAGATAAAAAATTATTAGAAGCACAACATTTAAAAAAAATTGAAAACATAGCAGTTCCCGAAGCACCCGTAGCACTTACTTCTCCCACACCTACAGCTGAAGCAACTGCTGATTTTACAGGCAAAGATTTATTATATAAAAATGCATTATTAGCTGTAGCAAATCAAAAAGTTATCAATGCTGAAGAAATGCTTAAAAAAGCAAAAGACGAAGATGCCATTACTGGGAATACTGCCGCATCAACAGCTGCCGAAGCCGCAAAAGGAGCTGCCGAAACAGCAAAAGCAGAAGCCGATGCCGCAAAAGCAGAAGCCGATGCTGCCGATAAAGCCGCAAAAGCCTTAGCTTCCACCACCTCCGCCGCCACCACCAGCACCACCATCGCCGCCCCCGTCCTCAGTGGCACCAGCTCCACCACCGCCGCACCCATCGTAGTCGTCCCCCCCGCCGCCGCCGACCCCTCTCTCGCCGTCGTCGCAGAACCCATCGTCAACCTCGGCTTCACCACCGCCGTCTCCACCGACCCCGATGATGAAGAGGGGTTCGGCTTCGGCAGCGGTGGTTCCCGTAAAAAATCCAATTCCAAATCCAAGAAATATTCCAAATCTAAATCCAAGAAATATTCCAAATCTAAATCCAAGAAATATTCCAAATCTAAATCCCAGAAATATTCCAAATCTAAATCAAATTCCGCGAAATCTAAAAAATATTCCAACTCGCGTAAAACTCGCAAACATAAATAAATGATTCTAGACTTGAATAATTTTATAATACATAATACATAATACATAATACATATTTTTTTACATTTTTTTTACATTTTTTACATTAAAAATCTTTATATCTTATATAAGGTAATACTTATAAATTATAGTATTAATATTCATATTAATATTAATATTCATATTCATATTCATATTCATATTCATATTTATAGTTATATGTAATGGGTGAACTACAAAAAGTTAAAATAGATATACCAAATGCACCAAAAGTCCCAAAAATACATATACCAGATGCACCACGTCGCGAGCCACGTATAAACTATTTAAAACCTGAAACACAGGAGGTTATAAAACAAAAACATGCAAATTTACAGACAAAATATACAACAGAGATTTTGCCTAGCGCATTAAAATTAAAAGAATTAAAAACAAATTATGAACTATTAAAAACAAATCCACAACAACCACAAAAACCACAACTACTGCTACAAAAACAATATGGATTACAACCACAACTACTACAATATAAACCAGGTTTAGATATTGAAGCACAGGCAGAATATAATGTTAAATTAGCAGAAGCACTGACAAAATATGAAACAGAGAAAAAAACTTATAATACATCGTTAAAAGCACATACTGAAGAACAAAAAAAATATAAACAATCAATTATAAATGCCATCAAAGAAAGAATAAAAGAAACAAGAGAACAAAAAGAACAACCAGGACAACCAGGACAAGAACCACAAACAAGTAAAGAAATAATACAAAAAGAATTACTAGAAGCATTACAAACTTATACAACTACTAAAAAAGGGAATCCAATTACCCCTGTAGCAGCCTCAGCTGAAAAAGCAACAAAAGGAAAAATACGTGCTGAAATTGTAAGATTAAAAATACAAGAAAGTAAAGAAGCAAAACAAGCATTAGCATTAGAAATAGCAAGATTAAAAGATGAAAACGAATTAAAAAACATGAACGAAAAAACAAGAGCAGAAACAATACAAAAAAGGAGAGACAAATTTAATAAAAAACAAAAACACTTACGAGAAAAACTAAACTCTTCAATACGTGAATTTGAAAACGCAAAAGCAAAAGAAGATTTTGAATTAGAAGAGAAAAATAAGGCAGCTGCTAATGGAAATTATGTTTCACAAATTCCAAAAAAAAATTTATTTAAATGGGCGATAGATACTTTATTTGGTAATAATCCTGGCTCTGCAGTTTTAGAAAAAAGAATAGAACATCTTGAATCTTTAATGAATATGGAACAAGACTCATTTACACGTAAAGAAGGAAATATAGAGTCATACAATAAAAGACTACAGGCTAATTTAGAAAGAATAGTTGGTCAACAATACCAACCATACCAACCATACCAACTACAACCAAGTAATAATCCTACATTTGTTGCGTTTCCTCATCAAGCGGTTGCTCATCATCCTCTTACTACATATCCAGGTGGCGGACTACTAAGTCGAAAACTGAAAAGTATGAAATATTTTAAAAGTAAATTGCATAAGTCTCGTAAGAATATGAAAAGTCGTAAGAATATGAAAAGTCGTAAAACTAGAAAACATATATCTAGATAGTATTTCAATTTATTTTTCTCATTAGATAGTATAAATGCAAATGTAATATAAGTTGAAATATATTACTACGATATATTGCAATATTACATTAATATTTATTTATAAAAATTATGAAGAGAGTTGGACGTCCTGTTTCTACTACTTCTGTTGCACAAAAAAAACCTAGAAGACAACTACCACCTGGTACAACATTAGCAACATTATCACGAACACCATTACTTGGTCATACACCTCCAAAAACACCTGGTGCTAGTCTTGCTGCTGTTCCAAAAAAATCTGGTGCTAATGCTTCTACAGCTCCAAAAAAATCTGGTGCTAGTCCTGCTGCTGTTCCGCATTTTCCAAAATCTGGTGATAGTCTTGCTGCTGTTCCGCATTTTTCAAAACCTCCTGCTGCAACTAATTCCCAACCAAAACTTGAGGGGGTTGCTCCTGAAAAAATATTTGTAAATGTTTTAAAAAAATTTAATTCATCAGCACCACCAATATCTAAAAACACATCACCAGCAAAAAACGTTGTAGCATCTGCTATAAAAACAAAAAATCTTGCTGCTGCTGCAACTAATTCCCAACCAAAACTTGGTTTTTTTGCGAGACGTAAAGCTGAAGGAATTGAGGCTCAAAAGCAAAAAAATGAAACTACAAAACAATCTATACTTTCTAAAAAAGAAGTTCAAAATGCAAAAGATAAAAACAAATTGGAAATTGCAATTGCAAAAAATACAAAAAAACAACAAAAAGAAAATGCAGTTATTCAAAAGAAAAAAAATAAAGTAGATAATAAAACAAAAAAAATTAATTTAGTAATTGATGGTATAACAGGTCAAAAACAAAAAAATTTTAATAGTATTGAAAAACAATCTCAAATAAAAAAGGAAAAAATACAAACTGAAGAAAATAGCAAAATAGCTGAAATAACTAAAAATCATAAAAAAAAACATGGTAAAAAATTAACTGAATTAGGAAAAAAATTAGAAAATGCAAAACTTGAATCAATTCCAAAACCAGAAGACCCTACAAAACAACCCGGGTTTGAAAACAAAGGAAAACAAGAAAAAAGTATGCTACAAACGCTATTTATTAAGAAACAAGCAAAATATAATGCAAATATAGCAAAACAAACAAAACTAGAAACAAATATAAAAAAAATAGAAAATCAAAAAACATTGGCTATTTCCGCTGTAAAACATGAATATAGTACTAAAAAGAAAAAAGTAAATAATAGCACAGCAATTAGTAAAACATTGGTAAATTTAGAAGCACAAAAGCAAATAAATAGTAAAAGTAAAAAAAAACCAAAACCAGTATTAACTCGTTTAGAAATTGAAAATGCAAAAACTAAAAAAATACAAAACAATGCAAATCAACTAAAATTAGCAAGTGATTCACAAAAAACAAAAGAAGATATACAAAAACAATTAGGTGAAATAGATAAAAATAAAGTAGAAATACAAAAACAAATTGATAGTGGTTTTAAAATTGATGGTATTACTAAATTAACTGATATAGAAAAAGCAGAATTGGTAAAAACACAAGTAGGATTAGATGCTCAAAAAGCCCAAATAACAAAAATTATTGAAACAACAATAAATAATGAATCTGTCATAAAAAATGCCAAATCAAATATTGATACTGCAAAATCAAAATTGGATGCAACAAATCTGTTAATGAAAGAAAAATATAAACAATATCAAAAGTATTCAATTAATCCAATTTATTCTAATGTTAAAATAGCATCTGCTATTAGAAAAGAAATATTTGCTTTATCAAAAGATGCAGATATACATTCAAAATCAATAGATGATGCAAGCCAGAAATTGCAAAGTGCAGAAGCAGAACAAGAGAAAATCAAGAATCTAGATATTGATACTAAATTAGGTAAAAAACAAATAATAATACCAGAACCAGAACATATTAAAAAAATGACAGAAGATAATGAAAAATTAGATAAACAAAAACAATTAATTACTGAGAACATAAATCTAATCAGTAATAAGCTTAACAATACAACAACTAATCGTAAACTCACACCACAAGAGAAAGAGAAACTTAATCAAGAATTAGCTGAAAATTTGAAAGAAAGTAAAAATATTGATAATATAAAAACACAAAGTTCTGCTAATGTTAAAAAAGGGGAACAATTAATTGAATCTATAAAAATAGCAGATGATAAAATTAATGCTGATAATGCAAAATTAGCAGAAATAGAAAAATTACTTACTGAAGCAAATTTAAATAGAAAAACTAAACAATCTAGAAATAATAAAAAACAAAACATAGAAAATATTATTGAATTAGAAAAACAAAAAACTGAATTAGAAACTCAAATAAAAACTACTCAAACAGAAAAAAGTGTTGCTATAGAAAACAAATCAAAATTTGAAACTGAAAAAGCAAAACATAACCAATCTATAGAAACTATGTTATTAAATTTCAAACCACCAGCATCATCAACAACACCAGCACCAACACCAGCACAACCAAATTCATCTAATGCATAACTAAACCTATTTTACGTAATAAAATAAAATAATTATCATAATTGCAATTATTACAAATAATGTGCATGTTATCCAATCAAATGATATTTTTTTACAACTATTGCAACTTGAAACATTACTTTCATTACTTTCATTACTTTCATTACTTTGAAATCCTTCAATAATACCCATTACTTTATTGTCTTTACCATTTTTTCCATATTTACCATATTTTGATTTAATATTTTGATATATATATTCATCATCATTATCATGTCTACCGTCATCATGTCTACCGTCATCTATATTTCCTGCATTATTTACATTATGATATTTATCCCAAAAGCTACCAGTTGTTCCTCCAAGGGTGCTATTAAATATACCGGTACCATCTATCTCGCCTTTTTCCAATGTAGTTCCACCCATTCCAACGCATTCTTCATCACCATTACCATTACCATCACCATTACCATCACCACCATCATTACCATCACCATCATCATCCCATCTACCATGTCTATCCTTTTCACCAGAATCATAACCTTGTTGAATACTGCTTGTCCATATGCCATTTGCCCATGTTGGTGCTATTTTACCACCTGAATTGCGTTTATTCCATCTAACATCTGGTCTGGTTGTGGTTTTACGTGAACCAATACTGGAACCAAATGCAATAGGTGCAAAAGCGTTTTGAACTCCTGTGCCAAAATCTATTTTATCAAAGGCTTTTCCGTTATACGGGATTTTGTCTTTATCAGTGTCTCGATTTGATACACCTGTAAATGTTCTGTTTAAATACAACTCTTTGCCTGCATCTGCCTCAATGGTTTTGTCAAACTTAGTCATAACCCATGGTCCAAAATACATTTCGCTACCTATATCACCATTTCGCGGGGCGGAAATTTGCACTGCAATAATACCAATTGATATGGCATCTGCGACATTGCTGCATAGGTCATCAAATAGCACAACACGTTTGAAGTCTTGGACACGGTAGACTTGCATTAGCAAATATATATACTCATTTTTATTTGGTGGGGTGCTAAATGTAAGTGATTCGCGCTCTGCTACACATGGTGCAACAATGTTTTTCTTGCTGAAATATCGTTGATTAAAACCCATAATTCTATCCATATAGGCTTGTATTATTTCATATGTGCCAAAACTTGCAATGGCTACATATTTACCATGGGTTGTGAGATAATCGACAAGACGTTTAAAATATCGCCATTGGGGGACTTCTATATCGAGTTCTGCTTGGGTGCGTTTACGGATATCATTAGGTTTCATGCTTTTTTTGAGGTATGTTGTTGTATCAATAAGTGTATCATCGAAATCCCATACCCACAATTTACATTTGTTTAATAAATAGTAGGAAATTGGAAGGTCTTTTGGTAGTGTAGTATTAGTTATTGACATTGTGTTTTCTTGGTTATTGGTTTTATTTTCTTGGTTATTGGTTATTATATATTAGTTTATAGATATATTTATTTACATTCTAGATACATATTTGATTCTAGATACATATTTGGTTCTAGATACATATTTGATTCTAGATACTAAAAATAAATATATAAGCTAAGTATAATAAAAACTAAAAACTAAAAACTAAAATAAATATATAAGCTAAGTATAATAAAAACTAAAAAATATAATAAGAACTAAAAACTAAAAACTAAAAAACAAAATGGTTGATTATTCAATATATATATTTCATATACTATTTGTAGGACCATTGCTTCTATTGATTGGTTTATATCATGACCATTCCAAGTTTCCAATGTTTGTGTGGCAATTGCTTATTATAATGGGACTTGGTATAATGGGATATCATGCATACCGTGCATATTCATTATATAAGTTGGTAAATAGTAAATAAATACTATCATGAATACCATCTATCAACATCTTTTGATATAACATTCTTATTTAATAACTTTGCAATTTCCTTTATATCCTCTATTTTATCAAATTTATTAGTTGAGATATCCTTGATAAATTTTCTATATATTTCATCTTGAAACATATGTCCAGACTCATTATCATCATTTACATCATTTAATTTTTTAATTAAAGTATTATATTTTTTCAATATTTTTTCCATTTTTGTAATTTTGCTAGATACTTGGCTAGATACTTGGCTAGATATAAACTTAATATTTGATTAGATAAATAATAAAAACTTGAAAACACAAATACAAATACAAACCTAACACAATCCTAACACAATATTTATTTACATTGATACAAGACTATTACCAAGACCAAAACCAACCCCAAATTTAAGAGGAAAATTCAAAGATGGCATAAGAGTATCTACAATGGCAAAAGTACATGCAGCAACAAGACCCAAAGCAATAACAGCTTCAAAATCAGGCTTTGCCTTAGGCAACAAGATAGCAGCAATAGCAACTACTAGACCTTCTAAGATATATTTAACAACACGTTTACACAATTCGCGAGAATTAATAGAATCCATTTATAATAAATGATTAAGAAATTAGTTATTTAGAATTAATAATTATTTGAAATTGAAAATATTTAATATTTTTAATATATTATTATTAAACTAGATAATTATTTTTTGGAAATATATAAATAAATTATGTAAGTTAAATTATGTAAGTTAAATCTAATCATTAAATCTAATCATTAAAAATAACTTAAACATATTAAACATATTAAAAATAGTTATAAATAATTATAAATAATTATAAATAGTTATTAGAGTATCTAGAACTAAAAATATATAATCTATAAACTATAATCTATAAAATGCAAAATAATATTAGCAAACTAAGTACTTATAGAAATGAGAAACATGAGAGACAAGAGAGACCAGAGAGACAAGAGAGACAAGTGAAAAATGATAATACCACAGTTGAGACTTTGCAATTATTACACGCAAATACTAAAATATATAAGACTAATTCAACAGCAGTAGAGTATAAATACATTTGTATTAAAAAAGATTTATTTGATGTCAATATGATTAAACTTAAATATGATAATATCAAAAAATGTAATCATATTGATATTATATATAAATCGCCAACACTTATCCTTGATGGTTTATTTTTTAAAACTCCTCCAATTTCTAGCAATGATATAATATTATTTCATAAAGATAATCAATTTAATAATATTATAACAATTAAATTATCATTAAATATTCACCAGTATAATCAATTTATTCAAATGTTAATATCTATTGATGAATATATATCTTCTTATATTAATAAAATTTCTACTGATATTAATTTAGTGTTAAATGATAATAGTCTTTCTACTGTAAATACACATGCACATACACATGCAAATACATATGATAATTTTAATATTTCAATGTATAGATATGACCAAATAATTAAATTTAATTCATATCGTAGTAATATTGATAAGCTTGATATATATCAAGTTCATTTAAAATCATATCTAGATAAGAATATGATATATGAACTTGAAAAGAAATTGCCAAATAAACAATATATATTAACATTTAATATATCAAACATATATATAGGTAATAATACATTAAATCCTATAATAAAATGTAATAAATGTGATGTAGTTGAATAAATGTGTTGTTTCTTTATTTAAATTTTATCAATTTAATTTTTTAATTTTTTAAGTTTTAAGTTTTAAATTTTATGTATTAAAATATTAATAAATAATAGATATAGTAGATATAGTAGATATACACAATTAAAAATATAACTATATATAAATAATAAGTTATACAAATAATACAAATAATACAAATAAACAAATAAGAAATGGCAACAACAACAAAACCTAATACAACAAGTCCACAAACAACAAGTCCAAGCACACAACCAACTGATAGTTGTCAAGTTTCTATACCTGACTACTCAACTTTAAGAACTCAAAATATTGCAAAAATTAATGATTATTATAATACATTATTGAGTTCTTATACTAAAAATTATAGTGATTATTCAACGCAAATTGTAAGTGCAAATGTAAATGATAGAACATATGCAGATAAAACTTTAAAACCAAAGGTTATAGATTATAATAAACAAGTTATTAATCTTAACCAAACACTTATAAATAATGTAAATCAGGATACTGATTTAATAACTGATCAACAATCTCAATTAGCTAAAAAAACATCACAAATTGATACATTAATGGAAAACATAACAATGCTAAAGGATAAAGATGCCGAAATGACAGTAGTAGCTGGAGGTCGCTTAGATAGTTTAAACTCAACAAAAATCGGTGTTGATGATATGGAATTTAATACATATATATATATTGGAATTTGTATATTATTAGTATTAATTATAATTGGTTTAATTATATATTTAGTTTACACAAATTATAAAACGAATAGTAAAAATAATAATAATAAATATAGTAATAATAATAATAACAATAACAATAACAATAACAATAACAATAACAATAACAATAACTAATAACTAATTACTAATAAGAGTAGTATAGAATAAATACTAATAAGAGTAGTATAGAATAAATACTAATTAAAATATCTTTATAAAATATAATAAAATAACATAGTAATATAGTTTAATACTAAACATTAATTAGTTATAAGAATAAGAAAAACTATATAAAATGACAACACAACAGCAAAGCTCAACAGCTACGGCATCAATTGATAATTCAGCTGATTATCAAACGCTTATGAATGAAATTAAGACAACAATTGATAGAAATGACCTTTTATTCAAACAAATTCAACAATCTAATTATCCAAATGCTGGTTCTTATTCTAGCGATTTATTAAATTATAAGATTGATGCACAAATTACAGATTTAACAAAAACTAGGCAACAAATATGGGATTTTTTAAATAAGAAATATGCTGAAAATACAAAATTGCGAACTTATTATTTTAATGAAATTCGTAAGGCTGATGAACATATTGATAACCTTACTAATCAACAACAAGAATTAATCGATTCAATACAGGATAAAAATGTTAAAACAAGTACATCAAATGAATCAATTAAGAGTGTAAAATATAATTATAATAAAATGCAATACTATATGTTTTTATATAAAGTTCTTATTATAATGCAAATTACTATATTAGCTGTTATTACATTGTGTATTACAGGTATAATACCTAAAGCTACATGCTTAGTAATTACAATTATTTTGCTTATTACAACCTGTGCATTTGTAGGTTATTATGTATTTTATGTAAATATTGGTCGCAATATGTTTAGTTGGAGCAAATTTGAACATGATAATAGTATTTCAATAAGTGCTAATCAATGTAGTGATACTTCATTAGTTAATGATATTGATAAAAAGAAAGCAACTGCCGATATTGCTGTAAATGCATTAATAGAGCAACAGATTCAAAAAAATAAAAATTGTAGTGTTCCTACATCACAATGAATATGAATATATAGGTTTTATATTTAGTAGTTTTATTTCATTTATATTTTCATTTATCTTTTCATTTCATCTTTTATATTTTTAGTTTCTAGATAAAAAATTGATTATTTTTATTATTATTTTTATGTTTAATATCAAATAAGCTAAAAACCCAAAAAACCAAAAACCCCAAAAACCAAAAAACCCAAAAAACCAATATAAAAACCAATATAAAAACCCCAAAGATGACTGATAGTATATCAAAAGCATTAGAATATACAACGCCATTTGATTCTAGAACAGTGACATTATATGAATATAATCCAGATAAAACACATGTTATTCCTATTTCCAAATATATAGAAATATTAAATACATTTCCAATATCTACTAATGCATTAGATATATGCAACTATGTAGGATGTAATGAAGCAGAATTAAGAAGTTATGCATTACAATATGGAATTACTTATAAAAATGTTTTTAAAGGTAAAACTACATGCGATAATTCAAAACAAATATTAAAAACAATAGGCTCTGAGATTAAACCAAAAGTAAATAAAAAAACTTATAAATCAATTGCATTCATAAAATGGAAACTCTATGAGTTTAAGATAAAAAAAGAATATAATAAAACATTGAGTGAGTGGGTTGGAGTTTTGATAGGTATGTTGTTCTATTTTACAGAACTTGATGAATTGAATTATAATAAAACAACATATGTCAAAGATTTATGTAAAACAATGGAAGTTGCTGACATATAGAGATGTGATGTGCAAAGGTGTAAATATTTAACAAAATTTATCTATAATGGGCATATCCTCAAATAAATGAGTGTAAAAAAAATTTTCAAATATAAATATTTATAATAAGTCCTGTATTTAATATATGTAAATATTTAAAATTAAAATATATTTACAAATTTATTAACTT
>Ga0214919_10004477_pt1 | contig 20425 bp, 18 predicted proteins | sample LL1503_MetaG_FD_177994 | JGI IMG/M metagenome (GOLD analysis project Ga0214919, IMG submission 177994) | Freshwater microbial communities from Lake Lanier, Atlanta, Georgia, United States - LL-1503 | ecosystem: Environmental > Aquatic > Freshwater > Lake | place: USA: Georgia | collected... | reverse complement strand
TTCCCATTGAAGGAGTTGAAAGGGTGATAGTTGCTGTTCCTACGCGACCATCGCTCCATACAACGATTGATTCATAGTAAGCAGCTACAGCAGAGACTCCACCAACTGTAGTTGATGCAGCAGTGCCACCTACAGAAACTTGACCAGCAGAACCAGTGATAACTGCAGTTACAGATTCACCAACAGTCTTTGCTGTAGTTCCAGTAGTTGCAGTTGCTGAATCAGCATTTCGTTGCAACCAGGTAATAAAACCTGAAGCGGTACGAGTTGCTGTGATAGTGCCTGCGCTAACTACAAGAGCTGAATCAGCTCGGTTAGCCGCGAATGGCACGTTAGTACCTGAGATCTGCGAGCTTGTATTAGCCAAAACTGGCGTTGTATTAGCAGCAGAAACGGTGATGGTTAAAGTTGCAGTCTTTTGAACGGCTCCAGAACTATTTGCTGTTGATATCAAGTAGCTATATGTACCGGCTGTGTTAAATACCTTAGAGGTAAATTTGTAGGTAACTTTATTATAAGTTCCTGAAGTTGAAACTGGCTGAGCATACATAGTTGAAGCAGTATCTGATCCTTGTACAACTGTGCGAGAATCGGCTCTGACTACGTCCGTAGTGAATTTTACTGAAAGTGCGCCAGATGAATCACTACCTACAGGTACAGTGAAATAATTATTACCAGTAGCGGCAGCATCAGAAAGAACTGCTGATGATTGAATGACTGAAGAGTCTGCAGCAGATGACGAAATAAATACATCTGTAATCGTCACAGTTGCTGATTCACCAACTGTTGTAGTTGCGGTTGCAGGAACAGTGAGGACTTCGTCCGCCACCGCTGCTTGTGATGGTGCCACGGAAAGAACTCCGAGACCCAACGCAGCAACTGCAACAAGCGCAATACGCTTGAAGGTTGTCTTTGTAGACATTTGTTTCCTTTCGGTAGTCGATATAGAGACGTTCCCTATTTCGGCTTTGAGATGAGTCGCACGTGCTGACACATCTCTTCCCCCACTCCGTTTCCGGTAGAAGTGAGGAAAACTAGGTTTGAACAAGGACTCCATTATGCCTTACGCATAATTATTTACCTCTGCTATTTATAACGTACAAACTCATCAAATGTTGCTAAAAACTCACAAAATGGACAATTAGGACTTAGGTGTTTGTGGGTTAAACGGATCAAGCTCCAAGGCTTTTCCGATTGCAAATTTACGTTGATCTGGGGTTGAAGAAAGTAGACCATACCGAACTCGCCAACCAAAGTAGTCATTTGGGTACTCTGTAATAAGTCTTTCATCCAAACTTTTGGCAGCATCTGCGGCGTTGGCTTTAAGAGCTGCATCCAAGACAACATTTAAATGCCAAGAAGTAGATCCTAAAATCTCTGTACTTTTTGAAATATTAATTAAATTTCTGGTAATTAGTGCTGACTTGAATTTTGCATCTGCGTACATAGGGATAAATGCGAGAACAAATCCTAAGAAAAGCCCTAGAAACCCAATTACTCCAGTGCCTGCCGATAGAGTCGAATTTGTACGTCTACCTTTTCTTGACGACTTAACTGCCCGATTTTCATTTGTGCCATTGACTGTTTCTCGAGTACAAATTTCAAAGCCAATTAGGCTTCCGGTAAGAAGCCATCCCCAAATCCCAACTCCGATTTGATTAATACTAATTGCAGATTGAAGTTGATAGGCCACCCAGCACGAAAACAATATTGCAAAAGTTGGATCAAAAGTCTTAGTACGGCGAATAAATTTTAAACTGGCTCGCAGTGCAAATGCTAGAATTATTAAATAAGCTATTATTAATGGGAATCCGCCGTTGGAAGAGATATCCAGAAAGATATTATGGGCAGTATTTGAAATTCGATCAGGTGTTGTTCTCATCGTTGAAATCAAACCGCGATACTTACGATACCAGTCTCCATAAGAGTCAAGACCAACTCCAAAAAATGGATGCTTGATTGTCATTACCCAACCAGCATGGGCATAATCTCCACGGTAGGTAACTGTTTCGGAATAGATGTACTTAGCGAGCGGACCTTTATTTAGAAGGCCTATAAAAACACTAAAAAAGCTCAATAAAGAAATAATAATGTAGGGAATCTGAAGAAACCTAATTTTCTTAATACTTCTTATATACAGAAACGCCGCAATACCTAACCCAGCAATTAAAATCATTACCCCTTGGATCGAACCCGTACTTGACATTATACGAATCGAAAGAGCTGACATTAAAAAAATCGCAACTCTAACAATACGATTAATTTTTTTATCTAAGACTGATATGAAACCAGCCAATGATGAAAGCCCTAGGAAGGCTGACAAGAAATTCACATTTCCAAATGTGGCGAAAGTGGCAAGCGAACTCCACCCAACTGGGTCATTTCCAGACATTTGAATTAGGCAATAAATTGATACGGGTATTGCAGTATATAAAAGTGCATTAATAATTGACTTATAAAAATCCCTGCTTTGAATAAGTGCTGTTGCAATTGCGATTGATAGTAGAGAAATATAAGTTAAGAAACCAGTATTTCTGCCAAACGAACCCCAAAGTTGTTGATTAAGTGGCGCTCCACTAAAAATTAATGTAGAAACCATAGAAATTACAAAGAAAATTGAAGTCGCCCAAAAATACCTACTTAACCGGGGATAAAAAAACTTCCATTCGCTTAAAAATAAAAATGAGACTGCGAATCCTATAGGGACCACAAATAATAATTTTATTAAATTTATTGGATCGTAATTTGATTCTGGGGATACAGCCAAACTAGCTAGTGGACCGACCGCCAATAATGCAAATCTAATTCGGTTTAAAATTGCAGCAAATTTCATAAAATTAAGAATATTCCATTTGGTTCAAAAATTCACTTATTAAAATGAGTGGGCCCTGTCGGGATCGAACCGACGACCCACGGATTAAAAGTTCGCTGCCTACCTATTCAATTTTGACCTACAGGAGCAATTTAAGCACATTTATGTGTGGCCCCATTCAAAAATGTCACATGAATGGCCCTAGGGGGAATCTTAATTGCATCCACGAATCGCATCCAGAATATACATTTTGGGCTGCTGCCTAAAGCAATTCTAAGCAGCCAAACCTAAAACATGAAGCGAGGTCTTGGAACTTTAACCTTATCGTAGGGGCTTTTGGTCGCTTTTATTCTTTAATCTCTAATATCCATTTGTATTAGGGATCCCGCCTGCTGGACACCACGTGAAGCAGAGAATTAGTAATTTACTTGAGATTTCTCCAGGATTAAGAACCCATTCAATGGACCCATAATTCTGCTGTGGAATATGAACCGTTACCATCCCCTTTATATTCGGGATCGATACTTGCACGGCACACCCATTACCAAATCTTGCCGCATCAGGAAAAACCAAAATATTAGATGTTTTGATGAACCTGCCAATTGCATTTCCTTCAGGGTTTAGAAGTAGAAGTGGTGCATCCCCGTATGTGTATCCCGTACATCCAATATCAGTTGCTTCGCTAAAAGTGATGTACTGGCCAGAACTTGGAAATGAAGGCTGAGCCTTGACTGTTGGTTCTTTTGAATTACTGGGATTTGGCTCACTTGCCGAATTAGCGTCAGAACTCTCGCCACACGCGCTTATTTCATTAAAGGAACGATTCTTGCCAAGTTTGCTGCAATCGATGGCTGACAATTCTGTTGAAACTGAAGATTGGTCTGAATTAGTATCGACTTTAAGTGTTTGACTACTTGGATGAGAATTTGAATACTTCATTATTCCCACTACTAAGAGCAAGATTAGTGCGATAACTCCGACGGCTTCTTTCCAAGTATTTTCTTTGTTCAAAGTTAAATCGTCAAGGTATTCTCGTTTAAATGCTTTCTGCGGTTCCATAATTTGAGGAATCTCATCTTTAGCGTGTTGCTTTATCCCACACTTTGAACAGAAAATTGCATCTATCGCTAGGACTTCACTGCACTCTAAACAAGTCTTACCCATGCAGTCATCTTAGGCTCAGATTGTTAAGTCACAAGAGCGACCGCATCAAACAATCGCATCCATTAAATGACCTTTGGCTACTGCCTAAAATAGATCTAAGCAGCCAAGCCTAAGACCTGCAGCGAAGTCCTGGAACTGTTGCCTAACCGTGATGGGGTCATGGTCGCTCTTCCAAGCCCTGTGTCAGCCTTCATCCAAGCCATAGACACAAATTGAAGGGTGGCGCATACTTATAGTCGTTTGAGGATTTCATATGTTTGATTTCGAAAGAAATTCTTCCCGAGAACTTTGAAAAAATTAACACTGGATTTGTTTGGCAGCAAACTAATTTAATGAATAGAATTCAAGTAACTACCAGTTGGATTTTAAGGTTTCTTAAGAAAACAGTAATGCACAGAGCGTGGCCAATCGATGAGAAAGTTGCTTGATAATGGGCAAGGAGTTTGATTTCTTAATTATTGGCGCTGGCGTCATTGGATTGGCCGCTGGAAATGCACTACTGGACCTGGATTCTCGTTTAAGAATTTGCATTAACGAAAAGGAGCCACAGGTTGGTTTGCATGCAAGTACTAGAAATTCGGGAGTACTGCATGCCGGTTTTTATTATCAAAGCGAGTCCTTAAAAGCTCGATTCTGTGTTGAGGGAAATCAGATGATGAAAGATTTTGTTAAGAACAATAAGCTTAAAATTTCAAATTTAGGAAAAGTAGTGATTGCAAAGAATAGCGAAGAATGCGACAGGCTTACCCAATTATTTAACCGCGGCATTAAGAATGGGTCAAAACTTGAACTTCTACCTCCAAGTCACCTCAATGCGATTGAACCGCTGGCTATTTCTAAATTCCCTTTCTTGTGGTCTCCGAGTACCTCAATTGTTGACCCTGCGGAAGTAATGCACGCATTACAAGAGCGCTTCCTGAATCGAAAAGGAACATTACTCTTTAACACAAAGGTAGAGCTTAAATTGGAAAACGGCAGCATTGGGGTTGTAGGTGACAAAATCAGGGCAAGGTATGTGATAAATCTTGCGGGAAATCATTCACTCTCTATCGCTAAATCTGTAAGCGTGGGCGAAGAATTTGATTTACTGCCAGTACTTGGAGCATACAAGGAGACCATGTCTGAAAATCTCCCCGCTCGTACTTTAATTTATCCAGTGCCGCATCCAGTCAATCCATTTTTGGGCGTGCACCTAACCCCCACTCTCAGGGGGACAGTCAAAATAGGCCCAACGGCCTTTCCAGTTCTCGGCCCTGAACAATATAATTTTAATAGTAAAATACATTTGCATGAGCTATTTAAATCTACTAAATCATTTTTAAACTTTGCACGAAACCAAAAGAATGCGACTCGAGAAATCTTAAAAACTGAGATTCCATATTTAAGACTAAGCAATACTCTCAGAGATCTTTCTCAAATTATTCCTGCAGCACGAAGTAGTATCGGTTGGAAATCGTTAAAACCTGGAATTAGGGCACAGTTGATTGAAAAAAGTACAGGACAATTTGTTAATGATTTTGTAATTCGTGAGGTTGCAAACTCTATGCACGTCCTGAATATCGTTTCGCCAGGCTTTACTAGCTCTCTTTCCTTTGGAAGACACATTGCAATTAAGGCACTTGAGGCAAGTAATAATAGTGATTATTGAACGATGTTAGCTATTTTTGTCCTAAAACTTGGAGCGATGCGCATAGTCTGAAAAGGGTCGACATTCCGCAACAATTCTGAAAGGGCTCGATCTACCTCGTTAAGTTGAGAATTAGCCCCCATGTTATTTGAATTTACTTGCTGGTACATATCTAGAGCTGCGCTTACAATTTCTTGACTTGTATTAGTGCGAAAACTGAGATTATTTTCACTGAGAACTTTTATATTCATATTTCGGCTTAACTTATGGTTAATTGTTTCATGTGCAGTTAAAGGTGTGTCTTTGTCTAATACTATCTTCGGCAAATATAGATCATACGAAGGGCCAAAATTATCCCAAAACCACTGATCAACAACCACCCTCGGCGCTCCGAATGCATGAGCCGCCAATGATGCACCATTTGCGTTGCCAGTCCACCATCTACAATTAGCCCATAACCAGCAGTCAATCATGTCGCTTGCAAATTCACCGTGCGCATAGTCAACCGCCTGAAAATCGGATGTCAATTTTGGAAATGAATTGCTTCCCATGCGAACAACTTGACCCCCTAAATCTACAATTAGATTGCAAAAATCAATGAATTTAATAATCTCCGAATCCCTAGCTTGCGTCGAATCTGAATTATTGTGGGAAGATTCTCTGATATGTAGAATCACAAACCATTTATCGGGAATAAACCCCATCCTGTAGAGCTGACTTATGCACTCAATATCTTTTTCTCTTGGAAACCTAAGTTTAAAACTTCCTAGTCCATTCAATTCAGGAAAACTCTGACCGCTACAAACTGCTGCATTATGTTCTATGCGCCATTCCCCCGTAGATTTTCTACTAAATATCAAGCTATCGTTCATGCCAGGATCTGTAAAAGTCGAAATTGACTTTCCAGGTTTTGTGATAATTTTAAGCGGGGACTGATCAATGACCAATTTCATATAAAAATTATTTGGTGATTGTTCGGGCCATAATACGATTTCTCGTGTTGGGTCTTGAATTTCATAGAATCCTAAATAGGAAACTAAGTAGCCCAGGTGTCCCATGTTTGTGGTGAATTCTGGCAATAATCGCGGAACGTTTTCGTACAAATTAGTTTCACGTTCCTTTAATCTGCCCAGCACTGATTTGATGAAATCGGCATATTCAAGAAGTGACAAGTTCCAAAATGCCCAAAGTAAGGCTGCCCCAAAACGTCCTTCTTTAATTCCCTGCTCACTTATTGCATGAGATAACTGCTCATCCCGGCTCTTATTTGATCTGCTCCCAGCAATTTGAATTTCATAAGTGAATGCTAGGCGTCGGGATTTTGCGTTTCTCTGCGCCCTTTTTGCAAGCATCAATGCCTTATCCAGTTCATTTGCTTCTAGGGCGTAATTAGTAAGTAAAGCACTTACTACTATTGGAACCCACTTAATCGATTTCTTGTCTATGTTGCGCAAGTAAAACTTAAGCAGCCTGTCTAAAGGAAAAAAGATTTTCGAGGATGTATATCTTCGCAATTGATTCCGTGTCAATACAGAAATTACATTAATTATGATTTTACGCTTTCTAAATAATTTAATTATTAATCTCATTTAGCCACTTCAAATCTATCGCAAATCATTGCGAGATTCTCAATGGTCCCCATATCCATGTGAAATCCTGTAATGCTATATGCCTGAATGCGCCCTATAAAATTGGGCAAAATATCTCTTGCAATGTCTAATGCATCTACGTACTTTTTGCGAATCTCTTTTAGAGCTTGCTTATCAAAAATGTAGATAGCTGCATTTGCCATTGTTAATTCAGAATACATAGGTTTTTCAATAAAATTACAGATTATGTTGGTCTCGTTTGTTTCTACCATTCCCGACATTTGTACATTATTTGTCTTAAAAATTGCCATTGTTATTACACATTCTCTATTTCGTTGACCATGCATTCTCAAGAAATTATCTAAATCAATCTCAGAATAATTATCACAATGTACAACGAGTAGATCAGAATCCAATGTTGGCTCTAAGTTCGCAAGCAAGGTTCCGGCAGTGCCTAGTAATTCTTCCTCGTGAAAGATTTGAACATCTTTTGTTAGGTTCAATTCATTTATTTCATTCGTTACTAATTCCGAAAAGTGATGCGTATTAACAACTACTTTAGATACTTCAATTATCTGCAATTTTCGCAACCAAAATTCCAGCATAGTTATCTTGTTGACCTTTACAAGACACTTAGGAATCTTCTCTGTGATTGGTAATAGGCGGGTACCAAATCCAGCAGCAAGAAGTAAGGCTTTCATTTATAAAGGTCGGTACGAATCTCGGCTGCCGTGATAGCGATATTGCCTACGCGGCTAACTTGCACATTCGCCCCAATTGAAGCCAGATAGGCTGCCTCATTTATGCTTGCACCGACCGCAAGCGCAAGCGTTGCTAGAACTAAGAAAGAATCTCCAGCTCCCGCAACATCTTTTGGATTTGGATTTAGTGCCGGAAGTATGTCTGACATAAAATTTCCATGTTCATGTTCAATCCGTTCTTGTAAAAGCACGCCATCGGCACCCAAAGTTAACAATAGATATTTCGATTTCAGTGACTCCTGAAAAGTATTTGCGATTGCAGCTAAACCGTCATGGTTATTCCGAAGTGTTACACGCACTTCATGCTCGGTTGGAGTCACTAGATCTACTCCTTGATATTTGAGGTAGTTCGCGATTTGTGAAGAAATCTGACAATCTGCTGCGATAAAAACGCCAGCAATCCTTGCTAAATTAATTATATTTGCAACAATTTCTGAGTCTAATAATCCATAATTAAAATCTGAAAAAATCAATACGTCGGCACCCTTCAGACTGCTTTCCACTGTCTTTAGTATTTCTTTTCGTGTATCGCGGGTAATTGTGGCATCATCAAATCGATTAAGTCGGAATTGTGTCTTTCCAGAACTCTTGAAGCGCTGTTTCAAAATAGTATGTCTGGATTTGTCAGTGAGAAGATGGACGGCCACGCCTGCGTCCTCCAATTGGCTCTTAGCTAATTGCATTTCTGCATCAGCCCCCGCAACTCCAATGTAAGTTGTATCTGCTCCAATTGAGGAAGCATGCATGGAAACAATTCCGGCTCCACCCACATATCGCTTGCTCTTAAATGGTCGAAAAATAACTGAAGGGTCCTCTTGTGAAAGTCCAACACTTTCGCAATCAATGTACTCATCGATTATTAGGTCCCCAATTACAACAACGCGAATACTTTTAGATTTCTCAAGGATTTCTTCAATTGTGCTGAGATTTATCTCATGCCGTGCTATAAATGCTTTACCAGCGGATTCAAAACCTTGAGAGTGTAAGTCAATAGATGAAAAGAACTCTTTGGACGACATAACAAAGTCCCCTGAGCCAAAAACTAGTCGCCCACCATACTTCGCAACAATTTCTTGTTCAATATTTTCTAAGTACTCGTGTTCTCTGCCCTTTAGAACTATTTCTGGTTTTAAATCCAAAAGTACTTTCTCTAGGTCATTATTTATTACTATTGTTTTATCTACCATCTGAATTGAATTCACTGAATCCAATCGCATGGAAATCGGTACAGTAATTGGGGAAATTACAGTCTCGTCACTATTAACCCCAACAATTAGTTCATCCCCAAGATTTCTTGCTAACTTAAATAATCTAATATGCCCAGGGTGAAGGATGCTAAAGTTTCCAGAAATGAATACTGTCTTCACATAGGAACTTTACATGACAAGTTGGGCTACTCTTTCGGTAGGATTAATCAGTTGGCTCGCCATAATTTTAAGCGAAATATTCCCTCGCAACCATTAGAGTTACTCATTGTGAAGCAGGGACTTAGACCTAAAAGGAGTTTCAGGGCTGCCGTACTTTTTAAGTCTGGCTCACCTTTGGAAATAATTGACCTTGAAATGCCGCCACCCTCCAAGGGCCAGGTCCTCGTGCGGGTCGCATACGCAGGAATTTGCAAGTCGCAACTTATGGAGATCGATGGGTTTAGAGGTGTAGATCAATATCTTCCCCACCTGTTGGGCCACGAAGCTGCCGGAGTTGTTGAAGAGGTGGGAGAAGGCGTTACCAAAGTTAAACCTGGTGACCACGTAGTTATTAGCTGGATAAGAGGTTCTGGTCTAAATGTCAGTGGCCCGAATCTTGCCGATCGGAATAGAAAGATTAATGCAGGGCAAGTTACTACATTCTCAGAATTAACGATGGTTTCAGAAAATTGCACTTTCCGAATCCCGAGCAGTTTTCCTCTGCGAATTGCAGCACTGTTTGGATGTGCCATTCCTACCGGTGCTGGGATGGCACTAAAAGAGTTACCTGCAAATCTAAGTAATGCAAATATTGCAGTCTTTGGCTTAGGTGGAATTGGCCTAAGTGCGCTCTATGCAGCTTCAACAAGAAAACCAAAATCACTAACAGCAATAGATTTTGATTCTAAAAAACTCGAGGCAATAAAATCGCTGGATGGTGTTCAATCCATTAATGCTTCAAATCCAGATTTATCAAGAGTTATTAAAGATATAACGAACCAAAATGGATTTGATTACGCAATAGATGCCACTGGTAATACAGCAGGGATAGGGCAGGCTTTTGAAAGTATCAAGAAATTTGGTGGGCTTTGTATTTTTGCATCTCACCCTGAGTTTGGCGAGAAACTTGTATTAGACCCTTTTGATTTGATTTCTGGTAAACAAATTCGAGGAAGTTGGGGTGGTGGAATAAATCTCGATGAAGATTTATTTGATTTACTCGAACTATTTACTACCGATGACGCAATCATGCATTTACTTTCTTCAGATGTATTCCCTTTTGAGGAAATTAATGCTGCGATAACAGAATTTAAACAAGGAGATACAATTAGGCCGATTCTCAAGATTGGCACGTAGGGATGAATAAACAATCCAGCATCTGTATTCTGGGGTCCAACTCATTTGCTGGTGCAACATTTTCAAAATTTCTTTTGGAGCAGGGATATCGAGTACTTGGCATTAGTAGATCCGCCGTTTCATCTCCAACAGCTCTCCTCATAAATGATCCTCAGATTTCTTCTGCTTTTCGATTTGAGCAAATCAATATTAATAGGGATTTGAAAAAACTTGAGACTCTTTTGGACATTGAAAAACCTGGATATATTTTCGATTTTGCCGGCCAAGGAATGGTTGCAGAAAGTTGGACACAACCAGAACAGTGGTTACAGACAAATCTAATTTCAAAAACAAGATTGCTCGAAATTCTAAGACAGAAATCATGGTTAAAGAAGTATATACGAGCTTCCACTCCTGAAGTTTATGGGAGTCACCATGAAAAGATTTCTGAAACTGCCAACTACGGACCAACCACCCCCTACGCTATAACTCATGCAAGTATCGACATGACATTGACCGCATACAGTGCGCGTTACGGTTTCCCTTCTGTAATTGGTAGGTTCGCTAATTTCTATGGGCCAGGACAACAACTTTATAGAATCATTCCGAAAACGATTCTAATTGCCAATCGCGGATTGAGACTGCCGCTTCATGGTGGTGGCCTATCTGAAAGGTCTTTTATATTTAGCCGTGATTTGAACTCGGCATTATTGGCTCTTGCCAAAGAAGGCTCTGTTGGGCAAATCTATAACTTCTCTTCTGAAGAGTTAATTTCAATTAGATCTCTGGTAGAGGTCATTATAGAATGCCTAGGAAGAAACTTTAATGACTGTGTAGAGTTGGTTGGTGAGCGCCCTTCTAAAGATCAGAAATATCTAATGGATTCAAAAAAGGCCAATGAAGAACTCTCCTGGAGGGCCAAAATTAGTCTTGAAACTGGCTTACAGGAGACGATTAGATGGTTCACAGACTATTTGGGCGAATTTGCCGGACTTTCCTTAGAATACTCACATAAACCATAACATTAGATTTCAAGGAGTTGACATTGAGTAAGAACTTTCTCCCAAGTCAATATGAAAACGATGAAAAATTCAGCGTGCAGCATAACTACCTCAGCCAGCAATTCTCGGATAAAGATTTGATCCTTGAGAAGATAAAGGAAGTTGTAACCCGTGGAGATTTCACCTTGGGCCGAGAGGTCGACAAATTTGAAGAAGCATTTGCACGACTTGTTGGAGCAAAGCATGCAATTGGAGTCGGCAGTGGTACGGATGCGATATTCCTATCCCTGCGGGCTTTGGATTTGCAACCGGGTGATGAAGTTATTACAACTTCATTTACTTTTTATGCAACCATCGGTGCCATAGTCACAGCTGGTGGGACTCCTGTATTTTGTGACATTGGAGACGACTTTAATATCAGCGTTGCTGGCATTAAAGATCTAATTACTGAAAAGACAAAAGCGATAGTTCCGGTTCACTGGTCAGGTAGGCCTTGTGAAATGAATGAAATGATTGAGATTTCTGAAGAGTTTGGAATTCCAATTATCGAGGACGCTTGCCATTCAATTTTAGCCGAATACCACGGTAAGAAAACTGGAACATTTGGAATTACTGGATGTTTTTCATTTCATCCTCTTAAAAATCTTAATGTGTGGGGTGATGGTGGCATAATCACAACTAATTCTGATGAGATTAATTCAAAAATTAGGCTTCTTAGAAATCATGGCCTTGTGGACAGAGACCATTGTGAAGTTTTTGGCTACAACTCAAGACTTGACACGATTCAAGCTGTGGTTGCTAACCACTTATTGGGAAAGATTGAAGCCATTACGAATGCGCGTATTACCCATGCAAATTATTTGGACAAAGGTTTAAGCGATATATCTGGAATAGAGATCCCACAAAGGGATGCAGAACTCAAAGAAGTTTTTCATATTTATAGTTTTATGGCTGAAAATAGAGACGCCTTGTGGGAATTCTTGCGTGAAAATGGTATTGATGCAAAAATTCATTATCCGATTCCGATGCATTTACAACCGGCTGCCCATTATCTTAATTACAAGAAGGGCGATTTTCCTATTACCGAACGTATAGCTAATCAGACAATGTCCCTCCCTGTTCATGAGTTTGTACAGTTAAGAGATCTTGACTTCATGATTTTGAAGGTTAAGGAGTTTTATAGTCATGATCAATTTTAAAGTCCCATTTGTAAATCTATCTGCTGCATTTAGAAATGATGCGCAAGCAATCTCTATTACCGTAGATGAAATTGGAAATTCTGGACATTATATTCTTGGCGCGAAAGTAAAGAAATTTGAGGAAGAATTTGCTGCATACATAGGGACTAAATATGCTTTAGGGGTAGCTAATGGTTCTGATGCTTTGTTTTTAATAATGAAAGCTCTTGGTATTGGCCCGGGTGACGAAGTAATTACTCAACCAAATTCTTTCATTGCTTCTGCTTGGACAATTGTCGCAACAGGTGCAACTCCTGTATTCTGTGAAGTGGATGAGACTCTTGGTCTTGATCCTGAACAACTCTTGAAGCTCATCACTCCGCGGACTAAAGCAGTTATGCCAGTACATTTGACAGGAAACCCAGCAAAAATAGATGAGATTGAAGCATTATTGTCTGGTACGGGTATTGAAATAATTGAGGATGCGGCGCAAGCAGTGGGTGCAAAGTTCAAAGGCAAGCGGATTGGATCATTTGGAATAGCTGCAATGTTTAGCTTGCATCCTTTAAAAAACCTAGGTGTTTTAGGCGATGGTGGGGTTATAACCACGAACAGTGACGAGATGTACGACAAAATTAGGAAATTAAGAAATCATGGTCTAATTGACCGTGATCACTGTGAAATCTGGGGGTATAACTCACGCTTAGATGAGCTCCAGGCAGCTGTTGCTTCCATTCGGTTACATAAACTTGATGAAAGTACCTCTAATGTCCGGAAAATAGCAGAAAAATATTCCTCTGAACTAAGTAACTTGGTAACTTTACCGAAATCTTATTTGGGAGCAGAACCTGTGTTTCATAATTTCATAATCCACACTAAAAATCGTGATGCGCTCCAGTCTTATCTTTATCAGGTAGGGATAGAGACAAAAGTTCATTACCCAGTACCAATTCACCTACAGGAATGTGCAGAGCCTCTGGGTTACAAAGTTGGAAGTTTCCCTATAAGTGAATACCAGTCAACGAACTCATTGAGTTTGCCTATCTATCCAGAACTAACTGACGAGCAAGTAGGGACAGTAATTACAGAAATTAAGAATTTCTTTAAAAAGGACCTTTAAAATCTTCACTGGGAACATCGTGGGGCGTGACAGGTGTCAACTCAAAATCTCTATCTAATTTTTTCCCTGCCGCTTTAAATATTGCATGGACCATTTCTTCATCTTTAAAGTATAAATCTCTTGTATAGCCAAAAGATGTACCTTCAGGCAAATCCTTTACAGCAAATCGAATTGGTGCGTCCTTTAGAGAAGAAAAACAATTTTCGGTAACTTTAGCAATAATCTCCCCAGCTATTGAACCCGTATTGTGCCCGTAATCAAATACGGCTAAACGTCCTGTACGTCTGACAGATGTGAAAATAGTTTCCCAGTCAATTGGGGCATAACTTCGCAAATCTATGAGATTCATATTTAAACCAAAATCTTTGATTGCAGAATTGAGTCCTAATAATTTCGCTGTAAGGAAGCTTGAACTCACAACCGTTACATCCTTACCCTGTGACAAGGAAACAGCTTTCCCTAACTCACCAGGAGAATAACTGTCATCAAATTCACCTAAAGAGTTGTGCAGCCATCTGTGCTCTAAAATTAGAACTGGGTTTGGATCAGCAATAGCAGCAAGTGTCATTTCCTTGGCATCTTTTGGATTGCTGGGAGCAATAACTTTTAAGCCAGGAATATGCGAAAACCAGGCATGAAGTGCTTGAGAATGTGTTGGGCCCTGCCCCCACCCTTTTCCAACAATCAAACGGATTGTTATGGGAATGGGTTGCTGGCTTCCAAACATAAAATGCCATTTAGCAGCGCTGTTAACCAATTGATCCATTGCCAATAGAAAGAAATCTAAACGCTGGTGAGTAACAACTGATGGTATTCCCGCTAGCGCTAGCCCAACTTGGACTCCTGTCATTGTATTTTCAGATGTAGGCGTATCAAAAACCCGATCGTGGCCAAATTTTTCGACCAAACCACTAGTAGTCCCAAATATTCTTTTTGGATCATTTATGCCCAACCCGAAAGCCACAAGCTTGTTGTCCTTCTCCATAGCTAAATGAAGGGCCATATTTACTGCCATTGTATATGTCCTTTGGGTCATATGCGTGCGCCAGCGTATGCAGAGGGATTTTCAAGCGAGGGATCTGGGTAGGGTGAATTTCTTGCAAAATCAAATGCTTTTTGAATTTCAGTTTCTATCTCTGTTCTTATTTTCGAGGAAGTCTTCTCCCAGTCTTGATAATCTGACATCAATTCCAGCTCTAGCATCGCCAGAGGGTCCTTGCTCTTTGCATCGTCTATGTATCTTGAATCTCGATAATCTAAATGATCATCCTCTGCCGGACCGCAATGCTCCAAGAATCTAAACGTATCCATCTCTATAAATGCTGGGGTCTGACTTGAGCGCGTTGACTCAATAATATCTTGAAGTTCGCTTAAGGATTTGTCTGGATCTGAAGAATCTAAATACTTTGAGGTTACTCCTAAACCAGCAGCCATGCTATAAATCCTGCGGTCTAGAGGTTGGCGCTCTGTAATGTGAGAGTAAACAGAAAAATTATTATTTTCACATAAGAACACTGCAGGGATTTTGCGAACAACAGCAAAATTTACTGACTCATAGAAAGCGCCCTCTTCTACTGCTCCGTCACCAAGATAGATAAGTACAACTGCACCATCGCCGTTCAATTTAGCTCCATACCCCAATCCCACGCCGACTGGAATTGAATTTCCGACAATTGCTGTTGAGCCCATAAAGTTCACATCCAAATCAATCAAGTGCATAGACCCGCCGCGTCCTTTTGAGCACCCGGTAGCCTTACCGAAGAGTTCAGCCATAAATTTTTCCAGTGACCCACCTTTAGCAAGATAGTGGGCATGTGACCGATGTGTGCTTACTGCTAGATCTTTATCTGTTACCACGAGCGATACCAAACTAGGCAAGAGTTCTTGACCAACTGAAAGGTGAACAGGACAGCGCATTTCTCCTTTTGAATATTCCATTGCAATAGCTTCCTCAATTAAGCGAATCCGTAACATTGTGGAATGAAGTCTTACTTTTTGTTGTTGATTCATGGCATAAACCAAAAATAGTCACCCGTGTATCCATTGTCCTTGAAAAACTTTTCCCAAGATTCTACAGAAAGGATTGTCTTGCCTGTTAAATTCCAAGCAAACATGCGTTCCTTCTCTTCTTCTGAGCGATATGCATCAAGAACAACAAATGAATTCCCTTTTGATACACGCTCGATTTCACGCAGAGCTTGGCCACACTCATCAAACTCAAGATTGTGAATCGTGTTTATGGCAATCACTAAATCAAACTCATTATCCTCAAATGGAAGCTCTTTGGCATTTCCAACTACAAGATTTCCTTCTATTCCTGGGTGCGCATTTTGAATTGCATACTCAGAAATATCCAGTCCGGTTGTCTGAATACCAGGGATTAACTTTTCAAAATCATAAAGCATGAATCCTTTTGCACACCCAACATCTAAAATCTTCATCCTAGATTTCAATGAGTACTCCTTCTGGAAATCCGGCAATACCGGAGTCCAGAATCTTGGGCTGTAGCTAAAGCCTCCATACCCTTGACTTCGCAGTCCATCAAAAAACCTTACATCGAACATACGGGCAATTTCACGATCTTCGTCTGTCTTATCGGTAAGACGCTTAGTTAAATCTCTTGGGGTTTTGGGATATTTTGCAAGTAAGTCAATCTCTTTCTTCATCCTTTTGGCTCCCCAAGTCCCAGTTCAAGCATTCTTGCGACCGTATTATTCATAATCGAATTCTCAAGCGTACCGGCAACAAATCTTGATTTCAGTTCCCCGATAGCATCACTAATGTTGAACTGTGGTTTAAAACCAGTAGCTAAGAGTTTTGAAGAATCTAGCCTGTATGACCTCGGATCATTCGATTCCTCAACAGTAATTTCGGCACCCACTTCAGTGGCAATCCGATTTGCAATCTCCAAAATTGTTAGGTTTTCGAAACCCGCATTATACGAACCAGATGGGATATTTCTATTATTAATGAAATGACGATAAACCTGAACCATGTCAGCTATATGTATGTTGGGCCGTACCTGGGCGCCCCCTAGTACTTTTATATATTTATTCGCAAGCGCTTGGTAAGTTAATAGATTCACAGCTAAGTCAAATCGCATTCTGGGTGAGTACCCGCAGATAGTTGCCGGTCTCAAAGAAATTACGCGGAATTCGTCGCGCCAATTTGAAACAATTTGTTCTGCCACCATTTTTGTTTTATTGTATGTAGAAATTGGCAACAAAGGTAAATCCTCGGTCACGCGTGGTTCATCACTCAACCCATATACGCTTCCAGAACTTGCGTAAATAAAATCCTTTACGCCTGCGCGTTTTGCCCAATTAAGAAGCTGCAAGGTAGCCAAGGTATTTACCTCCCAAGATAATTCTGGATTCAAATCGACGCTTGGATCATTTGCAATATTGGCCAGGTGAATGACTGCTTCGAAATTTTCAGTTGGATATACCCCACTCTCTCGGATATCTCCTTTTATACAATGAAGTTGGGAGGAGTTAGGCAGTGAATTACCAAACCACTCGGTATCGATGACAACTATTTCATGACCATCGTTCAAAAGGGCGGGTACTAATGAGGAGCCAACGTAACCGCAACCGCCGGTAACTAAAATTCGCATGTGCAGACTCTATTTCATTGGCGCCTTAGCTTTACGGTTCTGAAGGCAAACTTTGGTGAATTTCAACGATCTCGTTCAAAGAATGCACAACGATTGAACCTGATATTTGCTCAGTGCCCAGTTCACTGTTTAAAAGCAAATAGTTCTGCGGGATTCCCGCAGAAATCGCCGCAAGAACATCTCGTTCGCGGTCTCCAATAGATAAGCAGTCTTCCACTAAAACATTGAACTTCTGAAATGCTTGCGTGAATAATCCAGGAAGTGGCTTTCTACATTCGCATTTATCATCGGGCCCATGTGGGCAATAAAAGAAGTCAAGAATCTCAATTCCGTTTCTTTTAAATTCTTCCAGTATAAAGGTCATGACTATTTGAAAATCTTGTTCGCTAAATAATTTCCTCGCGATTCCAGATTGATTTGTAATAATTACAATTTCAAAACCTTGGGCTTTGAAGTATTTACAAATTTGAAAAATTCCTTCAACAAACGAAATATCTTCTATTCTAGAAACAAAGTGTTTGTCTTGATTAACTACTCCATCTCGGTCCAAAAAGAGTACCCGCTTCATCTCAGATTTCATTGCTTAGTATTGAAGATACAGGTTGAGTTGGAACATTTGGTATATTTTAAATTTCGCGAGAAATAAAATGACATATGGTGTGGTGTGCATCCTCGATGATTTGCATATCATCTGACGGAACGTTAATTTCTATGTTCAAAAGCCCGGACATCTGCCCGCCATTAAAACCAGTTAGACCAATAGTTTCCACTCCCAAATCCTTTGCAGCGGTTAAGGCATTCAAAATATTGCTTGAATTCCCACTTCCAGATATCGCAAAAAGTATGTCACCACTTCGTGCAAAATTTCTCACCGACATTTCAAGAGCTACTACATAAGAGTTATCATTGCTCCACGCGCTTTGGATCGGCACTAAATCCATTAATGGCACCGCTCGAAGGGTGTTTTTAATCCGTATCGCACACCCTTTTGACAGGTCTACGCAAAAATGTGACGAAGTCGCTGCGCTTCCACCATTACCAATCACCCAAACTGTGTTGTTAGTTCCAACTATCTTCCGAATTAGTGCTACTGCATTCTCTATTTTAGTAAGGTTTGCTCCAATCAATGCTTCTTTCAGATCAGAATGATACTTGTCCCAATTCTTTTCAATCATTTCAAACCTTTCAGTTCTTTCTTGCCATAAGAATAGTCTACAGGTTTAAAATGGTACGTCCTTGAAACTCTTTTTTGATGTTTATTTGATGGTGTATAGACGATGCCTTTGTTGAAATTTCGGTATTGAATTACCAAAGATAGTAAGAAAGTCTGTAATTTGAATTTCTTTTCCCAATTTGATCGCCAAGCTCTCCAAAAACTCAAAATTATTCACTCCCTCAAATAAATTGTTGCATGCGATCACAGTGGCAGATGAGTTTTGAATCAATTCATAATAGTAGGTGCGTTCAGAAATATTAACCTCAGTAAAACTCCAAAGGGCAAACAAGACATAAGGTGAATCTGGTATATCGGCATGCGAGTGTACTATTTTTGAGTTAATAGGGAAAGTATGTGCATCTACTCTCAGAAATTCCCAAGGACTTGGTGACATAACGTTGAATTGTCTGCATTTCAAGGGTGTCGTAAGAATAGAAATTTGGGGAGGAGTACGCCATCGCTATGCCGGCCATTGAGCCCATTCCTGGACCAATTTCTGCAATACTTTTATCGGAATTAGTAAGACTCATTCCTATCATCTTCTCTGCAATTCTTACACATACAAGAATTCTGCGAACCCAGTTCTTATAATCATTTTCTTGGAATCCTCTAAAGCTCTCATGATATTTTCGTGCTAGTTCTATCGCGGTTTCTTCATCGCTTTCACTAATTACCAAACTATCCAAGTTATTTTTCTCAGAATACCCACCGGCTACTGCTAAAATTACGGGACTTCTAGCCCAGTCTTTTGGGTTTATAAAACGAATTTGGAAATGAAGCCACTTGTTATAACTACTCCAGACATTCGAATTCAAAGATTGGGTTAGAAATTCAATCTTCCTCTTACGTGGATAATTAAGAATCGCAAGTAGTAGCGTCTTTGACCAAACTCGTAAAAAAGTTTTTCCGGTCCTGTTTGGAAAACTCACCCAGCCTAGTTTTATCCATTCAATTATCATTAATGAAATTTATCAGTGCAATCACCCAGAGTGGCGATGCACTCATAAGATCTAAAGTGGGCCCTGTCGGGATCGAACCGACGACCCACGGATTAAAAGTCCGTTGCTCTACCGACTGAGCTAAAGGCCCCACTTAACAAGCCCCGAATGTTATCGCGCTGCGCGGGTTAGTCGATCCCGTATGGCTATTGCTAAACCATCGCCATCGGGCGGGAAAACAACGATTCGATTTATCCCTCTTTTATCGCCTTCGCGCAATGCGGCATACAGGGTTCTAGCAAAATCTTCCAAAGTCCTGGGTGAAGCCAACCGCACTGCGCCTTCGGGAGTATCTATAACATCTAGAGCTATAAAGCCATCACCAAGGGAAACATCTCCGCTCAGCAATATTCTTGCATTTGGCGAATAGTGCTGATCCAAAGATCCTGAAACTCGGATTTTGAAATCGCTTCTGGTTGTGGCAGCGAGTCTTGTCAAAGCAGAAATCATTTCTTCAGAAATTGCGCCTGGTCGTAAAATTGATGGTGACTCACCAGTGCAATCAATAATCGTAGATTCGACGCCGACAAAAGATTGTCCTCCATCGATAATCAAATCCCTCGATTGATCTAGAAATTCCCCTAGTTCGGATTGCACTGCCTCGGCATTGGTTGGCGAAACTGCACCGAATCGATTTGCGCTAGGAGCTGCAATTCCATTCCCGCCCAATTTATGAAATTCTTCTAAGAGTGCCAGAGTTGTTACATGTGCTGGAACCCTTAAGCCGACAGTCTTCTGGCCGCCAGTTATAAAGTCCTTTGCTATTTCACTTCTTTCTAAAATTAAAGTCATAGGTCCTGGCCAATATTCCTTTGCTAACT
>Ga0214919_10004476_pt1 | contig 20427 bp, 28 predicted proteins | sample LL1503_MetaG_FD_177994 | JGI IMG/M metagenome (GOLD analysis project Ga0214919, IMG submission 177994) | Freshwater microbial communities from Lake Lanier, Atlanta, Georgia, United States - LL-1503 | ecosystem: Environmental > Aquatic > Freshwater > Lake | place: USA: Georgia | collected... | reverse complement strand
TGTGTGATGATTTAATGTTGGCGATCATCGACATAAGCGAATAGACATGTCCACCATAAGAATCTATAATTACCGGGACAATAGGCTGACCAGTCGATTGAGCTGCTGACATGGCATTGTCGAATTTTCGAGCTGATTCTTCGTCAAATTTGTTGACACGAATCACGACAGGTGGATCGCGAAATTCGACTTCGCTGAGACGCCTCGAGATGTCTTTAATGATGTTCATATTCGTTAAATAATTATACTAATAATGCTGTTGTTGAAAGAATTAGAGTGTCTTGTGTTCTATAATAACAAAACAAAGATTTAGATTGCACTATCTTTATCATAAATAGAATTTCATATTTCCTTTGATTCTTTCATCATCTGGTGCTGCATCGAGAGCTTTTTGTCCGTATTCTAATGCTTCTTTTTTCTTGTTTGAATAGTAGGCAGATATAGCTGCATAATCATAAGGAAGAGGTCCATTTGCAATAGGATCATTAGGCCATGAATTGCTATATCGAACATTTATGCATTTGACAGCAGCTTCATAGCAATTTTCCCAATCTTTTAGTCGATAATAAGCTTCACAAAGAAAGAACCATGTTTCGCGTCTTGAAGGACATTCTTGTGTTCCTTTTATGAACCACTCTATTCCTTCACTAGATTTTCCTAGCAATGTTAAACATTTCCCAATAAATCTCATAACCATTGCTCGTTCATCTGACCATATTGATGATTTAAGAGTTAGATATCTTGTTAATTCTTTTATGGCTTCTTCATTTTTACCATAAAACATTAGTTCTCTGCCGTAATAAAAGCTATCTCTAGAAGATTCAGGTTCTTCTTTTGAAGATGCTTCAAGAATATCAAGATATTGTCCTCTACTTTTATCTGGATCTGGTAGATGTCTTACTAGAAGCTTGTTAGTTTTAGCTAAAACTGTCTTTATTCTTGAATCAGCAACCATACATTCGTGACATGCATGTTTCCATCGATATCCTTGACGGGCATGCATTCTATCAGATTCCATGCGCCAATTACCACCCCAGTCATAGATATATGAAAACCTTGTTGTGCCTGAAATCCAATGTTTTTCTACTTCTTCTCGCCAACCTGGTTCTAGCACCTCATCAAGATCGATTGGTATGCAAACATCAATGTCCTGTGGCAATAATGCCATGGCAGCGTTTCGTGCCGTGTCGAATCTCCAAGGATAGATATAAATTTGGTGTACTTCTGCACCGCAGGCTTTGGCCTTTTCGACTGTGTCATCTGTGCTACCAGTGTCGGCTATCAAGATAAGGTCTGCGTCTTTTGCAGATTCACAGAATCTTTGAACAAATTTGCTTTCATTTTTTGCTATGGCGTATAGAGCTATTTTTAATTTTTTTTGATTTTCTTCTTTTTTACGAGCAAAAACTTGCCAATTTTTTAAAATAATTTCATATTGATCTTTATATTTCAAAAAGAATTCGTTTATTGCATCATGTGGTCTATCTTCGCTTGGTAAGCCTAATCCCCAAGTATAATCATCAAATGCAAGTATTCCTCCGGATACAAGAAGATTGTGTGCTAGTTCAGCATCTTTTGAAACAACATCTCTATGGTGGTCTCCATCAATATAAATAAAATTAAATTTTTCACCTGAGTCAATTAGTTTTTGCATTGCAGGATGAGAAAAATTTTTTATAACATTAATTTTGAAAGAATTGTCAACAGTATTATTATTAAATCTTTCAAAAAGATGAAGTTTCTCTTGTTCGTTATGCTCATCACTTCCAGTAAATGGATCTATGCATGTTAGTGATGATTTTTCATGTTTACACCAATTTTCTACAAGCCAATTAGATGATTGACCTTCATAACTTCCTATTTCAAGTCCTTTAATTGGATTATTAAAAAAATTATGTGAAAATATTGAAAAATTATGATCCCCGAACCAATTGTTAGAATAAACTCTATTTAGTTTCATAATTTAAATTGCATCTATTTGGCTGAAAATATAACTTAACACAAATTCAATGTCGAGTATCTAAATTAACTCGTCTATGATAGCATAGTTATTTGTCGTGGGATAAATCTCGCGAAAGGCTAAGCATGAAAAGAATATCTTTGCTGCTAATGGGTCTTGCTTTATTAGGAGCAGCTGTTTGTTCACCTGCTGCACCTTCTACTTATCCAATTTCTAAAAAAACTGCTTCTCAAGAAAAAAGAGAATTAGTTGAAAAATTAGAATTGAAAACAATTGCTTTAGTTAGGCAGACAGAAAGCAATTTCTTGGCTCCTTATTGTAGCGGTGTCTGGGTTGATTATGATAAGATTATAACAGCACTTCATTGTGTTAAAGATGAATTATCAGAGAATGGAGCTGTCAATCTTTTTCTTTATCAAGTCAAAGAAGATGAAGGCAAACCAGGCAGGAAGTCAAAGTTAATAAAAACTGATGATGAAAATGATTTAGCTTTATTACTTGCAGATCCTAAAACTATTCCGCTATATCATCCAGTTGCTATACCTGCTGATGAATCATGGGATGGTGAACACATTAACATTGTAGGGCATACAAATGGATTATGGTGGACTTATATTGAAGGTGTCATTTCATCCACAAGAATTAGTACAACAAAAGAAGGCGTACCAATTGTAGTGCTTCAGATTTCATCTCCTGTTTGGTTTGGTAATTCAGGTGGTGGAGCATTTAATGATGAAGGTCGTCTTGTAGGAATTAGCTCATGGATCTCGTTAAAAGTACCACTTATGTCTTTTTTTATTCATCATTCGACATTAATCAGGCTAATGTCAAAATAGTCGTCGTGTAATTATCGAAAATTACCATTTAGCTGCTTAGATGCAGAAATAAGATCTTCTTCGTTCTTAATCTTCATGTAGCTATTTTGTCTTTCAGATAGAATAAATTGAGATTCAAACTTGGCTGTCATGTCATGTAGCATTCTTTCATATTGAACAATAATGCAACCATCTATATTCTTTTTAATTCTATGCCAAGGCAAGAGCGATGTATTGAAATCTAAATCTGCATTAAAAACAATGACCCCAGTGCTAATATAATTAATTTGACTAGTATCTGAGCTGGAAGACAAGCGATGTTGACTGATTATTTGAGGAACACCAAAATGATTACATAGGATAGCATCGGTTTCAAAAGGAAGTTTTTCAGTAACTTCACACGTAATAGACATTTTTGAAGCTATATGTTGTCCAACAATCGTCTCATCTAAAGCTGACAATACGTTATCTGAATTGACGACGACAACATATTGTCCACCATCAGACATAAATTCGTCTAAAATTCCGCTATTTTTAAGAGCAACAATAAGGTCGCCAGTTCCACAGTCAACAAGGTGAGGAAGTCCATTTTTTGTAAAAATTGTGTTATCAGGCATAAGCCCAAAAGTTAGAAATTGATTGAAAACTTTTATATTGTCTCTGCAAGAAAGAGAATCAATATGAGATTGAACTTCGACGTTATCTTCAGCATTTGTCATAACCCATATGTGTTTTGCATTAATAGATTGCAAAAGCTTAATTGATAAAAGCGACATTTCCAATTTAGGCAATCTAAGAAGACCCTTTGGCTTTCCCATGCTTTTATCACCCATTAACACACAGAAAGCAACTTTGCCAGATAAAATTGCCTCTTCACCAATCAGTGAATTATTCGAAGTAATAGAATTATAGCTAACCAAATCTTTTTCTTCGACATTTTCTGGCATATCGACAGTATGGTCACTAGGCTTCAGAATGAGCTGCACCATATCATGAACATCTAACCCACCAGGTTGATCCGCTTTTTGCAATTCATCAAAAGGAAAGCTTTCAAGCTGACGTTGCAATGTTGTTAAAAAACCAGGTCCTGTCTTGAACATGCTTATTAATTTACCGTGCTTTTAAGGTATTGTTCATCATGTCGCCATGAAGAGAATGCAACATATCTGTAAAATATTCTCCATAAGAAGACCTTAACAGAGTCTCTGGTTCTACCCAATCTGGTATTCCCTCTGAAGAAGGACGAAGTTTACCGCTAAAAGAAGTTACTCTGTAAGTTGTTGTTAAATAACCATTGCTGACAGCTGAATATATTGGAAATATATCATTGGCTATTAAGCCTGTCTCTTCGCGCATTTCTCTTATTGCAGCATCTGTTGGATCTTCATTTAGCTCGACGCCGCCACCAGGCATGTTCATGTCAGACATATTGGAACCTCTGCTGACTGCTAAAATTTTTCCATTCTTTGTCACAAAAACAAGCGATGACTTAGGAAATGAATCTACATCTTGATTGTCATTTTGAGATTCAAACTCTGAATCTGTAACAGTTGAAGTTCGCGGGCTTGTTGTTAAAAATCCTGCTCTAATATTTCCTGGTGCTTGCATTCGCCGACCGCCAGCCATACTATAGTCACCGGCAACTTCTTTAAATCTCTTCATTTAGTTATTTGGTCAGCAAATCTTTTATCTAGCTGTCTTCTTGTAATAGTTTCTGCTCTAGATTTGTCACCATCAACTTGTGACAATTTTAAAATTTTTGGATAAATATCTTTTGCAAAAGATATTATTTCTTTTGCTTTTTCTGATGAAATATCATAATTGATTTCATGTTCTTCAATCCATTCTTTTGCAATTTTATCTACTAGGCTTGAACCTGCAAAGAAATTTACCATTTTTCCTAAAATAGAACCACCACTATTAAAAAGACTATTATGGCTATATTTTTTTACACCTCTTCGAAAAGCGCCTTCTTGAAGGACAACTTTTACATATTCTTTAATTAGATTTTCATTCATCTGCTTATTCTCTTATGATTTTTTCTTGGAACCAACTATGTCAACTAGTTGTCCTGCATGACGTCTTGCATCAATTTCAAAGCTATTGTCGTAATAAGGATCGCTTCCTGTGCACCCTAATTTAATTGATAACATATTCATAGCGTAAAAAATTGGCTGAAATATTCCAAGACGCATGCATTGATCGACATGCTTCTGTTCATGAGTCAATATAATTGGTTTTTCTTCTGGAAATGACTTTAGAACAACAACATTTCCAATAGTATGTCCTGCCCATCTTTCCCATAAAGAAAGAAGCCACGAAGGAGTTCTGTCAATATTTATTGTCCAAATAATTGCATCTCCAAGCTGCCCATACCATGAATACCACCCTAGGATTGTAAAAATAACAACATATATTAGACCAGGCAGTGTCACTGGTGCCGCCCATGCATAACCAAGAAATTTTTTAATTTTGTTTAGCATATTAGTGATTAAATATGTTGTTTTTTAGCTATGCAAAGAATTATTAGTTATTTTTAGCCAAGTCGCTACAATTGCAAAAATTAGTACATGAGGATGAACAAAATTCACAACCACAAAATTCTTCATGCAGGCTTTGTTCTTGTCCAAGATGGTCAATGTTACAATTTACATAACAAGACGAGCCCTGCAATTCAGCAATACATCCGTCTGAACATGTTTTCCATGCATGACATCCATTTTCTTCTAATTTGACTGTTTTGCATTCAACAGGATTGTCAGCAAGGCAATCAAAATATTCTTCATCGTTCTTTAAAGATTCATTGGTATTTAATGCTTTTTCAACATTGCTTTCTGAAAAAACTTCATATTTTTTTGAATCTGATGAAAATACAAACAAGAAAACGAGCGAATAGACGGCAACCGCTGCAATGATATTTTTTTCCATGCTTAGATCATAACTTTACTGTTTTTTGTTTATCAGCTTTATTTTAAAGCTGATTTCCCGTAACACCATTCATAGGCAGTCTTGTTATTCTAGTTTTGTTATATTCTGCTGCCCTTTCCTTGTCGGTGACGGCTGCGGCAGTGGCTTTTGTGTCTGAAAAAGAACCGCTATTAAAGAACTTGTTATATGTACTGTTTGTTGTTCCAAAGTCAAATAGCACTAGACATCCTGAGTCATTGACTCCCCATGAATCATATTTATAAATATCACCAACAAAAAAATCAGTCTTTGAACCGGTAGTTGCATTTTTTTTGTATCTAGTCAAGAAAGCTTTCACATCATTTAAGAATTCTTTGCCTGATAGACATCCTTTACCTTGTTTTATTGATGATATAAAATCATTGTGCGGCATCAATGGTATTGTTGAATGATTATTAATAATTTTAGTTTTAGTTTTATCTTTATCTTGACTCTCTTCCATACCCCGAGAACTTAAAGCTAGGATTTCATCTTTAAAGTTTTTGTGCTCAATACCAGACAACAGAGTAAATTCGGCTTCACCTGATATTGGCCTTACCTTTTCAGAAACTATCCACTGAAAATCACCATCATTTTTCAAGACTCTTGCAATAATTGGTCCAACCATTGGATCACTAGAAGCAGTGTGTTCTAATTCATTCTGAACGACACCTGCATCATTTATTGAAATTTTAATGACGCTTTTTTTGTCATATTCAAAGACGACTCTTGAAGAACCTATGCCTATCATAGACAATCCCTTTCTTAGGCATGCAATTATCTTTGCTGCAGCATCAGATTTAAATCCTATTTTAATCTTTTCAAAGCGATCTGTATAATATAGTTCAAGAAATGCTTCAGGGTCTTCTTGGGCATCACTTAGTAATGCAAGAATGTCCGTATTTTTTAATGTTTCTTCTGGGCTTTGTTGATGATCTGATTCAAGAAGGACCCGAATATATTTTCTCAGCAAATTTGAATTCATGCCAAGTAATTATTGGTTCCCCACAGAGAATTAAAGGAAGAAACAAATTTTTGCCAAGTGTCATCTTTTGTTATTGAATGAAAACCCATTGAATCAAAAGAAGATTTAACAAATTCCCAATTCTTTTGTGGAATCGATGAAGTCATCTGAGATCGTTCATCTTCTGTCCATTCAGTAAATCTAATTAGATCATAATTTCGACTAAAAATTGAAGAAACTTCAGGACGCATTACGAACTCTTTAAGCAAAGATGCATCTGAAGCAATTTTAGCCGCCGTTTTATCGCCACACTTTGGAACACCAGGAATATTATCTGATGAATCGCCGCGAAGTGCTTTCCATGTGCAATAATCATATTCAACAGGAGCTTCTACAAATTCCTTGCGAACTGGATTGTATAGCCGAAGATTTGAATGCTCTTGAAGCAATTGAATAAAATCAGTATCAGATGAAACGATTGTCCAAGAATCTGAAACGGATGAGCTTCGAACAAGATTAGCAATAGTATCATCTGCCTCTGATGCATGATGACGAACTACAGATACAGGAAAATATTCTTTAAGAAGTTCAACAATGACATCTTTTTGTTTAAAAAACTTTTGCAGTTCAATATATTTTGGATCTGATTTTTCAACGATTCTATTTGCCTTATATGTGTCTAAAGACTCATGGCGCTTTACAGGTCGGCCTTCAAGGGCAACATATACTTTAGTTGGTTCAAATTCACTAATAAGAGATTTGAATTGTCGGAAAAAATTAAATATTACTGAATGTTCTCCAGCTTGAAATCCGCTGCGTGCTCTATGTGCTGCATTCATAAAATCTAGAACAAGAATATGCATGGTTTATGATACAACGGCAGACCTCTTAATTTCACGATTATTCAATATTTTTTAACTTTTGTATTATTTTTGATTAAATTGGTCTGTAACCTTATTTGTGATTTTAAACAATTAGTTATCAGAACTGCTCTAAGTAACATTCAGTGAGATTGAATACCTATGCTAGATTACAGCCGAAATAATAACTCATGACGATAAGGTTAAGAAGATCATCTAATTTTGTATATTCATCAGGACCTTCAGTTGGAAATCCAATTGCTGTTAGTGGGTCTTTAGGATCTGTTCAATTTAATGATGGCGGAGTTTTCGGCGGTGATGCAAAATTTATTTTTGATAAATCAACAAAAACTTTAACAGTTACAAATATCTCAGGATCTCTTACAAAACTTGAGGATGGCTCCTCTTATCTTGTAGCAGGACCTAATGTTACTATTTCATCAGCGTCTAATGGCTCTATTACTATTTCATCAACAGGCGGCGGTGGTGGAGGAGGTTCTAGCAACTGGAATGAACTATTACCTTCCCCGAGACTAAATTCAACTGCTTCAATCTCAATTGCAGGAGGATTAGGTTCGAGTTATGCTGCACAAAGTGCAGGATCTGATGTTTTCTTCTATGTTTCGGGTTCTTTAGCTACAGGAGATAAAAGCGTCTTTGGCGGTGATATTGTTGTTAGTGGATCAATTGAAGGCAAAAACGGGCTTAAGATATTAGGCGGTATTATAGAGATATCAGGCACAATTAGTGTCAGTGGCTCAATGCAAGTTACAGGTTCAATTGGAATGAAAGGCGATATCGTCCCAGATTCAGATACAAAATACAACCTCGGATCTCCTGCTGCTAGATGGGCTAACGTATATACAGGTGACCTTCATCTTAGAAATGATAGAGGAGACTGGACGATTGTTGAAGAAAAAGATTATCTGTGTGTTGTAAACAACATAACAGGAAAAAAATATAAAATGATGTTACAGCCAATCGACGATGAAGTTTGATCATATACTTACTGCATAGAAATTAAATTTCTATAAGAGGTAATCTCCATGGCTTTAGTAGGAAACATATCAGGTAGTATTCAGCATAATTCAGTAATAGGTGTTACTGGATCAGTAATTATAGCAAATAGAAATGAAGCTTTATTTCCTGTATTTCCCGGAACAGATACTACATTCTTTGTTTCCGGTTCATTAGATGGTACAAACAAAAGTGTTTTTGGAGGTGATGTTGTTGTTAGCGGATCTGTAAATAGTAAAAATGGCATGTCTGTTTCTGGCGACATGCTTGAAGTTACTGGAACAGTCAAGGTTACGCAAGGAATTAGTGGTTCTTTAACACATCTTACAGATGGAACATCTTATCTAATTGCTTCAGGTAGCGTTGAGATTACATCAGGGTCAAATGGCTCTGTAACAATTTTCGTCCCAGAAACTTCAGGCCCACAAGGTGCTCAAGGATCGTCTGGACCACAGGGAGTTCAGGGAGACGTTGGGCCACAAGGAGTTCAAGGAGACGTTGGACCGCAGGGAGTTCAGGGAGACGTTGGACCGCAGGGAGTTCAAGGAGACGTTGGACCGCAGGGAGTTCAAGGAGACGTTGGACCACAGGGAGTTCAGGGAGACGTTGGACCGCAGGGAGTTCAGGGAGACGTTGGACCGCAGGGAGTTCAAGGAGATACAGGACCAGGATTCCAGGCCGTTGCAAATCCTCTTTTTACACGAGTTCTTACATCTGATGGAACAACAACTGGTGCTGTTGCAGAAAGCTTGTTTACTTTTGTTAGCGGAAGCTCTCCTCCATTGCTTGCACTTAGTGGTTCAATGGAACCCGGTACAGACATGATCTATAACCTTGGTTCAGATGACAAGCGATGGGCCAACGTTCATACGGGTGACTTACATCTTCGCAATGATCGAGGTAACTGGACGATCATAGAGGAAGATAATTATCTTTCAATTAGAAACAACAAGACCGGCGATATGTTTAAGTTTGTTCTTGAGCCTATCGAGAAAAAGTAAAGAGAATAAAAACGTGTCTTTAGTCGGAAATATATCTGGTTCTTCAAAGAATTTTTCTCATATTGGTATAACAGGTAGCGTCATTGTTGCCGATACAACAAATGGAAGTTTTCCATCTCTACCAGGATCTGATGTTGTATTCTTTGTTTCTGGATCTATTTCCGGCTCTGGAATTGCTGACGATAAATCGGTTTTTGGTGGTGATGTTGTAATTAGTGGAACATTATTTGGACTAAATGGAACACAGATAATCGGTGATGTCACTGAAATATCAGGTGATACACTTGAACTATCTGGTACGCTTCTAGTTTCTGGTAATTCAGTTTTTGATGGAAACTTAATTGTTAGCGGTACAACCAATGCAGACATGGTAGTGCAGTTGGACGTGGTTTAATTTTAAAGCATAAATTAAATCAAATATTTTATATTGATTTATTATAGACAAAATGTTCAATCACAATACGCGATCAAAAGATGTTCTTATGTACATCGACAAGATAAAAGAAAATTTAGATGGAATTCATTTAATTGGTTGGATGACACATAAGTCACAAAAAATCAAAAAAATTATTGTTGGCGGAATGGAGGTTCATACTTCGTTTTATAGTCGACCAGATGTAAAGAAATTTTATCCAAATCTTTTTTCAGCTGATGTTGGCGTAGAGTTTACAATAAAAAAAGAAGACATCTACAAGACATTAAGCATTATTCTTGAAGACAATACTCAGATTTTAGACTTATGCACACTAGAGAAATGGTATGTAAAAAATTCCGGTTTTAAAAAATCCCAATCTAACCTTGTAATTGTTGACAATTTTTATAATGACCCTGATGGCATTAGGGAATTTGCAATAAAGAATCTATCTTTTAATCCCTCTGGTTATCATAAAGGTCAAAGAACTTCAAGATTTATTCTTGACGGAACAATGGAAAGATTTGAAAAGATATTAGGGAGAAAGATATTAAACTGGAATCATGGCGGTTATGCAAATGGTTCCTTTCAATTTTGCACTGAAACTGATCCTATCGTATATCATGTTGACACACAGATGTTTGCAGGAATAGTGTTCTTGTCTCCAGATGCACCGCTTCGATCAGGTACATTAACTTGCAAGAGTCAAATAACAGGTGCAACAAGATTTGAAAACGACGAAATGAAAGGTCAGAAATATGCTGATACTTTTAAGGTCAATGGATCTGAGTTTAATTTCTACGATAATTCAACATTAGATATTGTTGATCGTGTTGCAAATGTTTATAACCGTTTAGTTCTATGGGATGCTAAAACGATTCATGCGGCAGAGAGCTATTTTGGAAAGTCAATAGAAGATTCAAGGTTCTTTCATTTGTTCTTTTTTGATGTTGAATGATTAAGTTGTTGCATATTTTTTAATAACAGCCCTGCTTGTTCGTTCAACAGGCGGAACAAAATTCATATTTAGTATGTCGAAAAAATCCTGTTCCTCAGGAATCCAAAGCTGTTCGCCTGTAGGCATTGTAGGCATGCAGTCTGTCATGCGTCCGCCACCAGAAATCTTCTTGAATCGTGAAAATACACCAGGAATAAAACCATTGAATGAATTTCCGTCTGCACCAGTTGCAGAGCCTGTGCGCATCATATAAATTCCGCCCCAATTCTCGGGAGACGCCATAAAAAGATCAAGATTCATCTCTTCGTGAAGACGAATCCTAATATACTTTGCATCGGCCTTTGGCGACCACGGCGTGACACCAGGAACTCCTGGTTTAATTGTTTGCCCAATATCACCAATCAATTTTAGCAATTGTTCTCGATGGCACGAGATGGCAACAATTTCAACATCGCCGACGATATGTTTTTCACGACGAATTGACCCGGCAATTTCGCCTCTATCTAGTGCAGGTCGAAGATGTTCAAGCGCCGCATCAGCAATCTTCTTTGCAACTTCTAGTTCAATCTTACCGATACCCATGTCACCACCATACTATTGAAACATTAAAAATTTCACTGCTGTACAAAATGATCTCTAAGCCATTTCATTTCTGTACCTTTTCTAAGGCGAATTGATTTTCCAGGACAGTCAAACATGCTCTCGGACCAGTCTGGTAGAGCGAAGACTTCTTCGGCTTTAAATATCTTTCTAGTTCCATGCTCAGCTTTAGTCACAAGCACAGTCTTATCATTTTCAGATGCAATTTTCCACCATGATTCAAATTCAAGCTCAGGTCCACCAAGAATTATTTTTGCCCTAAGATGTCTGTCAATTCTTCCTTCAAGAGCTCCATGGGCGCGCTGAACATCTTTATGATTACCTTTTAAATACGAATTGGCAGCTTCTTTTGTAATGTGTGTCGGTCTCCAAGTGTCTTTTCCAAGAACTGAAAGAGCAAGAACTTCAAAAGATAGCTGAACCGCACCTAAGTTAAAATTTCCACTTTGATACATTTCACGACAAGAAACATACCATTTTTGCAAAGAATTAGAAGTCTTAGGATCAACCATAAGTCAATTGTAACGTCTTGTTGTGAAACTTTGCATTTCACTCATTTGTATGACGCAGAAGCTTAACTTCAGCTTTTCCATTTCCTAAATTTTTAACTGAAAAATCTACATCTTCATCTTGTTCAAATGGATTTAGAAATACTGCATGAACTACAGGAACATCGTCTAAATTTGGACCATGTGCCACTGAGACAAGACCAGGAACAGGTGAATTTGAAATGACAATTATCTGTTTTTTACCGTCATCAAATTTAACTGGAACATATGTCGAGTTTTCTTCATCTAAGATTCCATCAACTTCTATCTTTATCGAATTTCCAGACTTGTCACCTTGCTGAGGATTCCAGTAAGTGTCTATCATGACCCTTGCTGTCTTTCCTGACTCTCCTGTCATGACAATTGCAAAACCATCCGGCGCATTACCTTCTGAGTCTTCTGCGGTCCCACCGGACAAAGAAAAAGAATATTCAACAGACCAAGGTCTTTCCTTGATTATTTTGTTTCCATCGATTGCTTCTTTAAATAGTCGCTGTAAAGCTTCATATTTTATTTTCATAAAGTCTAAATATGAAGATCTATTTAAAGTGATGGAAGTCTTACTTTTGCCACAGTTCCGTCTGGAAGAGTAACACCTACGATACCTTCATCTTCTTGAATTTTTCGAGAAATTTCGGATGTCCTAGCATTAAGGTCGGGCAAATCTTGAATAGAATGAGGTGAAGAATCAATTGCAGAAACGCCATACCATTCTTTGGACTTTGTGACAGCAGAATCTACAAGCCTGTTTATCTGACTTGTTGCTCTTTGCACAAGAACCGACCTGGCTTTTTCTGATTCGTCAAATATTTCGCCATCTACTTGATTAAGCAGTACTGTTGAATTTTTATCTGAACCGCCTTGCAAAAGATACTGTATTTCTTCACCTTGCAAAGTTTTCTTCGTGATAATTTCAATAACTTGCATAGGGTAAATCTGGCTCTTCTTGTTAAGGACAACAAAGAGAACTTGACCAATTGAATACATTCTTATTCATCTCCGGGTGAATCATGAATAAAGCCAGCAGATGGCTCTTGTCCAGAATCATCTGATGGCTCTGAAGCTAATTGAAAAATACCCATGGCAGGAGATGAAATAGGAGCAACAATGTAATCTGGTGCCTGATCCCCTACAGGAAGACCGGCTTCGGAACATGCAGAAGATATCTTGTTCCATAGTGCAGATTCAATCAAAACCCTGTTTTCAAGTTCAGCAAGATGCTGACTTAAAGTTTTGTTTGTATTTGGTGGAAGAACGACACCAAGCATGTCTCTAAGGTGAAGAAGTTCGAATTTTGTAAAATGCAATTCATGTGTCTTGCGCTTCTTAATCTGAATTTTACTCATGAGTTGATCCTATAATATTGCTGTCAAAAACATCAATATAATTAAATTTCAATAATTTTGGTAGAGATGAATAACATCTTGACTCATCATGAAGAATACGGATAACTTGTCGCTCCTTTGGTTCATCACAATTTTTAAAAGATTCGTAATTTTTACAACGATGAGTCAAGATGCTTTTATATTTCATTGTTGAGTAGGATCTAGGGCCTCTAGAAAGAGATCATATGTGTCCTTGTGCTCTACACCTTGTTGAATCTTAACGACTCTAAGTGCAGCATTCAAAGTCTTGACGTCAAGCTTCTCTGAATATTCTTCAATAATATCTTTACGGTCAGCTTTGAGAAGCTCTACTTCATTATCAACTGTCTCAATCTTGCCTACAAATTCCTTGACAAGGTCTCGTAGTGCGCTTAGTTCATCAGGTTGAAGAGATGCAACATTATAATTTTTAGGTGAGTTCTTCTTAGCCATGGACTAATGATACACATAGAAGAACATTTTGTTCATTATCTTATTTTCTTTATGTCTTCAATTTTGGAGCTATGTCTTTAATTGCAGCCTTATATTTTTTAACAAGATCAAGTTCTTCTGGATTTTTTACCATTCTTTTTACAGTTTTATCTTTTACGACTTTGTCAATTTCTTTTTGAAGCTCTTTAGCAAAAAAGAATCTTTGTCCTTCATGGAACTTACTAATCAATTCTTTTTTAGCTTCTGGTTCTTCCTTTAGATTTTCAATCTCTGTTTTGATTTTAGAAAGCTCTTTTTTATCAAGCTTTCCTTCCAAGAATTTAAGCATATCTTCTGTTGTTTCTACATCATTAGCTGCTTTAATTTTTGCCTTTATTCCGTTTATAAAATTATCGCAAACTTCAGCAGCAGCAGCCATCATGTTTTCTTTAGAGCTTGGCTCTTCATGTTTTTTGTCGTCTTCACTGATTATTAGTTGTTGATAAAAAGCTTTAAGCGATTCATGTTTTTTTCCCTCGTTGCTCGCGCCAACAAGGCCGCCAGTTGCAATTGCAGCAGCTCCTTTTGCAACTCCTGGTGCAGCTTTTATGGTTTTTGCAGCAATAAAAAGGCCAGGATTTAACATAAATGCTAATACTGCAGTATCTTTGTCAGCTAATGCAGCATTTGTTCGAGCGTATACATCTTTATACTGTGAATTGATTTTTTCAATATCACTTTTTTGTTTATCAAAAACGCTTTTATAATCATAGCCATAAAAAGGATTTAAAGTAGTTAGAATAGTTTGAAGACCAACCCACAGTACATCACGTGCTGCTCTTGCGCCTTTTTTAGCGGACGCCCAGAGCGTTTGAGCTATATCTTTTCCAGGCCTAATAAAAGTATTATAGAGGTCATTTGTAGATGCTCCAGAACCTTCGCCGCCGCCCGAGTCCATTGTTTCTACAAGAATAGTTCTTACATATTCTCGCAGAATCTTAGAGTCATTATTGTTGTAGTATCTCATTGAATATAACTATAATGTTTGCAGGCAAGATAGATAATTAAAGAGCATGAGACATACAATAGGGCTGCTACCAGCTAGCGGAAAACCTTGGCATGCAGGGCATGACGGGCTATTGCGTCTTGCATCAAGTGAAAATGACGAAGTACATCTTTTTGTCTCTACTTCAGATAGAATTAAAAAAGGTGAATTTCCAATTTATGGGTCAGACATGGCACTTATCTGGCAGGAGTTTTTAGAGCCTGTCTTGCCTCGTAACGTCATAGTCACGTATGGTGGGTCACCTGTAACTCACATTTACGAAGAACTAGAAGCAGCAGAAGCGGCTCAAGAAGATGAAATATTCTTTAAAATCTATTCTGATGTTGAAGATATTCTTAAGTTTACAGATGATAAACTAAACAAAAGTGCTCCTACATTATTTATGAATGGGCAAATTGAAAGAAGATCAGTTGATAGATCAGAGACCACTAATATTAGTGGTACAGAAATGAGACGTTGTCTTCAAAATAATGAACAAGAAAAATTTATTTCATTCTTGCCTGCAAGCGTTAGATCTTCAGGCGAGGAGATTTATAAAATACTAAAGCACATCAATTAGACAAAGAATGTAATAAAATTACATATTGGCAACAATATTTTCAATATATTCTATAGTCTCTTGTGGGTTTTCACCAATAGCATGCGGTCTTTTAGAAGCAAACTCTTTTATGTCTGATAAAAATTCTGTCATAATCTGATTTGCCATTGGTTTTAAGACTGAAGAAGCTTGAATTGCTTCAACAACATCTTCAAATCGGCGAAGTCTAGAAGCGCTATATTCTTTTCCAAACATAGTTTTGACAATTTGCTCAGGATCGTCTGATATAAATTCTTTGTCTAATGTTTTCCATGTTTTAAGTGGTTTTGATGGATCTTTAGATCTTTTTGTCTGTGAAACTTTAAATAGACCTAAATCAAAATCAACAACATAAAGCGTTCTATCAAGATCTGTTTGAATTCCTGGGAATGTCTTTCCAGCTAAGGCTCTATTTATATTAGAGAACAACATGTTTCTTACAACTCCCTTTACAGGAGAATAATCTTCATGACCCTTTTCAGGCGTTGTACCAAACCGCGACCAAGACAAGTAGCTTGGCTTTCCTATCATCACATCAACTTGAGCAAATTTTCCTGTTAATTTACCTGAAGATGTTTTTACCGGATAACGAATAGAAACAATATTTGACCCAACTTTTCTAGCAGAATTATCATCTCCATATAAGCTTAAAACTTCATCGAATAATTCATCTCTAGAGATATCACATTCAGCTGCAAGATCAACATCTCCAGAATTAGCTTTCTTTCCTGTCGAACCAATCATTTTAATGTCATGGCAGCCTAAAGAAGTTAGATCGTCTTGTATGCTTGACCATGTATTATTTAGGTCTTCCAGAGTTATTGGCTCTACATCGTCAAAAGCGTTTCCTCCCTCTTTAATTAGCCTAAGCATTACTTGATGCGCCAAAGTCTCTTCAATGTCCATTTTTGGAACACCTTTGCGACCATATTTGAAAAGAGATAAAATTTGATGAGCTGGAGCAAATGCACCGGTGAATTTATAAGCCTGTCCCTTGTAAAAGAAAACAATGCCTTCCATTGCAGAACTAACATTGTCAACACTTTTAAGGCGTGCCATTTCTTTTTGAAGAACATCCATTGCAATTTGATTTCCTGACGATTTAATTGCATTAATGGCTTTACTAACTTGTCCTTGAAGTCTCATGACTTCATCATCAGAATTATCAATTAATGTGGATTTAATTCCACGCAATACTTCAACTGCAAAATCTGTAATTGTTTGTTCAATAGGTTGAACCATAGATTTCAACAAAGCCTCTGAAGATAAAATGAAACTTGATATAATCTGTTTCATCTCTTTCTGTTCTTCAGGCACCATTTTTTTCAGAGCCGGAACCCCAGGAGCACCAGGAGCCGTAATTGCTCGTTCAATAACTGCATCTGTTAATTCAGGAGGCAAATTAAGCTCCTCGACGTGTTCACGCATTAGTTCTCTTAAATAGTCATAAACAGTGTCATTGTCAGAGACACCTGCTGTTGACATAATCTCATTAATTCGCTGAAGAGCATTTTGAACAATTGTTCCGTCGGATATTTCTTGCATGTTAACAAGCGAAGGTCCTCTAACGTTCCAATCATCAGTCTTAATTGATGCTTGCATTCTTTTTATGCTTGAAGCAAGTGCATCCATTCCTTCATTATCATCAACTCCAACTACTTTTCCATTCTCGTCTAATTCAAAGATAGGCCATCCATGAAATACAATATTATTGGAGTCATAATTAATGGTATTGGGATCTGAGGCATAGATGATCTCCATTGAGTACCATCTATTTCCATTTGGTCCAAATATTGTCTCTTTTAAATCTTCCGACAATGAAGAAAGAGCCTCGTCAAGAACTTTAAATGCAGTTGTAAAAGCAAGTTCAACATTTCCTCTTCCAAAAAATTTTTCTGCAAGAGTTATTGCATCCATTCCACCCCGTGGAATATCGCTACCTGTTCGTGCTGCCTTCAGGCTACCTTCAGATAAATTATAAGTAAAAACTAGGTTCATACCATCAAGTTTTTCAGTCGCTTTTTCTAATTTACCTTCAGCGGCATTTTGAATAACTTCTTTTATTTCACCAAATGTTAGTTCAAGATTTTCATAAAGATGTTGCAAATGTCCTGCAGCGCCGCCCTCATGAATTTTATCTTTTTCATTCAGTTTTATTTTTTTTTTTTTAGCTGAATAAAGTTCGCGCTTCAAATGCCCTAAAATGGTTCTATAATGACCGCGGCGCTCAGAGCCTCTTGGATGTTTATCTTTCCAATAAGATGCATCAGCTGCACGCTTTTCAAGATCTGAAATATGGGCATCTGAACCCCATTCAGCTTCTCTATCACCAGAAAGCTGTGCTTGTCGCACTTGCCTTTCAACAAGAAGTCTAACTAAACGTCTAACAAGCTGTTTCATCTTCTGAACCATCTAATGCATTTTTCATAGAACCAACAAGAAAACTCTTTATATGTCTTTCAGTAACTGCAGCTTCAGCTGGAAGCATAAGTGCGCTTCTAATTTTTTCAATAAAAGCATCGGTCATTTGAAGTTGCATCACTTGACCCGATTTAAGCTCAATATCAACGACTTTAGAGAATTCCATTTTATTTCTTTTTTGGTGTAATTGGTGTAGGACCAGAAGTGTCTTCGGCTGAAGGACCCTTTTTTTGCTTTTCTTTTTCAGGCGCTTTAATGACGACAGGTTTAATGGTTTTCTTTACAACACCACCAGTTGTATCTTTTTTCATTTCAACATCTGAAGGAGAGTCGCTTGGATCAGATGCATCTTCAGGTTCTATTTCACCTGTTACGACTTGTGATATTCCTTTAAGAAAAGACAAAAGAGCAACTTTTTCTGCCTTTGATAGGCTTTCAATATATTCTGAAAGCTTTGCAGAAATAGTTTCATCTTTAAAAGACTTACCTGACCTAATTGTGTTTAATTTATCAACAATATCATCAGGCGTAATTTCGCCGCTTTTGAGTTTTTCTTTTTCAGAATCAATTGTCTTTGAAGATGTTTCTTTTTCTCCGTCTAGTGCAGCATCAACATCTTCTTCGTCAAGGAGCTGCATATGTTGCTGAAGCTCTTTTTCAGTAATACCATTCTGATATAGAGCAGATTGCTGCACGGCTTCTTTAATAATGCTTTCAAGGGCCTTTGAAAGCGATCTTCCTGGCTGTTGTATCTTTGCTTGCTTTTCCATGAATTTCACCGTGCCTTTAATTATTGTATGACTTTAGTTAGATCAAGAGCTAGAGTACATTTCTTGTTAGGATGATCAAAATCTAACATTTTATAAGAAGTTGTCTTAAAAGGGCCTTGTATTTTAAAGGCATTCTCTGCAAGGTGAAGCTGTATAGCTTCACATAATATTTTTTGTCCTAATATAAAGTCTTTTATAAAGTTATACGCATCTTCCATATTAACCCTAAGGTCAATTTTAATGATTTCTTCAATTGAAATTCCTACAAGGTTTCCAATTAATACTGACTTTGTTCCATTGGTATTTATTTCAAGGGCTGTAATTACAAAAGAATCTTCAAAATTTTGACTTGAATCTTCTTCTAATTCAGGAACCATTCCTCGAATTGAATCACTCATTAGAATACGATTTGCTGTTTCATCAATCATGTTTTGAACTATATGCTATATCTTTAAAAAGTTCATCTGCATGCAAAGAATATTCTTTGTCAAGCTCAGTAACTTGATCAATATCATGAGTATAAAGAACAAGCATTACTTCGTCTTTTTCAACGGTCATAATAGCATTGTGACCAACCTCTGATTCATAATCAAGCAAATCTTTAACAAATGAATTTCTTGACTCTTGATCCATAAATTGAAAAGATTTGCGCATGCGCGCTGGATCTTTTGAGACAACCCATTTATTAACTGGAATTATTGCAACATCACCTTCAATTGGAGAGATAGGCAAATTTCCAAATGTCATTGGGCGACGAGCCTTATTGATAAATTCCTCGTGCAGATGAGACAATCTCTTCATATGAGAACAATTCCTCCAACGACAGCATCTTCAGTAAAAGACGATCCGTGTGTCCAGACCTTTTTATTGCGATCAATTACTGCAGAGCCTCCTTTAAATTTTAGGTCGCGCTCTTTGCCCACTCTATTTGAAACAATAACATTCGAACCAGTTTCTTCTGCTAATTCGACCCAAGATGCATCAGGATATCCATAACTGCTACCCCAATTGCATAATAAAGCAACTGTATCAACTGAACCTTTCTTGTAAAACTTGTTCTCTTGCTTGTAGAACTTATATGAATTTCTATAATTGTTCATAACATCTCTGCATATAAGCACGCCGAGGCGGCCTGAGCGTGTTGGAATTACAGGGTGCATTGTTTCCGCAGACTCGGACCAAAGCTGATCTGGACCCCAGAGATTGTGTTTTTGACAATTTCCAACCAATCCCGAGGGTCCAATAATGGCGGCAGAATTATATAACTTTCCTTCACAAAGTTCAACATATCCAAAAACTATATGTGCATTAAATCTACGAGCAATTGGAAGAAATGCTTCTGTTTGATATCCGTATCTTTCCTGCGCACAATCAGCTGCTTCTCTTTTGCTTCTTAGTGCATAACCACTGATACATAGTTCAGGAAGAACAACAATAGACGCTCCTTTTGCAGCTGCTTCAAATGCAAATTGTTGAGCCTTGGCAAGGTTCTGATGTACGTCAAATAGCTTGGGACAAAATTGCACTGCAGCTACTATTTGATTTGACGTGTTCATGGCCTTATTACATTCCTCTATTACGACGGAATCTGTTTAAACCACTTCTAATTTTTGCGTCGATTTTTTTCTCAAGTTCTGACTCAGAAGTACCAACAAGTCCTGCAGCCAAAGATGAAATATTTCCAAATTCAATCTTATAAACGTCAGAGTTGATAAA
>Ga0214919_10004474_pt1 | contig 20445 bp, 16 predicted proteins | sample LL1503_MetaG_FD_177994 | JGI IMG/M metagenome (GOLD analysis project Ga0214919, IMG submission 177994) | Freshwater microbial communities from Lake Lanier, Atlanta, Georgia, United States - LL-1503 | ecosystem: Environmental > Aquatic > Freshwater > Lake | place: USA: Georgia | collected... | reverse complement strand
GGGACTTAAACTCCATCATTTCGGTTCAGTTGTACACCGTGTTTGCATTGGGGGCCGGCTTGTACGTTTATAAATCATTCACTGCGGAGAATTGGGCCGACATTGCCATCAACATTGGTTGGGGCTGCGTTTCTGCATACACGCACACCAAGCGCGCCTTCACAAAACACATGCTGCCTTGCATCAATCTAGGGTTGCATCTGTTGTCGGATACGTGTGCCAAAATTAAACCAATCAGTGACGAGGGATCGGATGATGATTCTGCAGTTAGCCCGGATGACTATTATAGCATCCGTGTTATTAAAGATGGTGTTGAAACGAAGTTGTATTCATCGGTGTTCAGTTTTGTGCAAGACCTGGATGAACATTTCACCGAACCGTCATGCCCGCGCAGAAATAGAACCGATTCTGATGTCGACGGGGATGTGATCAGCGTGCATCTTTCAGAAGGAAATGGTTCCGAAGAAGCAGAAGCAGAAGCAGAAGCAGAAGCAGAAGCAGAAGCAGAAGCAGAAGCAGAAGCAGAAGCAGAAGCAGAAGATCAAGAAGACATTTCAGAAGTGATAAAACGGATTGAAACTCACACTATGCAATTGGATTTCATATTAAGTGAAGTTCCCACAACATGTGACATTCTGAATGCGGCTGAATGCAACCCAAATCACCGTGAAAACAAAGAAGGCATTCATGTCATGAAATATGACGGGTTTCCGCGTGATTCAAATGGCGCGCATTTTTATGATCGTAAATTTGTTCCGGTGGATCATCGCATGATGGAGATTGTCCTGCATCACGAAGGCAACGAATACGACTTGAATTTGGCCAGCCCCGACAATTTTCATGTGGCAGGAAATAAACTACTGGACCCTGCATTTTTGAAATGGTTCATGCTTAAAAATCATGGTGTTCACATGATGACAAATTGCAATGGATCCGATGGTGTAAAATGCGAATACACCATAAAATGCGTGGACAATGCGGCCGTTCTGCACACATTGCACCCGCACAACTATTTGCATGTTTCCGAATCAGGATTTGAGGTCCATGATTCCGGTCTTGTTTAGTTGGTTAATTTTGCATTCATTGTTCGTTCATTGCGAATTGCGTTTTGTTTTAGATGTGTTTCATATTATGTGCATTTTATATAATATAAAAACAATCACCACTCATTTTTAAGCAACATAAACATGAATCAAACCAACTATTTCAGTTTATTGTCTCCCAATGTTCACATCAATGAAATGCAAAAAATGTATGCCAATCTATTGAAAAAAGAATACAAAGAAATACTGGGGCTGCATATGACCGAACTCATGGTACTGAATTATGCACACCATGTGCGCAACAACGATACATACATTCTGCGCCGTGATTCACATAACACGGAAGTCAATGGGAAAATTAAACCGGTGTCTGTGTTCTATATTTCAAAAACTAACTTGTATTCGCGTCCCAGCAATCCAGCCAGCTACCGATTCGTAAACATGGCCGCATACAAATGGGCCGACTGTCCTCACATTTCAAACGGGTTTGAACAGGATGACGACTACTGTGTCCGCATATTGTGCGAGGACAACACTGTTCGTATATAAGGGAAGCATTTTTATTCAAATATATATTAAAATATGGGGTCATGTTATAACCACGTAAACGAATTTAACGGAAGAATGAAACGTGCACTTTTGGTCGGCATCAACTACATCGGAACCCAGAACGAGCTGCGCGGATGCATCAATGACATCAACAATATTGCGGCCTATTTGCAATCCGCCAGAGGCTACCCATCCGCGTCGTGCATTGTGCTGAGCGACGTGGCGACCCGCAAACCCACGCGCGCCAACATTTTGGCGGCATTCAGGGAACTGCTGCAGGGTGTGCGCGCCGGCGACGAGCTGTGGTTCCATTACTCTGGTCACGGAGCGTTGCAGCGCGACACCAATGGCGATGAAGAGAGCGGATCGGATTCGTGCATCTGTCCGATTGATTATAATCAGGCTGGGTTTATCACCGACGACGCGATACGGTCCGAGTTGGCTGCCCTGGTGCCCGCCGGCGCTCGTCTGTTTATGGTGCTTGATATGTGCCACAGCGGCACCGGGTGCGATCTGCGCTACAAGTTTGATGACACCAGCTACATGCTGAATGCGGCGGCACCGATGCCGTCCACGTATGATCCGAACGCATGGTCTCTTCGTCAAACCATCTACGAATTCAAAAACTATGCCAAAACTGCGGGCGAAGTGTTTTGCATCAGCGGGTGCCAAGACTCGCAAACCAGTGCGGATGCGTACATTGGGGGGCAGGCGGCAGGGGCGCTCACGTATTCGCTGCTGCAATCACTTAAGGCAAACAATCCCGCAACGTACAAGTGGAAACATTTGTTGAAGGACGTGTGCTGCTGGGAGCGCGTTGGGCAATTCTCTCAGCGCACGAGCCTGACAAGCGGACAGTCGCTGAATTTGGAAAACGGGGTTTTTGCACCGATGGTTGTACCAGAGCCAGCGCCAGCGCCAGCGCCAGCACCAGCGCCAGCACCAGCGCCAGCGCCTGCCGCCCCATTTGTCTTGCCGCAATGGGTTCAGGTGTATTTATTGCAACTGCAGCGCTTGCGCCTGCCGGTTCCTCAATGGGTCATGATGTACATACAACAATTGCGCGCACAGCATTATTTGAAACAGCAAAAGCAACAAGGTCGTAGTTTGAACAACACCCAAAGCTCAAATCATGTCTCTAACTCCAACGGACGCATTCATCTGATGTTTCGTCGCTAAAAAACACAAACACATTTTAATCAAATCAATTTAAAAAGTATATTTGGTTTATTTATATTGAGAACAACATGAAGGAATCTTCATCTTCCTCTACCTCAGACGCCGACGACAAATCAACAAATGCAACAAATGCAACAAAGGCAATTCATCATGCACTTTCAGGCGGATGGACATTGTGGGGTCATTTGCCGCATGATACTGATTGGTCTTTAAAAAGCTACATCAAGTTGTATGATTTTAACACGGTGGAACAAACAGTCAGCGTGACTGAAATGTTGCCACCAAAATTAGTTATGAACTGCATGTTGTTTTTAATGAGGGAGGGCATTACACCCATATGGGAGGATGTTAGAAACCGGAATGGCGGCTGTTTCTCGTATAAAGTTAGTAACAAGGACGTGCCCGATTGCTGGCGTCAATTGACATATGTGTTGGTCGGCAACAGCATTTCGTCCAATAAGGCGTTGCTGCCTGTGGTAAATGGCATCACCATTTCACCCAAAAAGAATTTTTGCATTGTCAAAGTGTGGTTGGCAAACTGCAAGTTTCAGAATGCGGCAGTGATCAATGAAGTGGCGGGCATCACACCGCACGGGTGCCTGTTTAAAAAGCACACGCCGGAGTATTGATCTAACCAAACTCGGATTGAATTGCGTGTTTGTTTAAAGGGGGCATGCGTTTTGCCCATAATTGTTATTAACAATGCATTTAAAGATTTAGCCTATATGCATTGTAACCGAGATGACCACTGCCACTGCTGCTGATGTTGTTGATACGGCGCCTATCAACGACACAGAGATCGCTTTGTCCCTTTATGAACACGAAATCCCGAAGTATTATCAAAGCCGTGTGCTCGCGTATTTATTCAGAAATTCGGCAGCGTTGAAAACACGATCCAATCCGGATGCACCCGCGCGCATGGAGGTGCATGAACACTTCAACATGCGAACGCACAATGCAGTGAAAAACGCGATTGATGCAAAAGAAAACGACGAAAAAGCAATTGAATTGAAGAAGCACATGTTGCACGATCCGCTCAATTCGCTGTTCATGACCATTGGATGCGGCGAGTATGATTACAATTTCACTGATTCCGAAAAACGGGTCCACGCGTTTGAGATTGACTTCCGAGAGGAAGGCAAGATCCAAGCCACAAACTGCGATCTGACTTATTTTCGCCGACTGCTGGTCCGAACACCCACGCCAGAATCCTTCGTGGAGTTCTACAAGCTGGCCAGCGAGATTGACAACACCAGCGACGAGAAGCTGCGCATCTCCGTCACGAATAAATACAGCGACTGGAACACGTACAGTCGCATCCCCGTGCGCCGGCTGAACACGGTATACATGGACGAGCGTGTCAAGCAGCGCGTGCTGGACGACATCACAAATTTTCTGAACAGTGAGGCGGAGTACGACGCCTTCGGCATCCCGTACAAAAAGACGTACTTGCTGACGGGGGTGCCAGGCAGCGGCAAGACGAGCCTGATCAAAGCGCTGTGCAACGAGATCCACTACAACCTGGGCATCATGAGCATGAGCCGCGACATGGACAACGCCACGGTTCAGGGGTCGTTCCGCAGCCTGGACCCCAAGACCGTGCTGTTATTGGAGGACATTGACTGCCTGTTTGAGAAGCGCGTGTCGGTGGAGACGCAGAGTTTCACGTTCAGCAACCTGCTCAACATTCTGGACGGCGTGCTGTTCAAGCACGGGCTCATCGTGTTCATCACGACGAACCACCCGGAGAAGCTGGATCCCGCGCTGCTGCGCCAGGGCCGCACCGACTTAATCGTGGAGCTGAACTACCCTAGTCGGACCGAGATTGAGAAGCTGTTCCGTGACATGCTCGGCAGCAAGCATTATGCCACGGCGGAAGCAACCACGGATGCGTTCAAAACGTTCTATGCGGTGATCAAGGACAAGCAGCTGCCCATGTCGGCCATCGTGAACTTCCTGTTCCGGCACCGGGACAAATACATGGACCATGTGCGAGAGCTGCTGGACGGCGACACGTTCATTAAGCGCGTGACCGGGCAAGAGACTTCAACGAAATTGTATGCTTGAAAATTTATTACAATTTTGCTTAAATTGTCAAAACCGTCTCATAGTTTTCTGCGTTTAGAATGCCGAGTAAGTCGTTTATTTGCATTTAACTTACTGCTTAAAACCTTTGGGGCGATATCATGTAAAAATTTTAGTCCACCCACTTGTTTGCGTTTATCACGGCGAGTGCAATTACGCTTCACCTTGCGTTTTATATAATGCGACACTAATGACATTTATTGTATGTGGTGTATTGTGTTATATAAATTACATAAATATATAAATTGCAATGACAAATGAAATAATAATCCGGCACATAAGCATTTAAAGAATATAAGTGAATATTATGTAAATTGTGTATAATTTTGGGACATGAACGCATCTTCTGCTTCTGCTTCTGCTTCTGCTTCTGCTTCTGCTTCTGCTTCTGCTTCTGCTTCTTCGGCGTATGCCGACAACGTTCTCACCATAAAAACCGTGCAAATTGCGCCGTTTCGCACGCTCATGACGGCGCTAAAGGACATCCTGTTGGAGACCAACATCACGTTTAAAAAGGACGGCATCCGCATCGTGAACATGGACAAGTCGCACACCATGTTGGCGCACCTGTTTTTGGGCGCGGAGAATTTTGAGCACTACGAGTGCCACATGGACAAGATCATCATCGGCGTCAACATGTTCCATCTGTTCAAGCTGATCAATTCAATTGACAACGACGACACGCTCACGCTCTACATTGAGAAGAAGGACTACAATGACGGCATTGTGTCGTTCCTGGGTCTGAAGTTTGAGAACGGCGACATTAAGCAGTGCAAGACGCAGAAGCTGCGGCTCATTGAGCCCGACCCCGAGGAGTTCATTGAGCCGAACGTGGTGTTTTCATCGGTCATTAATTTGCCGTCCTCCGATTTCCAGAAGATCATTCGTGACATGTCGTGCATTTCGGACAAACTGGAGATCAAGTCGGTGGGCAACGAGCTTATATTTAGGTGCTCGGGGCAGTTTGCCACGGCGGAGATTCGGCGCGTGGAAACCGACGGCAGCATGGAGTTCATTCAAAAGCAGGACTCCAATAAAATCATTCAGGGCGAGTTTTCGCTTAAGAATCTGGGCTATTTCATCAAGTGCACCAACCTGTGCAGCCAGATTGAGATGTATCTGGAGAACGACCTGCCGCTGGTCGTGAAATATTATGTGGCCAGCCTGGGAGAGATTAAGCTGTGCCTGGCGCCGCTGCCCTCGTCCAATTGACCCAATCCAACCCATTTGATATTATTATTAATTAATTTTCTTTCTTTGCATTTGTATATAACACACATTAAGAAAACCCATATCCGAGATGCCTACGGTTGTTCCGTCTGATTCTTCTGTTGATGATTCTGCAGCTGCTGTAATTCCTGCTCCTGCTGCTGTAATTCCTGATACTGCTGCAATTCCTGATACTGCTGTAATTCCTGCTCCTGCTGCTGTAATTCCTGATACTGCTGTAATTACTGATACTGCTACTTCTTCTGAAGGAGGTCGCCGTCACCGTAAGAGCCGTCGCAGCAAGTCTCGTCGTCGCAGCAAGTCTCGTCGTCGCAGCAAGTCTCGTCGTTGCCGCAAGTCTCGTCACCGCAAGTCTCGTCACCACAAGTCTCGTCGTCATTAACACATGGTTCATGGTTCATGGTTCATGGTTCATTCATTTATTGCATTAATTTGTTGCATTAATGTAATACATCTCTCCACTCGCATGTTTAAACCCCTGTTAAACAATCAATGGACCAACTTATTGTTGCTATGTCTGGTGGAAGTCTATGGCGACTTCAAGTTCAAGGCGTATGCGCGTTCTTCAGGTGATGGGGTCCCTCTGTTCATTCAAGGGTGTGCGGGATATGCCGGCGTCATTTTTTTCTTGATTCGCATGCTTATGATAAAGGACGTGATTTGGGTGAACGCCATGTGGGACGGCGGCTCGGCGCTCATAGAGACACTCTTTGCGTATTTCATGTTCGGCGAGCGGTTAAATAGACCCGTGAATTATGCGGGGCTGGCGCTCATCGTGCTCGGCCTGTTTATGCTGCGAAACGGATAAATTCGGAAAACATTATGTTTTCCGAAAAATTGATTTATAAATAATGCACAACTAATGTATTACAGACAACCAACTGCAACCCAACAACAATATGCCAGAGCCCATCATTGAATCCTTTACCGACCACGACGGCACGCTTAAATTCACCGTGAGTCAAATCAACGTCAGTCTGGCCAATGCCGTGCGCCGCACCGTATTAGCCGACATTCCCACGTACTGTTTCCGCACTCTGCCGCACGCCGAGAACCGCGTGCAAATCACAACAAACACCACGCGTCTGAACAATGAAATTATCAAGCAGCGCATGGGCTGCATCCCCATCCATATCAAGGCCAACGACCCCGATTTTGAGCACTTCAATGTGGAGGATTATCGCGTGGTTTTAGACGTCCAAAACACGGGCACCGCAAACCAGTACGTCACCACCAAGGACTTCCGCATGGTCAATGTGAAAACGGGCAAAGAGCTGAGCGAGTCTGTCGTTCGCCGCATCTTTCCGCCCGATGCGATCACGGGTGGCTACATTCTGATCGCCCGATTGATTCCGAGACTGACCCAATTTGTGGAAGGCGAGCGGCTGGCTTTGACCGCCGAAATCGGGGTGGGCACAGCACGCATGGACGGCATGTACAATGTGGTCAGCACATGTGCTTACTGCTTAACCCCCAATGTTGAACAGGCGGACAAGGTGTGGTCCGAGTGTGCAAAGGTGTTGGATCGTGATGGCAATGACGCTGCCTTTATTGCATCTGAAAAGAAGAACTGGTTCACAATGGAGGCGCAGCGATACACGCATCCAGACAGTTTTGATTTCATTATTGAATCAATTGGGGTGTATTCCAACACTGAGATTGTCACTAAGGCGTGCCTAATCCTCATTGAAAAATGCAATAAGCTGATTGCAGACATTGAGAACGCCAGCGGAGATGTGGATGTGGCGCCATCCGATTCCACGCTCAGCAACGGGTACGACGTCACGCTGCAAAACGAGGACTATACCTTGGGTAAATGCATAGAACATTTCTTTCACACAACTCATTACATGGGCAGCAGGACGGTTTCGTTTTGCGGGTTTCGCAAAAACCATCCTCACGACACCCACAGTATGATCCGCATTGCATTTCATGCTCCCACCGACGTTGACATTGTGCATGCGTATTTGATTGCAGCCGCGCGCGACTCGGCGGCCGTGTTCCAATCCCTGATTTCGCAGATTCACCGTTAACGACGGGAACCCAGGTACTAAGCGTAGCGCCAAGCCGTTGTGTCCGCACCTTTCCTTTATTGCACCGTCGCTGCGCTTTGACATGTGACCACATCGCTTTGACATGTGACCGCTTCCATAGTCGCTGCGCTTTGACATGTGACCGTGCTTTACGGTCGCTGCGCTTTGACATGTGACCGCTTCCATAGTCGCTGCGCTTTGACATGTGACCGTGCTTTACGGTCGCTGCGCTTTGACATGTGACCGCTTCCATAGTCGCTGCGCTTTGACATGTGACCGTTTTGACATGTGACCGTTTTGACATGTGACCGCTTTGACATGTGACCGCTTTGTCATGTGACCGCTTCCATATTCGCTGCGCTTTACAGTCGCTGCGCTTTGACATGTGACCGTGCTTTGAAATTTGAAGTCGCCGCAATTGTATTTCATATAATGTATGTATGAAATGCAATAAAATTAGTTTTATTTTCTTAATGTTCTATGTTTTCTTGTTTTTCTTGATTTTCTTGATTTTCTTGATTTTCTTGATTTTCTACCTTTATTCGTGGTTCTTGATCTAGATTTTCCTCCGAATAATCGTCGTCTCACAGAAGCAACCCCAGTAGGATGAGCACCAGCATTAATTAAAAATTGCAGCAGAATATTTAATCTATAAAGGGTTGGGTGTGATTTTTCCACCTGGATTGAATTATTCACTATGTCATAAAATTTATTCAATTCATTGGGGTTCAACACGGATGCCATGTTTAACGTGTTGTAAGAATAACACACCAATTCATCTGTGGTGAACACAGCATTGGGGTCATTTAATTTTAATTTCAAATATGCAAGCGAACCTGGTGCTGGTTGTGGGATCGGTTCCACTGGCAATTCAACCGATGGCTGGCTCAAAAATTTTGCACGCTGATCTTCAAACAACTCTAATAATTTATCATGTTCACTATTGCGTCGTTGAACTTCATGTTGACTTTCACCATTAACATCAATGGGATAATGCCTCTTAATTAAATTTAACTTTGTTGGAAACATTAAATTATTTTTAATTTCAACTATACATCAATCAAAGAAAAAATAACAATTTTCACGCACTCTTTTCTAAGCAAGCTTTTCTTGTCCCGTAATTCAGCGCGTAAATCTGGTGCGTCGGGAACATCCCGTTCATGTAAGCAATCGTTTGCCCCATAGTGATATGCTCCTTTTTTTCGCGCAGCTCCTTCAGATACCGCTCGTGCAGCCGGAACAGTGACGTGGATATTGCGCCATCCGATTCCACGCTCAGCAACGGGTACGACATCACCCTGCAAAACGAGGATTACACGCTGGGAAAATGCATTGAATACTTCCTTCACGCCAATCATTATGAGGGCAGCCGCACGGTTTCGTTTTGCGGGTTTCGCAAAAACCATCCGCACGACACGCACAGCGTGATCCGCATTGCATTCCGCGCGCCCACCGACGTGGACATTGTGCATGCGTATTTGATTGCAGCTGCACGCGACTCGGCTGCCGTGTTCCAGTCCCTTATTTCGCAGATTCACCGTTAACGGGAACCCATGTTTTCATTTGACCCACGGGTCTATGATTTTGCATAATTGTATTTCATACGTACATGAAATGCAATTGAATTGTAATTCTTGGTTTTTATTTTCTTGATTTTCTTGATTTTCTTGATTTTCTTGATTTTCTTGATTTTCTTGATTTTCTTGATTTTCTTGATTTTCTTGATTTTCTTGATTTTCCTCCATAACGGCGCAAAGGTTTTACGTTTGCGTAGAGTGATCGTGACAATGGGTCCAAACGTGACAATGGGTCCAAATCATAAAAATCAGAAGAAGCAGCGGGAGAAGCAGAAGCAGAATAAGCAGCGGGAGAAACAGAAGACACTTGATTATCCGAATCAATTGTTTCAATTAAAAATTTCTGTAATTCATTTAATCTATTTTTTTTTGGTTTATGGGATCGTAACATTTGGGCAAGAACTATCTCATGAAATTTGCGCATCTCTTCCAGTGTCATTGTGCATTTCATGTTCAACGTGTTATAAGAATAACCCACCAATTCATCTTCAGTGAATGGAATGTTCAATGATAATTTTTTTGTTAATAGATCAACTGATCCTGGTGTTGGTTCTGGTTCATCTGGTGGCAATGGGTGACCCGACGGTTGATTCAAAAAATCTGCATGATATTGTTTTGCCATAAGCAATAAACGTTCATGTTCACGTTCACGCCGCATTTCATCTTCCTCATGACTACGAATCACCTTAATGGGGTTTTTGTTTTTAGGAACAACCAGTTGGTACAGTGTTTTTCTTTTTCTTTTTCTTTTATTTTGTCGGTCGTCATAAGAATAGTCAGAATCAGAATCATATTCGCTCATTTAATTGACTTTAATTATAAAATAATCAAAGAAAAAAAAGTATTTTTCATGCACTCTTTTCTAAGCACGCTTTTCTTGTCCCGTAATTCAGCGCGTAGATCTGGTGCGACGGGAACAGCCCGTTCATGTAGGCAATGGTTTGTCCCAGCGTGATGTGCTCCTTCTTTTCGCGCAGCTCCTTCAGATACCGATCGTGCAGCCGGAACATGTGCGTTTTGAATTCGGGGGGGTACTCGGCAAAGGGGCGCTCCTTCCGAACGTAGCAACCGATGTAGTTTGCAAACAGCTGGTTCGTGTAAGCGTGCAGCTGGTCTTTGGACTTCTGAAACGCCTCGCGGTGTTCGGGGTGCAGCTTTAAATACTCCTTCACCTTGCCCTGCTGCCGCAATGACAGGTACTGAAACTGCAGCTTGGGCTCGCTGCCGTGCAAGTTTTTCATGCGCTCATAATTCGGGTTGCGAAACTTGAAGCGCGCGCCCGTGCTGCGCTCTCGGCACACCAATCCGGGGAAATCATACGGCGCATTCAGCGAGACGTACTGCTCTTGAAGCAGTCCGAGACCGTCGGTGAATCGGTGGGGCAACTGCACCAAAGTACGTTGGTTGTTGCTGGAAGAATTGATTCGGGCCAAGTGCTCGTCCCGGCACTGTTCCTCAATGACGAGGCCCTCGTTGTCAGCCCGGTAAACAGCGATTAGGTAAAGCGCTGGCCGGGCGATGCGGCGCACGATGTGGTTGTTCGGGTGCTGCATTACAAAACTGTAGCTGCAGTCTTTGCACAGGGCATCAAAGTCCAACCCAACCGCATTCATGCACTCCAGAAACATGCGGCGGAACGTCTTCTTCTCTTCGATTGGCGCTGGCGCTGGCGCTGCCAATGTTTCCGCTGGCACAAGTTTGGGTTGAACCGAGTGGAACACGATGTTTCCTCCCACGCAGCTCTTCGTGGCCAGGTCCCACCCCGCACCCTCCTCCTGGCCGTTGGGTCGGTGGTAAAACACGTTGATCATGGTGCCCTCCACAAACTCCTCCACGAGGATGTTGGCGTCAGAAAATCGGCTGTTCAGTTCATCCGCAGTGGGAACCACGCATTTGGGGGGCGAGTATGCCATGATTTTTCCGTGCTGGTCCATAACAACCGACCGCAGCAGTCCGCGCGTCTGCAGCTCGTCGCATTTCAGCGTGTCGGCGGTGTATTTCAAAATGGAATGCACATGGGGGCCGCTCTTCCACTTCTTGTTGGTCAGATTTGATGTTGTCAACAGCGTTTGCAGCTCGTCGCTTTCGGGGTCGTGAAACATGAGACTGAACACGCGCAAAATATCGGGTCCAGCGCGCTTCAAATCGTATATCCAGCTAGAGGTCATGGTCATGGTTCGTTGGGATAATCTTATCCCTATTCATTCCGATGTCTTTAACTTCATTTCACATTTATTTTGCGCCGAGTGCGGCGCCCGCCCTTAGGCGTATTGGATGTCCTTGATTTCCTTGGTTTCCTTGGTTTTCTGTTTGGCTTGGTTGTTGCATTGGTTGTTGCATTGGTTGTTGATTCTGCCATCTTGGCTCGTGCCTTATCTGCCATTGCAATGAACGCTTCGTTTGACATTGTTCGGTCGCATCCTTTCACGTATCCGTCAATGTTTCTCTGCAAGGTGTTTATTTTGCGCTGGCACGGTGTGAGCTTTGCATACTCTCGTTTCTTTCGCGTGGTTTCTTCTTTTTTCTCCGCCTCTTTTTTAACGAATTCCTTTGCGGTTTGTTCAAAGTACTCCTTCAACGGAACGACCTTCTTTCCCAGGGCGCGATTCTGTTTGAACACTTCTTCGTTGATTTGCGGCGCTTCTCCCGAAACCCCGTATCGCATTGCAATTAAGTCTGCCGCATTTTCCAGGGGGTTTTTCTTTTGAGCCGCCGCATCAAATGCCTTATTTGCAGGCCCGATTGCGATTGCTTCATTTGCAACCAAGGTTGGCGCAATTTTTTTTCTGGGTGGTTTGCTGGACATGTTTATACATACCTGCTATTTTATTTTAATAAAAATATAATAGAAACTTATCTTAAGGTATATACATTCTGCAATTTTAAAATTTTACACATTTTAATTTAACGAATTAAAATTTTCATGTCGGCACAATTGAAGCTGGGCGACATCATTCAGATTGAAGCCAAAAACCAGGATTTGAACAACCGCGTGTATGTCATTGATTATTTGGATGCGGACAAGATTCGTCTCATTGATGCCGAGACAGTTCTGCCGCGCACGCTGACCATCAATCCAGAAACGGGGTCTTTCTCCGATGAATCCATTTTTAACATCAACATTCTTGACCATGCTCCCGAACCAGGATACGCGCGACAGAACGGGCTGCTGCCCAACACGTGGATTGACATTTATTTTGGCGGCGAGCACCCCACCATTATAACGGGCCGAATATCCAATTTAGAAGAGGGAGAAGACATGATTGAGCTCACCACCACACCTGACAACGAAGTCATCTACATTGATTTCGGGTTCAAAGGGCTGCCAGAACACCTGCCGATTGAACGCATCAACATACGGCCACCACCTGCAAGCGCAGCGACAATGGAAAGCAGCGCGACAGTGAGCGGACTGCTGGGGACAGAAGCAAACGCTGCGGATCAGCCGTTTGATGACGGACTCGCACCACCCATTCAAACCGTGTCCATTGCGGTTCCAGAGGTGCGCAATGCCATTGCAGCGATGCTGCACGACGCCGACGAAATCATGGCTTCACAAGCCGTGCAAGAGTTCTCCTTCATGGTGGACGTTCCCGCCGAACGCAAGCGGTACACTCTGGAATCACAGACCAACGACTTGTTGAATGCCCTTCTTTCTGGGGTGCCCGCCACTCAGCGCACCGACACCGTATTGAACGGCATTCACACGCTGATCACCCGATTCAAGCAGCTGCGCGAGCAGTTTTCAACGTTTGACCGCAGCGGAAATGCGCATGTGCCGCTCACGCATGGCCCGGATCACCGCCCCCTCATTGACACGCTGCGCAAATTGAACCAGCGTCTGCATTGGATTCTGCCAGTGGCCGTCTGTCGCAAGAAGACCTATGTGAACAAAGAAGCCAGTGCGGCCGAAGAGGGCGGTGGAACGTCTGTCTCGCTGTCGGCTTCAATGGAGGACGTCATTCAAATCACCATGGCTGCCACGCTGAGTCAGCAGTCTGAGTTGTTTGCCTCTTATAAAAACGGCTCCGACTCGTACGCAGCACACATGAATAAGTTGAGCACGTCCCAATTCACGCCGTACGAACCGCCGGAATACGAAGACGATTACATGGTCACCGAGGATGTGCGCGACAATTTGGCTGCCTTAATTGACAATCTTGGCGAACTCAAATCCTCCGTTGTGGCGGGCGAAGAGCTGAAAACCCGCCGGTTCGTCATGCAGCGCTACAACCTGGGACTGTCACGTCTGCACGCCAATTCCATAACTGCCAACCGAATGACGGCCGACGTGGTCCCCATGACACCCGCTGACTCGCTCACTCTGAAGTCGTTCGTCATGCTGCCCGAGTCCACCGTGGCGTATTCACGCATCAACCTGCACACCATCAACATCCTGGACAAGTCGCTGCTGAACCAGCACAACCTGAATTACTGGCAGCTGCTGCGCAAGACCACGCGTGTAAGCACACACACCATTGACGAGATGGACGAGCACATTGCATTCAATTCACGCGATTTTTTGAGCGACATCAAAGAGTATGTGCTCAATGGCGAAATCACAGATGCTGACCGGTACGCAGAATACCTGCGCATTGTGGTACCCCGCACCCGCGTGCTGTTTGATCTCGTCAAAAAACACCTCAATGGCAGCCTCACGCTTTCCGAAATCGTGAATTATTTGGAACCCTTCATGGTGTATCATCGTGATCTGACTTACCGTCAATACACCGACATGGTGAGCTTTTTGCGCGAGCGCATTCGCGATCACAAGCGCAACTACGCGCTGTTCAAAACGCAGTGCGACAAGGTGCGCACCCATAACTACGGTGTGATGCATTTGGGCATCTCCCTCTTGCACAACCTGCTCATCAGCGGAAAAGCTCACGAGGCGGCCGACAACACGAGTTTCAACGGTGTGTTTGAGACGTACGGCTTCACCAAGGAGCAGTACAACATCAGTGGCGACACCGCATTTCAGCGGGCGGATGCGGCCGATGCAGAGATCCGATTGCGCCGTGCGCTCACCCCGTCCGAGTTGATGCACCGCATGCTCGTGGCAGACAATGCGCGGCTCTACATGTGCGCAATTGCCAATCTGAACTTGGAGCTGCTCACGTCATTTGATTTCGCCGCGCTGCTCAACCAGCAAACCAACAAGTTCAAGCAGCGCAAGGCAGAGGAGGAGGGCAGCAACAAGTGCGCCAACATCGTGATTGCAAAGCAGTACCTGGCCGAGTCGGACGAGCTGGAGGATGACAACGGCGTTGACATCGCATTTGACCGCAAATTTGATCGCACCAATTATGAGTTCATCCAGAAATACGAGTCGCAGCAGAAGGACATGCCGCGCGAGGAATTCGTGCGGTTCCTCAAAGAGGAGATCAAGCGCGAACTAAAAGTGTCGGACGACCGACAGGCGGGCGTGGAAGCGGAGGCCATGCTGCTGGGGAAGCGTCCCGTGCAAGACGGACAATACGCGGTCATTGAAATGGACAACGCCGATGGCACCAATCGCTACCTGTATTACGTGCGCAAGAACAATAAGTGGATTCGCGACACGAACATTCCCACGGGCGTCACCATGTACGACCCCGCATTCTTCTGCAACGTGCAGGAAAAGTGCTTCACAGTGGAACAGACGTGCATGGACTACGACCTGGCCGCCGATGCAGTCAAAGAGGGACTGCTCGCAGAAATGAATGCGGAATTCAAGGCCAGCGTAAATGACAGTCGCGAACGCACCGTGCAAAGCATTGATGGAAAATTCAAATACTACGACACGGTGCTGCCGCGCCTGCGACACATGAAATACGCGCGCATGACGAAATACAATGATGCACAACTGCGGCATCAAGTGAGCGCCGACGATTTTCAGGACATTCTGCAATCTCCCTATGAGCGCCTGAAAACGATCATTTTGGGGCAATCCGATTTGGTCAAACGCAGCGCGGACATCCTGAATTTCGTGGAGCGTTACACACGTGGGGCAAATGATCGTCTAGGAGAAGACCCGCATTGGCTGTATTGCGTGAAAACCGACGTGAAGCTGCTGCCGTCCTTCTTGCGCCGGTTGGCGGCGGCATTCATGGCTTCTTCCGTGTCGGCCTTGTCCTCAACTGCTTCAACTGTTCCATCATACCAGTCCGTAATGCGCACCATTTGCAGAGAGCAGGGCGAAATAAGCGATGAAGGCAATGCCATCGTGGACAAGCACAGCGGTTACGTCATTGCGATGCTGGAATCCGACACGGAGGAGGGCAGCGACTTCCGAGATACACTAGAAGCAGAAGAAGAAGAAGGAGTGGCGGCGTCTGGAGCAGCATCCGTAAAAACAACCGTGTCCAAGAAATACGACAATCCGCGCGCCATAATGATTTCCAACGTCATCACATCCATGGGCAACTACTTGACCGTGGATTTGACACCGCTGCGCGAATTCATTGTGGAAAAGACGATGGCCACACTGAACACCACCCTAAAATCGGAGGAGCAATACAACCGCGCAGCCCAGGCATATTTTGAGAAGGAGAAAAAACGTCTGCCGTCATTCAAGGACTCGTTGCACCAGTCGTTGCTGCTTTACACTCTCACATTTTTGACGGTGGCCATTCAAACCTCCATTCCGTCGCTGAAAACCAGCAAGACCCAGCCCGGGTGCGTGCGGTCCTTTGTCGGCTATCCGCTTCTAGGCGAGGAGGACATGAGCGGCATTCGTTACGTGGCCTGCATCGCGCACCAGCTCAAGAGCAAATCCGTGGAACCGTGGAGCGCCATCAAGGACATGAAGGAACCCGGAATTGCCGATAAAATCAAATTGTTCATGAACAAGTACGTGGTGACCAACGGCGAAATCGGTGACTTGCTGGCACTCAAACGTGAATATCTGAAAGAGCATGCGGAGGAGCTGGTGCCGGTGGAGCTGGACATTCGCCGCATGACCACGTTTTTGCCGCCACTCAACGGCGTGACAAATCCCACGACGAACCAGGTGTCGCCCCAGTTCATGGAACGGCTGGACGACAATTTGCGCCGCGGCAGGCCCGAGCAAACCGAGCAACTAGGGGTGCTGCGCGCCAAGGTCATGTATTTTTCTCTCGGTATTCAACAGCTGGTTCAGGAAGTGGTGAGCAAGTTCAAAACGCAGCTTCTGTTGAAGCCGCAGACCGAGGGCGGAGTGCCGTTCCTGCAAAATGCGTGCTGCCTGGAACCCACGGACAGCACCACATTGCAGTTCTTCGTGCGTCAACGCGCTGGCATCCAGGAATGCAACGAAGATGCGGCCAAAACGCAGGCAACAATTGATCGCATTGTTCAGCTATCGTGCGCGGCAACGTATCACCATCCAACATCCACAAGACTCGCATTTCCGGTGTTGTCACCGCATTTTGATGAGTGCACCATTTACATGGCATTCATTGCATTCTGCAATTACAACAACCTGCGCCCCATTCCACCGCAACTGCAGCTGTTCTGCTTGAACAAACCCGCGCCCGATCAGTTCAATGCGTCGGACCCAATCACCACCCAAATTGAAAATCTGAAGCGCCGCGGCGTCAATTTCACGCGCGAAGCGTTTATGCAAATGATGCAAGCCGTGTGCGCCCAAAACGTCATTGTGCCAATTCACTTGAATCAACCGGAATGGTCAAACGATCAGCAACTGCGTGACCTCATTTCCGATCTGCGTTCAAAGAGCACTGGAACTGGAGGCAGTTGCATCATTCCCGACGAGCTGCAAACGCATGTGCTGGCCATCATGGACACGTACGACCTGGCGCTCTCCGAAGAAACCCCGGAGATGCGCGAATTCAAATCGTATTTGAGTAACTTGTGCGACGACCGCTGGGCCCAAATCGGGTCATTTTTGGACAGCAACCGGGCCAACGTGCCGCATTTTGCAAAGCAGCGCGCCAAGTTTAAGACCGCATTCGGTGCGCTCATGGATTTCGCACCGCAAAAACGGGGAGGCATCATTGAATCCGAAGACGCAACGCTGGCCCGAGCCATCCAATTCACGAAAAACTGCATGCACTCAGTGTCCGACGTGTTTCCAGGCATGATTTGCAATCAAGTGCAGCGAGACGCAAACAGCATTAAGGTGCCAGCACACTGGGGACTCAGCGATGGGCATCGCGGAGATGTGCGCAACATAATTTCCCGAACGTATGCAGGACTGAACAAATTTTACGGTGATCGTCATCTGGCTCCCCTTCTGAATGAGATGAAAACCAGGGTTCGCGACCTCATGCGCTTGGTGAACATCACCCCGTTTTTCGCGGAGATCTCAAAAATGCACGCCGAATCGGCATCAACAAAATCAACGAACCCCCCTCAAAAAACGTTTTCCGTGTTTGATAACCGAATGGTGCATTTGCTTTACAAATACTATTTCATGGAGCTGTTGGCGGAGCACACCCGCATGGTGGATTACGAGGGCGTCATCATCACGGAAACGGTGCCGGTGGAGGAGGATGACCTCATTGCCGCCACGCTGCACGCTGAACAGGCCGATATCGGGGTCATGGAAGAAGTGCAAATTCTGCAAATAGAGCGAACCACGGTCGGAAAAACGATTGTGGAGCTGCTTTTTGCATACGCAGTCATAGTGGATGACGATCGCGCGGCGGTGGACATGAATGCCGACACCATCAAAGAACGCGTGCGCCGCACCAAAGACAAAGAGAAAGAGCTCATTGTGGAAGAGTTTGACAACATGACGAAGGACCAGCGCGAAATTGAAAAGTTTTTCAAGGACCACCGAATGGGGGACTGGAACGTGGGCATGCAGAAAGGGCTGCGGCATTACGTTCGTGCCAATTATGACCGCGAGCGCGATGAAATGGAAGAGCAAATGCGCAAAGAACGGCAACTGATCCGCCGGGACTTTGTGTCAGACATGCAGCGCGAAATATTCTTGGACGGGGATGCCGAACGCAGTGCGGCTGAAATTGAGGCCGAAGAGAATGATTTGCGCAGACTGCCAGTGGATGACGATTATGGCGATGCGGATGACGGGGGCGCATTGGATCATGAAGATGTCCATGAAATATATAATTGAATGTGCAGTATAATTTTTTTTATAATATCATGTTAAACACAAAATGGATTCATATGGATTGAGCAACGGAATGGGAGACCTAAAACGTTTCATCATTGATAATAACATCGTGGGAACATCTGCCGGTGTTTGCATTGCATTGGCGGCAAAGGACGGAATACAATCTTTGGTCGGGGACATTATTATTCCCGCAATTGTTATGACATTGAAGGCGTTGCACATTGATTTTTTAACCAAATACTTACCGGTTAATGGCAAGACGCAATTAAACATTACCGATTTTGTCAAGCAAATGATTACATTCGTTTTAATTATTATCATTTCGTTTATATTTGTTAAATTTGCATTTGGTTACCTGCTCGGGGTCAGCTACACTAAGAGCAATGCTGCTGCTGCCAATGCCGCCAATGCTTCCAATAGAGAAACCGCAATTAAAACTGGCGCCGCGGCAGCAAGCGCAGCTTCCAAGAAAGAACCCTTCGGGAATATTTATGGAATGCATTGATGCCATTGATGCCATTGATGATGCCATTGATTATTTTATTTGGCAAATCCAAATTTAGAGAGAAAACAAATGTATAATATAGTATTACACACTTGTACGCACTCTTATACACTACACATGCATCATACTAATACAATAAACGCTTCATCGCGTGAAGTTGCAATCAAGGACATTCATTTGAAAATTAAGGAGCAACATCAACAGCAACATCAACAGCAACATCAACAGCAACATCAACCGCAACAACCACAAATTCAATTACACGAAATAAGAGACCCACATGGAATTTTAGAACTATTGGATTTAATGAAATCAAGAAGTCGGCTTTAGTATCTTCCGTACAATATTTTCAATTTCGGTGCATGTCTCAACTCCATTTTTGGGCACATGTTTTGTTGCAACCGCGCATGTGTTTTTTATTTTAAACAGTTTCATTCGCAACGTGTCCAACATTGGAATCCATTTGTACATTATGCGAAAACACGCGGCCTGAATGCACACGCAATCACACGTCATTGCGATTTGAGTCGCTTCAGGAACCATGCCGCAAATGGTCATGTCGTAAACAAGAGATGCGTGCAACCGAACGAATTCGTCGCATTTGAGTGCGCGTTCATCTGGATTGTGGATGTGATTCATGCATTGCAAATCGTTCAGAATTCGTGTAAACTGAGAAGTGTGCGTGTTGCATTGTTCCATGATTTGAGATTCTTTGGCCAACAATGATTGCAGCACGCGGCGCTGATGAGTGGACAGCGTTGCGGAACAGGATGATGTCATATTATCTGAATGGTGAAGTGAGTGAATCATGATGCTAATTGTGATTGTTTCTTCAATTTTTATTATAATTTTATTTATTTTCTCTCACACGTGTAGAATCAAACACTCTATAATAAATAAAATAATACTACTAATGTCCGAACGAGGCTTGGTCATGGCGCTGCATTCCGTCATCATTGGCGCGGTCCTGTACGCGATTATGACGTTTTTGTTTCAGCAGTCGGCCGCCGTTGCCGAAAATCGCAGTATTTGCATCGCCGCCGCGGTGCTCATTTACATGATCGTCTTCGGTCACGGACTGCCGGGTCGCGTCAACCCTCAGCTTTAGGCGAAAATATTGTTTTCTGACGTGTTTTTTTTTATTTTTTTTTACATCAATGCGAATAATGCAATGGACCCCCCC
>Ga0214919_10004473_pt1 | contig 20446 bp, 17 predicted proteins | sample LL1503_MetaG_FD_177994 | JGI IMG/M metagenome (GOLD analysis project Ga0214919, IMG submission 177994) | Freshwater microbial communities from Lake Lanier, Atlanta, Georgia, United States - LL-1503 | ecosystem: Environmental > Aquatic > Freshwater > Lake | place: USA: Georgia | collected... | reverse complement strand
ACTGCCATCGGGTTCAGCTTCCAAATCCATTCTGCCCATGCAGGAACACGGCCTTCAATCAATGTGGGCATGTAAACAATCGGTGTTGCAAAGAACCAGATCTGACCAAAGATCTGCCACAAGTACCCCAAGTCACGGAAGTACACGTTGCCTGCAGCCAACGCCAATGCAAGGCCTGATGCAAACAAAGTCAACAGCAACATCTGCAACAACACCACTGGCAACCACGGCAAAAAGATGCTGCCGCCAATAAGCAACGCCACTGTCAATAAGCCCATTTCAATACTGAATTGCACCACGCCATGCAGCGAGTTAGAAAACACCAACACCTCACGTGGGAAGGCCACCTTGCGCACCAATGCCGCATTCGCAAGCATCGAGTTCATACCCAAGTTCGTCACCAACATGAAGAAGTTCCATGGCAACAACGCACACAACAAATACAACGCAAACGACATCACGCCACTTGGGTCGCCCACTGGCGCTTTGGCCTGGAACAAGTGACCAAACACGAACGTATATATGGCAACCGTTGCCAACGGGTTCAACATGGACCATGTCCACCCCAACAGGCTCTTGCGATACTTAGTGCGTAATTCACGCAATGTGAGATTCCACAACAACTCGTGGGACGCAGCCACACGCTTCACCGGAGCAAGCACTGAATTAATTGCCATGCTGAGATCTCCAGATCTGTTCAAGTCGACCCTTCATTATTGCCCCACACGAGGCAACATCGAAGGCTCTCAGAATATCTGCCTGCCCTCGTAGGCCCTTTTGCGCTGCTTCAGCCTGATTCTCATACACATACCGCATGTATTTGGCTGCTTCACTCACATTCGGTTCCATCCACATCGCTTCTGGTGAGTACCCCTCGGCCCCATGTCCCACCTTCACGCGTGAGCCTGGAACTATGAACGAATTCGCATCACTAAGAAAATCAAGATTACCTGAATACCCCGTTGCAATAACCGGCCTGCCCAATGTCATTGCTTCTGACATTGTGAGCCCAAGCCCTTCACTTCTATGCAGTGACACATAACAATCAGCAAGGCTTGTCAACGTCGACGTTTCCACTTTCGTGAAGTACTCATCTATCAACACAATGTCACTTCGTTTGCGCACTGCATCGCGCAACATATTGCGCTCAACCAACCGCTTATCGCCATTGATTGCCTTAATCACCAACATCGGGCCTTCACCCTCAGCGAATGCTAAACAGAACGCTTCAATCAGCCCCAGCGGATTCTTGCGTTTCATAACACTCATGAAATCAAACGAAAACAAAAACATATACCTGTCATCAAGACCAAAACGCGCCCGAGTAATTGACGCATCTACTTGCGGCGTCACCACAGGCAACGGCACATACTTCACCTGCACTCGCGACGGCGCATGCTTGCGCAACATGGTTTCAATAAACCGCGTCGGAGCCCACAGCTCATCTACATGAGCAAAGGCCGGCCCAAACCACTCTGGCGCTTCTTCTAGTTCCCAGAACCACTGCCCAATCACATATCGATCTGTAAAGAAGTCAATACCAAGTCGGTCCTGTGCAGCATTCAAATGATCCGCGTTTATCGCAGTCATCAAAACCTTGTTGCGTGACATATTGTCACAGTGAAACAAATGTTCACGCCTACTTTGCGTATCGGTGTAATCATTGGTGCTCACCGAAACTCCAGCAGCCTGCAGCGTTGAAGTCAACACCCGTGCAGCTTCACCTACGCCATGTTCAGCAGTGAAAAACCCCAGCACATCAATGCCATCAAGTGATCTGCCTTCATTCACAATCACAGGGCCGTTGCCCTTGTTGTTACGACGGAAAATCACAACTCCACTCTATTAGAAAGCCCTTACAGAGTCTTCTGAAACCAGTCGATTGTGTGTCGTAAACCCTCACGTAATTCAACCGTTGGTTCCCACTTCAGCAATTGACGCGCCAATGTAATGTCTGGGCAACGCTGCAACGGGTCATCAGCCGGAAGTTCCTCATACACAAGTTGTGATTGTGAGCCTGTTAACTCAAGAACAAGTTCAGCCAATTCCAGCATGGTGAACTCAACCGGGTTACCAATATTGATCGGTCCACGCTCGTTTGAATCAAGCAATGCCAAAATTCCACGAATCTCATCATCTACGTAACAGAACGAGCGTGTTTGAGAACCGTCGCCGTACACGGTGAGGTTTTGGCCTTGCAATGCTTGGCACACAAAATTTGAAACGACGCGTCCATCAGTTGGGTCAAGACGTGGTCCATACGTATTAAAAATTCGAACGATGCCAATATTGGCCTGATACTCACGCCAATACGCCATGCACAGTGCCTCGGCATATCGCTTCGCTTCGTCGTAACACGACCTCTCACCAATCGAGTTCACATTTCCCCAATACGTTTCTACCTGTGGTGAAATCGTCGGGTCTCCATACACCTCACTAGTTGAAGCCATGATAAAACGAGCGTTGTTTTCAAGGGCAAACTGCAAGGCATTGTCAGTTCCCCTGCTTCCCGTGCGCAAAGTTTGAATAGGCATGTCCAAATAGCGCGGCGGCGAGGCCGGGGATGCAAAGTTCAACACCGCATCAACTGTTCCCCGAACAGGAATACCTTCGGCAATATCACCCTTTAGAAAAGTGAATCGTGGTTCAGATTCCAGTGCTTTTAGGTTTACCCCGGTACTTGAAGACAAATCATCAATACCGACAACCTCATCACCCCGCGCAATCAGTTCATCACATAAATGCGAGCCTAAAAATCCAGACGCACCAAGAACAACAATGCGGGCCATTAACGGCCAATTCCCTGATACTCAAATCCGGCACGGCGCCATTCAGATCTATCCAACAAATTTCGCGCATCAACAATCTGCTTCACATTCACTGCGCCTGCAGCTTCTACTGGTGACACCCAGCGGAAAACATCCCACTCGGTAAGTACTGCAATTACGTCTGCACCAGCACATGCCTCAAGTGGTGAAGAACAAACCGTAATTACATCAAGCCCCTTCGGAGCCACAGTCACAGTCGGGTCAAACACAGTGACTGATGCTCCATCGGCCAATAAGCGAGTAATAATTTCAACAGCAGGTGAATCACGAAGGTCGTCAGTCAGTGCTTTAAAGGTCAACCCCCATGAAGCAATCTTCTTGCCTTTCAAGGTCCCACCTGCAGCTGCGCGAATCTTGTCTACGATGCGTCCGTATTGCTGATCATTTACCGTGATCACGCCTTTAAGAAGTCCGAAGTCGTACCCAGCATCCTGTGCAATCTTCACCATCGCTTTAGTGTCTTTCGGAAAACAACTGCCCCCCCACCCTGGTCCGGGGCGTAAGAATTCGTGTCCAATGCGTTTGTCATACCCAAGGCCAAGAACCACATCGTTAATGTCGGCACCAACACCTTCGCAAATGGCGGCAACTGCATTGATATAAGAAATCTTTGTTGCCAAAAACGCATTAGCTGCATATTTAATAGTTTCAGCAGAAGCAGGGTCTGTCACAACAACTGGTGCTCCAACTTTTTCATACAACGCACCAACGGCAATTGCAGCTTCCTGATTATCGGAACCAACAACAACTCTGTCCGGGTGCAGGAAGTCCTGAATCGCACTTCCTTCACGCAAAAATTCAGGGTTCGAAACAACCGAAACATCTGGTCGCTTCAGTTCACGCTCTACAACTTTGGTTGAACCAACGGGCACGGTTGATTTATTCACCACAATCGCACCGCTACGCAACAACGGTGACAATGTCCTGGCTGCCGTCTGAATATATGAAAGATCTGCACTGCCATCTGCACCTTCGGGCGTTGGAACGCACAAGAACACCACATCTGCATTCTTCACAGCACTCACCACGTCAGTTGTAAAAATCAATCTGCCAGCAGTAACACCTTCAGCAACAAGTTCTTCAAGTCCGGTCTCAACTATTGGCAAGATCCCTTTATTGAGGTTGTCAATCTTTAACTGCACTACATCAACACACGTGACAACATGACCTAAGTGAGCAAAACAGGCGCCGGAAGACAGGCCCACATATCCGGTACCGATTACGGCAATATTCGACATTCTGTAGAGTCTAGAGATTAAGGCAGTCGAGTCCCGTGAGTTCTTAAGTGTGGAGCCCACTGACAACACCGATTAGGCTAGGTGTTGTGTTGAAACCCTTTCTGGCTCGCATATTGGTTCGAGTTGCTCGCTTATTGGGAATTCCAGAGATTCAGCACCGTATTGATATAGCTGACTCTCAATTACGTGAACTGAGAGACATTCCCACCACCGACCCTCGGTTCGGGACTTTAGAGCGGCACCTTGAGCGACGAATGCAACAACATCTCACTGACCAAGCCGCCCACACACAACAACAAATCACTGACCAAGCCGCCCACACACAACAACAAATCACCGACCAAGCCGCCCACACACAACAACAAATCACCGACCAAGCCGCCCACACACAACAACAAAACACCGATCTGCGTCAGCTTCTGAATGAAGCGCAGCAGGCGACGATTACTACAACGTTCAACCATCTGGAATCCGTTATCAAAGCTGTTCAAGCGTCACTAATTGCAACCACTACGAAACACACCGAACAAGTAGTGGATGAAGTACGAGCACACCTCGAGGTACAACTCAATGTAGCCAAACGGGACCTAGACAACCTCCGCCGCATGGCTGCCACGCAACCCCCAACCACTGGTGCAACACCTTCCAAAGCGCAAGCTCCTGCCATTATTGATGACGCCTTATATATAAGTCTTGAAGATCACTTCCGTGGTGACAAAGCATCCGTGCACCAACGCCAGATGGAATATCTGCCATATATCAGCCACATCATTTCTGATCAGTTCCCTCTGATAGACCTTGGTTGTGGTCGTGGTGAATGGCTGCAAGTTCTCAAGGAAAACGGCATTTCAGCTCGCGGAATTGATAGCAACACAGCTTGTGTTGCTGAATGTAGTGAGAATGGTCTCTCAGCATCTCTTGGTGAACTTCTCGACACGCTGACGCAGTTGCCCGATGCCAGTTGCGGGTCAATCACAATGTTCCAAGTCCTGGAACACTTACCCTTTGATGTTGTAGTCAATGTGCTGCGCGAATCTCGTCGCGTCCTTATTCCTGGCGGTGTGTTTATTGGTGAAGTACCAAACTCGGAGACTCTGAGAGTCGGCGCCAGCACTTTCTGGATTGACCCCACGCACCAACGCCCATTATTCCCTGCAGTTCTTGCGTTCCTCGCATCATCGGTTGGATTTACAGGAGTCACTGGGAAGTATTCATCTCCGTTGGCACCAACACCTGATCTCACCGGATTGCCAGATATTGCAAGCAAAACAATTCTTGATCTTCACCATGCCATTAATGGCCCTGGTGACTTCGCTCTTATTGCTACCGCTTAAGTGCGTGACGTCGCGTAGCGAACTGCGATTGAGCAAGCAATAAAGCTTCCTCAACGCCTTCCATCACAGTGTCCCAGCCGTAATTCTTTCGAACATATTCATGTCCGGAAAGTCCCATCTGGTCTGCGACTTTTCGGTTCTGAAGAAGGAAGTCAACGCTTGCCTCGAACTCTGCAAAGCCCTCATACGGAATAGCCCCACCACTGCGCATTGCTTGTCCTCGCAAAACTTCACATTTGCCCTGCACAAGCGCAGGCCTGTTTTGTACCCACGCTTCACACAACACAATGGAGAAGCTCTCAAAGTACGACGACTGAACAAGAGCCATACTTCCCGCCAATGCATCTCGTTTACCCTGCTCTGTAAGAAAACCGGTCAAACGAATATCGGGATGATCCGGAATATCTATCTGCGCATCACCAGCCAGAACCAGCCTCAGATCATTGTTTTGGCGCTTCTTCATTTCAACAAAGAAGTTCATCAGTTCGCCAACACCTTTGCTGGGGTCAAGTCGGCCGACATACAAAAGGTACGGCGCAGAACCTAAATCCTGTTCTCGGCGAAATCGTTCACCATCACCAGGTGGAGAGAATTGATCAATACCAATTCCCACTGTGATCCCCTTAGTTTCAATATGAAAGATTCGTTCAACAATGGAGCGTTCTTCAGGAGTAAAGAACAAAAAGGCGTCTGGCTGACGAAAAATTGATTGAAACAACGAGACATACACCGGTGGTTCATCATGTGCAGTTGGTTGCAAAATTGTTGGCAGTCGATTCGCCAATGTTGGTAGGCCTGCAGTAGTGGTGGAATATAAATAAGTCATAAACACAGCAACATCAAAACGTTCTGCATTGCGTAGAAGCCAGGACCGCTGATCTTGTAACTGTGGCCCCATCAAACGTGCCCAGCGTTGTTGTTCAAACAATGGGCTACTCGCAGGATTATTCATCATGTGATTGTGAATTGGCCCGAATAATTCATCCGTCCGACGCTCAACTACTGGTAACCGATGAACAATGACCCCATTTATCTCTTCGGTTCCGGGCGTATATTCGTCACCCCAATCAATATAACTCTGGGCGCAACTTGTCATCACTTCAACATCGTGACCTCTTCGTACCAGTTCTTCACTGAAGTGTCGGCATGCAGCTTCGCTTCCGCCCACAATTTGTGAACCGTACCTTTGAACCGTGTACAGAATTTTCATACTGTGATCCCTGAAACCAATTCCACAAACTTCTGTGCTGAATTCTCTGCAAACCCGTCATTCAGCCGGGCGACTCCAGCACGTCGAAGTTGACTGCGTAAATCGCTATTGGTAACTACTTCAGCAACAACCTCGGCAAATTCAATCACTCCTGTGTCAACAGGAAGCACGATGCCGCCAGTCTTCACGGTCTCAGGAACTGCGCCAGCACCCAAGACAACAACAGGTGCACCGTTGGCCATTGCCTCAAGTGGCGGAACTGATAGACCTTCATGCTCGCTTGTACCGATGTAGCAAAGGCAGGCTCGGTACAACGTTGCCAACTGTTCATCAGTTACGGCATTTGCAAGCAGTAAATGTGAGTCCTGCAATTTCTCACGCAATGTCTGCACTGCGAACTCATACGCCGGTTGTCGAATGGGTCCTGCAATCACTAATCCAATATCTAGGCGATGCACTGTTCTCAACAACTGCAGAATTTCCAAAGCATGATCAACGCGTTTATGTGGCAATACCTGAGAAACAAACAATATAAATCCGTTCGGAAAATGCTGTTCCAGATCTGACATGAAGTTCACGTCAACGCCAATGTCAATTAGCCGTTGTGGGTTAGCCCCACCCGCGACAACATGAACATCGTGATAACCGAACGATTCAAGTTCTTCTGCATTGAATTCAGAATCGGCAATTGCAAGCGACACTCGATTCTTCAACAATGACGCCTCTGATTTTCCATACGCCAAAGCCTCAGCGAATTCGGGCAAAAGCTCTGTGTAATACTCTGCCGGCGTCACATTGTGATAGGCCAGCACCAACTTCTCAGGTCGTCTCAAAAGCATTTCTGTCATCTCAGGTATCCCAAAACTCAAATGATAAATCAGTACGTCATGAGGGGACCCGGTGCCGATTTCAGTCAGCTGTTGTACAAACTCAGGAAATGATGCATCTAAAGGATGATGACAAAATATATTCGATTCAAAACGCTCAGTTAGTTCCAATTGAATTTCCAAAGCCATAGCAGTAATGGCATCGTTTCGCGCGGCACCCACAAGTACCTGATGCACACGCCGAGTGCCCATCTTTACTGCCCTAAGCGAGACTCAAGATTGCGCACTCGTGCCTCAAGTTCAGTTGTGAGAATTGCAAGATGGTCTACCACTGCAACTCTGTCAAGCACATGTTGAGATAACTCGCGTACCACTCTGCTGTCGGCTTCTTCTTGGGATTCAGCAAACTCGCCTAACATTTTCAACACGACAATGATCATTGATTCAACATCACGTATTTGCGCTGTCAAGCCAAGAACTTGGCGCTTCGTTAGTTTTCCGACCATCCGGTGAAAGAGCGATAGTCCAGGAATGCGAGACTTAGACGAGATCTGACCTGATAGCCGACCAAAAGCATCCTCGAGATGCTGCAATTGCACTTGTAAGTCTTTGGAAGCGAAGTACCGACGGTTGGTCGATGACATTATTTCTGCGAATTCGCGCTCTAATTGTTGTTCAAGGCCTGGTGGGTACAATCCGGCAGCACGCCGCACTTTAATTTGATCGTGAATCTGCTGAAGCAGTTCTGTCATCTGGATTTCTGACGTCATAGAGTCCCGAATCGAATGTTCTGCATACGACTAAACAGTATCATTGCTACGAAAGTGCAATCAGTTCAGGAACCCAATGCCAAATTCTGCAGTCTCAATCGATGGTCTCTGGAAGTACTTTCGCCTATATCACGAGAAGAACCAGTATCTCAAAGCAACTATGTTGCATGGGCGTCGTTCGCGCTTCGATGAATTTTGGGCGTTAAAGGATATTTCTTTTGAGATTCCAGAAGGTTCTACATTTGGAATTATCGGATCAAATGGGTCGGGGAAATCAACTCTATTGAAATGTCTAGCTGGCATTCTCACGCCAGACAAGGGGTCGCTCCAAGTCAATGGTCGCATTTCTGCGTTACTTGAACTTGGTGCTGGTTTCCATCCAGATCTGACCGGAAGAGAAAACGTTTTTCTCAATGGGGCAATCCTTGGAATGACTAACAAGGAGATTGAACATAACTTCGACGACATCATTGAATTTGCCGGTCTTGGGCAGTTCATTGATACTCCGGTAAAGAATTATTCATCAGGAATGGTGGTGCGTTTAGGTTTTGCAATCGCCACAAATGTCGACCCTGAAATTCTCATCATTGACGAAGTTCTGGCCGTCGGTGATGCTTCATTTCAACAGCGATGCTTTGAAAAGATTGAATCTTTTCGTAAGGAAGGCCGCACCATAATTCTGGTCAGCCACGGCCTATCGCAAATCACGCAGTTATGTACTACAGCGGCATGGTTAGAACGTGGGTCTCTACGAATGATTGGTTCGTCATACGAAGTGGTCAGTGAGTACACAGGTGTTAGCCACGAAGCCAGGCCAAAGGCAACTGCAGAAGACATTGGAGAAAGATGGGGCACAGGGGAAGCAGACATCACTTCAGTTCAATTGCTAAACAAGCAAGGGCAAATAGTTGATGACTTCGAAACTAACAAACCAGCAACAGTTCGAATTTCATATTCATGCCCAACCCCAATTAAGGATGCAGTTTTTGGAATTCGCATTACTCACCTACACGGAACCGTTATGTGGGGCAGCAATACAAAACGCAGAGGAATCGTAATTCCTACGCTTACAGGTACGGGCTACATCGATCTAGAAATCGAATCTCTCCCGCTCCTTGAAGGCACATACGACTTAACTGTGGCACTGTCAGATATGTCTGAAATTCACGAATACGACCACTGGGAACGTCGGACTCGTTTCAATGTGTATCAACACGGAATTTTCGACGAAGGTCTTGTTCACCCTTCATCTGTATGGAGCCAAGTACGGACAAAATAAATCAGGCCTTTATTAGTGACATAGATCTTGAGAAACCGGGTTTACAACTGGGTCAAACAAATAGGCTGCACCCATTTGTCCATTTGCTAAAGCTTTGTCACCAGCCAATGTCTGAACAGTGAGCACACTCACCCCTTGATTCAGCGTTATGTATTCAGAGATATCAACGTCTGTCTTGGTGTTAACAAAATCAAAATTGTCGATCTTCAAATTCACTGCACTAGCCCCACCAAAGGAAGCAACATGAGTCTTCATTTGCACACATTGTCGCACAGAAGAAAAGAACCGGTAGCGGACGATTGACTTCACCCATCTCCAAGAGCCACCCGTACTTACTGGTTCACGCACATAGCCACCAGCGAGAATATTCACCAGTGGTTTCTCATTACGTCTACCCGATTGCAGGGAATACAACCGGATGTTTCTATCCTTGCTCTCCAAAATTCTCGTTAAACCTATAGTTCCCTCAATAAAGTCTGCAGTGTCATTGAAATTCAGACCATTTGTGATGACATAGTTAGGATTGGCCAATTCAAGGGCACAGTAGCCTCTTGCTCGCGCGCTACCCACAATCCACCACAAATCATCGGCGATATTCGTCTGTTCGATTGACGTCACGTCTCGATCCACAAACACCCAACGCGCCTTGCGGGAATACAACGCCGGCAGATATTCGCTGGGAGAAACGGCGGCGGGGTCATATCGCGGCAAAGCAACTGGCATTTTTAATATGGTGCACTTTGAACCAAGAATTTGATCAACCGACTTTGAATATGCCTTGATTAACTCTTGATTACTGCGGGTCTCTTTAACTTGCGAGTAACTCGATAATACATTCTCAGAAATGAAAACCACTGAAATCAGAATTACAGAACCGTACTTGAAAAACTTTTTATTGGTTGGAAAGTGTTTACCTGCAATGATCGCGGCAATAACGATAAAGAGGAGTGTGACGAATGGTGTCAAGACGCCAGTCTTTCGCGCTGCTGGAATCAAAGCGGCCAGGACTGTACCACCGCCATATGAAGTGACCAGCATGAGTGCAACAAGAAGTATTGCAAAAAGGGTCCTGAGTTCCCTTGCGATTTCCTTCTTAAAGAACGCGAGAAAAAACACTCCGCCGACCAATGTGATGTAGACAGCTATTGTTGACGATAGAGAGCCGTACGTTCCGCCTTCAACTTTTGCGTTACACACAAATAGAGTTGCGTACTTAGAAAACTCGCCTGGCGGACAAAGATTCACATCAGGAACTAGAATTTTTCTACTGATCCAAGAGAACAAGATTCTGTGCCATGGACTTGTGCCTGAGGGTATGAGAAATTCGAACGCACGAGTCGAATAGAGAATTGCGTCCCCACCATCTCGTTTTGGATATAGAAGTTGCTGACTATTTGTGTTCATAAATATTCTAAAGAACACTGTTTGGATTACTGCACCAATGGACAAGAGAAGAAATGGCCCAAACTGAAGAACCAATTTGCGAAATGATCGAATCTCAGTTCGAACAGAGAGCATCTTGAGTGCGGAAAACAGAAAGACAAGTATTAGTGAGTAGAAAAGGGCGTATGGTCCTGACCCCGAGATGAAGAGACACGAGAAGATTAAAACTCTTTTTTGATTTTTGTTTTGAATCTGGATAATGCTCTTGTCAATAACGATTATGAGCACAAAAACAAGGCAGGGAGTCCATTGATATTGAATAACAGTCGCATGTTGCATTCGAATAAAATGGTAAGGAAGAAGACTGAAAGCCAAGGAGCAAACAGTTGCTGTAAACCTTGTGATCCCGATTGATCTCAACAGAATGAATGCAAAGACTGATGCGATTCCGAACGACAAAAGTATCCAGACGTTGACAGATGTAACCGGATTGCGGGAAATTAAATTCAATGCTCGCAGCAATAATTCATGAACCCAATCAAATTGTGGCGACATGTTCGAACCAACATCAGACTGCATCGGTAGATTTATTCTCGGATAATTCCACCTATTGCCATTTTCTTGTAGCCCACTGGACTGAAGATAATTGGAGAGTAAATCTGAGCTAGGAAGCCAGGCAAGACTTAGGTCTCGTGCTCTTAATCCCAGTTGAATCCATGAACAAAGGATGGATATAACAAAAATGTTTATTCCTATAGAAAGATCGGTGAGAGTCTGAGACCTTTTTATCTTTTCCATTACCAGATTTCTCTAGACCTTCTAGAACGTATATCAAAACAGTCACGCAGCATTTTGAAGGGCACAGCAATATTTATTGAGCTCTTGAATTGATAGGACAACCAGACTGGGCCCTCAATAATCTTGTTATCTTTGGACATTCGTATAAGAAGTTCTAAGTCAAAGGCAAATCCTTCTGCATCGACTTTTTGAATTTCACGATTCAGTGCTTCCCTCAAAAATATTTTTAGACCTGTTTGTGTATCTGTCACTTTTAATCTGAAAAGGAGTTGAACAATTTTTCGAAAAACTCGGCTCTGGATCCGACGAAATCTTGGATAATCAACAGTTGAGTTCGGATGCATTTTTGATGCAACGACTACCTGTGCGTTCTCTAATTGAAGGAGATCGTAAAGTACCAAAATGGAATCCGGATGTATGTCTAAGTCGCCGTCACAGAATGCAACATATGTTCCCGTCGCTTCTTTCGTTCCATGGCGTAAGGCATAGCCCTTGCCTCTATTTGGATGATAGGAAAGCACCTTGATACGGGGATCTGGATGCATCGCTGCCTTGGTTTCAGTTCCATCCGTACAGCCATCAGCGACAACAATTATCTCAAAGCTTTCAAATCTATTGCTCAAGGTCGCGCAAATTCGATCCAGTACTTGCTCGATATCTTCAGCTTCCTGATAAGCCGGGACCACAACAGAGAATTCAATTTGTTGTTCCATCAAATCAGTATTCTAGATGGAGCAAAAGATGAAGTTATATCTTTCAGCCATTGATACAGATATCAGCGATACGACTTGCCTGAATATCTGAGAGAAAAAAACTAGCCCGACGTCCGTCAGGCAGTTGTATGAGTGCTGATTCTGATTTTGCCTCAATAACGCCACTTTCATTTCCTAAGTAGACTTGCAGCACCATTCCGTATGAAGAGTTTCTTCGCGCCACCCAGCCATCTTTAGAAAATGCAATGCTTGCCTGCCCTTCGGCCCGCGGTGCACTGAATTTCAGTTCGTAGCAACCAGGTTGAGAAGCAATGTATCTGATCTTGAAGTTGTTATCGGTCCATCGCCACGTTTGCCCATCTGAATTGATTTCTGTCGCTTGAACTCCACTGGGCCATATCGCAAGAGAATCCTTGCGCCGCAGGACACGAAACACTTCATATTGGTCATCATTAAAAATACTTACCAAGCCCTTGTCCACAACGGTTGGTTCACGTCCTGTCACAATGCGATATGCATTCTTGTCCACCACTACTGTGTCGATTCCAACTTCACCAAAAGCTTTTGAAAGAAGCGGATTTGCCAAATTAGAAAACGCCATTTGGAAGTCATAGGAATCAGTCCCTCCTGGTCCACCGTTCATTAGTTTTTTTCCATGTAGGCGCTGCCAAAATACTTGGTCGTACGTAACTAAGTGGCCGTCGGGTACAACGGGAAACATTGCCACAGCGTTTACATCGGGCGATTGAAGCACTTTCACATATGACGGAGTTGCAAACGAAGTTGTTTTGCCCGGCAGTGGGCTCCACAGTTCAGTAAACGAGATACAAATCATGCCCGTTACTAGTAGATATCCCCAAGGCTTGGACAAACGGCCAACTATGCCATTCCAAAACAGACAGGCGGCGAGGACAGATACCACCATAACGACGACACCAAATCGACCATAAACACGCCAATATGGCGCAATTGAATTTATAAACTGCGCAGGAACCGGTAAGGAATTTCCGAAAACTGTAAGGCCCTGTGATGCACCAACCCAGACGGCAATAAGGCCAATAAACAGCAGCCACGAAAATATCTTGACCGTCTCTCTTCTCCTTACGAAGTAAAAAGATCCAGCGATGGCTGATGCAATGGTGAAGAACCCCAAAAACTGAGATACCTCGACAATGTTCGATCCGTGGTACATGGATGGCATTAAACGTGGAATACTTCCCGGCAAGAGCGATGCAAGTTCTGTTGGTTGAAATAGTTCTCGTACTCTTAAACCGTAAACACTGAGTTCATCGTTTGATCTAGCCACACCGAGGTTCAAATTGTTAAAGATGAAGGCAGCGCAACTTGTTCCAAGAATGATCACTAATCCTGTAAGGAATTGGCTACGACGTGACGTTCTTCGACAAGCCTTGATAAGGCGGGGTAATCCGTAGAGAACGGTTGAAGCAACCATCACGCAAACCATCAGAAACACATAGGCGTTCGTGACGATTGAGAGAACTACAACGACTGTCATTTTCCCAAATTTTCGCCAACTGGGAGAAGCCAAAAACTCATGACACCAAACTAAAGCGATTGGAATTAGGCCGAGTTGAACTTGCGAAATCCATCCACCTGCTGCCAATTGATGAAAAGGGAACATTGTGAAGGCAACTCCACCCCACAAAGAGACATGCCACTGACAACCAAATCTTAAACATGCCCAGTACATGAAATAGCCAGTTGAGAAAATTCCTATCATTATCAAGAGGTTGTACGCGAGTATTTCACCCAAAGGAAAACTGAGTACGAAGCTGATTGTTGTCAATAAACTGTTGGCTAACCCAGGTGAATAATTGCCTATGAATCCAAATGGGAATCCTCGCCAGAAGATTTCATGATTCCCAAATATTCGCAGCCCATAGGTTCTTTGAGCCCAAATATCATAAATAGTTCCAGTGGAATCACCGCTGTACCCAAGAATCATCGAATTTGGGTGAAGCAAAACTGGCCATGTCACTGTAAGGGTGACCGCTAGTAGAACTAGAACAACGACTATTCGTTGAAATGCCTTTGTGCTAATCACAGACACGACTCTTGATTACAAACTATTCAATGGGTTTGCGATACACACTGAATAGAGAGAATGCAAACCTTGGAACGAAATAGGTAATGGGTTGACTCAATGTGCTGATGATAAACCAGAAGAACCGTGGCCGAAATCTTATTGTTGTCAACAAATCATCGCCCATCGAACCATTGTCGACTTCTCTTCTTAACACTTTCAAACCCGCAAGACCCCGGACTCCAAAACTGAGTGATTTCATATCTGGCAGATCCCAGCCCGACAAGTGTTTCTGAAGTTCATTTCCGTCGAGCGCTTCTTGAGCAATAAATCCATTGGGAGAATTGATAACAACTTTTTTTCGTGCAATGAATTTTGCCAAAGTTATGGTCTTTTGAGCATCTTCACGGGTCATATGTTCAATCACATCAATCAAAGTCACAGCGTCAAATGAGTTTTCTTCTATATCCAAGCCAAGTATCGATGTTTCCCAAATCTCGTCATGAGTCTGATTCAATCGTGCAGTTTCTACATAAGGATGGAAAGCTTCCACGCCAACTCTTCGACTCATCAACGTGATATTTCGAATAGGAGATTTAGGACCGCAGCCCAGGTCTAGAACAGAATCACAATCACGTAGGGACTTAGCTAGTTCACTATCTAGGGTTGGAACAATAGTTGTCACTAATTTTGAGCCCCGTACGGACTCAATAATTCTCGCAATCACCATAAGTCTTCAATTGTAGCAAGTTTGCTATTGGTCAACGTCCGAGACAGAATCTTCTTCTTGAATTGGTCCACAATTTGTTGAATGAGCCAACGTGGCAACACTGCCAGAGCAATGGTGCTAAACCAAAACTTGGGGCTAGACCAATTCTTGTGTCGCAATGTCAGCATTAAGCGGCATTCTCTAACAAAAAATTTGAATTTTCCATAGCTTCGAATTTGGACTAATCCAACGTAATTTTTACCCATGTGATCACAAATTCCAGCATTCATAATGTTGGAGTACTTCTCATCACCAAAGACAGATTTGTACATATCAACCCAAGCTTGTGCTGGTGATTCCTCATATATGGAAGACACGGTCCTGGTTTGACTGTGTTGAATACTAACGGCCACGGTGTGGAAGGGAAGGAAAGCCACACCATGATCTCTTAACGCACCAGCAAAGGGATAAATATGAGCAGGAAAAACTGAATTTGCAAATGGCACAGACAATTTACTTCTGCGATACATCAGGCCGGTCAGTTGGCTTACCGATACCAAAACGTGCAAGATGTCTGAGATTGCAGAATCACTATCTAGGTAATGAGGAAGCGGCCCACTCAGTTTATGAATTTGACGAACTGGCTCAGATAAATTCTCCTGGAACCAAAAGTACGGCCGAGCTACCGCACCAATTTCTGGCCTCTCTTCGAAACACTTCAGACATGCCTCTATTGCTACTTCACTAAGCACATCGTCTTGTGCAAGGAGGAAGATAAAATCTTCCGTACTCCAATCAACCAAACCAATCAGATTTAGTGGGTAACCCAGATTTGTTTCATTAGCACGATACTGAAATCGGTCGTCATCGTAACTCTCAATAAATTTTTTGGTGTTCTCTAGTTCCACCAATGCTGAAGGTGGTGTGTCGTCAGATATGTAGACAACAAAATTTTGAAACGTCTGTTTAAGCAGCGAATCTAACGTGTCTTTCAGAATTGCTGAACCATAATATGTAGGAATACACACAGCTACTTTGTTTGAACTTTGCACAAAAGAATCATAGCTACTGAGTTGACCCAGGAGTTATCTTAAGAGGTCCGAGTGGATATATAGTGCACGAATGAGGATGCGCACATTTGTTACCCTTGCAACACAATTTTCTGGTTTCATTGTTAATGCGCTAACACTCGGTCTGTTGTCACGAAAACTGGGACCAGATAACTACTCAATTTACGTCACATGCGTTGCAATGGTGACTATCGTGGGCACGTTCACCAGAGGGAACCAAACACAGGTCGCCTCCGCAATTGCGGTACGCGAAACCAACTCGCATATCAACCTCAATTCTGACTGGAGTGGTCTAGGAAAACTCGTCGGTGTTTACCTAGTTTTTTGGGTCGCGCTCATACCCCTGTTCTCACGCTTTTCCGAAATTCCTTTGGTGTATTTGTTTATTTCGTCAATTATTGTTTCATCAGCTGTGTTGGGATCGGTGGCATCTGGCGTGTTACAAGGCTTGGAACAATTCGAATTCTGGCAATTAGGTCTTGGAGCTGTAACTTTTCTTCAGGTTCCTCTAATTCTTTTTGCTATAGGCAGAACATTAAATGTTGGATACTTTTTAGTTGTACTATCCGTTCCTTCGTTTGTTTTTTTTGTCTGGGTTTTCCGATTGCACAAAGAGGTACTGCTTTGGGCTACTTCAATGCCAGGAAAATCGAATGTTATTGATGGCATCATCATGGGTTTATTCATTTTGATGCTTCAGACCCCATTGGTCAGTCTCAGACATTTGAGCGGAGAAACCACGGTTGGATCACTAGAGTCTCTATGTCTAATTGGCATCGCACTTAGCGGCCTTGCTTCAATTTTCGGTTCATACCTATTGCCAAAATATGCTCGCCTCGAAAGCAGCGACCGCACAATTGGCACGGGTATGAAATTGCATGTGATTCATTCAATCCCCTTGATTGGCCTAGTACTCGTACTTACATGCCTTGGCCCCAATGTTTTGAACGTTGCCTTTGGGGAAGGCTACGCGAATGGCATAGACCGACCTTTAATGTTTCTGGCTACTTCTTCGTTCATAACCTGGTCGATTGCTGGATCATTACTTCAGGAAAGAATCACGAAATTGGCTAGGGGCTACGTTACATTTTTGATGTTTTTTTCAATATTGCAGTTAGCCGTCATAAGAGTCTGCATCGATCAACCTGAGCAGCTGTTCGTCGTCTTCTTTCTGTTCGGAGTCATAGTGATTTTTTCGCTCCTTCATTCCACTTCAAAAAATCCGAAAATTTTCTAATCGTCTGTCTACCGATAAGTGCACCCACTAACGCTCCTGCGAAATGCACAAAATGTTTAATGATCTCTACCGGCAACAACAAAACCGGAAGGGCTATTTCTTTCGGGCGATGTATGAATATTCGTACGGGTATTCGTGCGGAGGAGAACAGTAGAAGTCCAGATACCCAAATAGTCAACCATGTGGGAGCAAATAGTGATAGCAGTAAACAGCACACTATAACTTCCCGGTGAAGTGCAATTATCTCTCCCCGCAAGTTGTTGAACATTCCATTTCGCATTAGAGCTCCTTGTGCATTCCCGTACTGAAGTGCCTTTTCCAAATAATTGACAAAGTTCGGTGAGTTGGAGAAATGATGGCAATGTTGAGCGGCCGCTTCAGATTCATATATTTTCCCAAGTTTTTGAATTTGAAAAACCAAGGCACCGTCTTCCCCGGCATTGAGGAATTTATCAACTTCGAATCCACCAATAGAAAGAAGTGCCTCCTTTCGGACAGCATCAAATTGTCCATTGAAACCGACTGCTCGTGTAAAAAGAGATGGGGCGAGAAATCCCTTACTCCAGATATTGATTTTGTCCCAGTAATCATCTGGGGGTGGAACGCTGTGGTGGACCGACATCACAACGTCTGGCATCTCAAACGGCTTGAGCAATTTCCAAAATTCCGATTCACTTTCTAATGTTATGTCCGGATGCATGAACACGATTATGTCGTGGCCACAAGCTTGAATTCCTGAATTGTAGGCGGCTGCCAGACCACAGTTATCTTGATGAAGTATCAATTTGAATTCAAGTTGAGAATAACCCTCCGTAAAGGTGTCCAAACAATGTCTTAATACATCCAGTGAATCATCAGACGAAGAATCATCTACGAAAATGACCTCAAGAGTCACATTTTTCTGCTTGGTAATGCTCTCTATCGTGGCCCCAATTGTTTCCCTATTGTTGTAGATAGGTACGACTACCGAAGCTTTGAAATCATCCAATTTCATTCATCTTTCCAATAAACCGCGTACAACTGATACGAGTAAGTAGGCAACCAGAATGAAAAGCATTGCAATAGATTTGCAACAATCGACCAAAATTTTTTAGGTTTAAACCTTATTGATCCTGCATCTGCATGATTCCACTGTTCAGGACTCATCTCTCCTAGTCGAAGAAACTTAGGTCCTCCACCGCCGCGAATCCATTGAAATCCAAGAGCTTCAAAATCCTCTTTTGTCCACCCAGACAAGTGCTCCTGATAGGAGTTGCTGTCATAAGGTTTCTGTTGCAGGAAACCATTCGGAGTCGAAACATAAACTGCTTTAGAAGACCAGCGCTTTGAATTCTCTAGCACTTCGACCCCCATTTGCTTGGGAAGATGCTCAATAAGGTCGACTAGCAAAACTGCGTCAAACTGATTTGACTCGAAGTTCAGGGTCTCAATGGTTGTACAAATTGCTTTCTTGTCTTTTAGAGAATCAAAATTTTGATTAGCAAGAAGTCTGTTGATACTGCCTTGATAAGCGTCTACACCAACATAGGAAGCTGGTCGCACGTATTCGAGCAGAGGTGGATTTGGGCCACAGCCAATGTCCAAAACAGACCAGTCATCATTGACGATTTTGCTTATGTTTGCTCGGTCGGTCTTCAATAGTTTTTGAACAAACCGACTGAAATAGATTTTTCTTATCACAATAGTTACCTTACAGTTTTTATTTTTTTAATCTCACAGTTAATTCTAAGATGCTCGTCTGTTGAGAAGGAATTGTGCACCAACGAGAACTCGAAGCGCCAAAACACCAGCAAATTTGCCAGGGTGCCTTACAATTTTTTGCCATCTGCCGCATTCGATGAAGACCCGAAGAAACCGGTACGTGATTCCCAATTGTTTAGCAACGTCAGCATCGCCTGGCCATTTTTCTTGATAGGCGTCCATACTGCCCGAATAGTAAGATTTCTTCGCAAGATAACGTCTCAAGGATTGTTCATCTTCATTATGAAAAATACCAGCAAGTGTCTTTGAACGCGATGCTCCCCGACTGTCAATGAAATTGTCCAACGGCCAACGTTCCATATATGACCCAGATTTCACCAAGCTAAGTGTCCCTAACTGTTTGAACCTTTTATCTAGATCCCAGTCTTCTGGGCCCGGTGGGAGATTCGCATCAAAGCCTCCAATTTTTTTGAAGTCGACGAGTTTAAAAAATCTCACACCATCAATACACGTTCCGGAATAGAAGGACCTCTCAAAACGACGAAAACTGGCTAGTCTTCCATTTCCTAGAACAATTTCTTCAATGTGTAATGCAATTGGATCATTGTTTGAGAACTCATTCACGCAAGCCTCGATGAGGTTCGGTGTGAGAATCATGTCTGCATCAATGAACATTCCATAGACACCTGTAGCAATATCTATGAGACCATGATTTCGCTGAGCAGATCTTTCTGGGCCCTTGTCGAAAACTAGTTCCGTGTATTGGCGGGACAATTCCTTTGTTTGGTCCGATGAATTGTTATCAACGACAATTATTTCGATGTTGGTCCAGGTTTGAAGCTGTATTGATTTCAGACAATTTTCAATATTCTTCTCTTCGTTTTTAGTAGTTATAACTACTGAGACTTTTTCTTGCATGACTTACCGCAACTTACTAACTAGTTGGCCTCGATGGAACAGGCCTCTTAAAAACTGAGATCCGTATGAAATATGAGTAGCAATCACATATGGAAAAGCGGCGATGGCGACTATCGGTTTTTCAAATCTCATTAGATCCAAGATTCCAATTACAACTGCGCTGAGATAACCACAGATTCCTAGCAACAAGAGCCAACGGAAAATCTCTGGGAGTAGCAGCGTTATCGGACTGGTCAAGAACATTAGAAGGACAACAGATGGGAAAAAGTATTGGATGCGACGTGAAGTTTCTGGAAGATGTCGCGCAAAGTAACCACGGTGTAACCCATATGCACCGACTTGTTTCATATGTCGGAGTAGTCCTTCTCGTCTGTGATGCCACACAAT
>Ga0214919_10004471_pt1 | contig 20447 bp, 19 predicted proteins | sample LL1503_MetaG_FD_177994 | JGI IMG/M metagenome (GOLD analysis project Ga0214919, IMG submission 177994) | Freshwater microbial communities from Lake Lanier, Atlanta, Georgia, United States - LL-1503 | ecosystem: Environmental > Aquatic > Freshwater > Lake | place: USA: Georgia | collected... | reverse complement strand
CTCAAAAAATTGCCGACGATGCCGCAGAGCAAGCCTATATTCGGGTTCAGCACAAACTGACACAACGCTTGTGGATGCTCGACACGATCGTGACCGCAGCCCCTTTGCTGGGACTGTTGGGTACGATTCTGGGCATTTTTGACACTTTCACGGCCTTGGCCAAGTCAGGGATTTCTGACCCCCAAGGTGTGAGTGCAGGCATCGGCACCGCCTTGCTGGCCACCGCCATGGGCATTGGTGCGGCGCTGATTTGCGTAGTGATTTACAACGCCTTTCTGGCTTGGATTGAGCGATTGGGCGACGAAACCAAATTGGCCTTGCTCGAAATGTCAAAACAAAATTCTTGATTTTTATCACGGCAGCCAGTTTCAATTCACTGGCTGTTTTTTTACGTCAATCAATCATTATCAATTGACGCCAGATAAGTATTTGTCAGACATCCAAACAATCGTATCGTTTTCATCTTTGTTGTCAGTGACAAAGACTTGATATTCTTGACCGCCAGGGTACACACGAATGATCACATGTCCTTCGATGCTTTTCAAATTCCTCATCAAACGTTTTTGTGTCAGATAAGTTTCTCGCATGATGTTGGTTGCGAGAATATCCCTAGGACCTTTGTACAAACGCTGACTTTGCATTCTTTCTAGCTGGAGCATATCTGGATGAGAAAGATGCCATGATTGAATCACCCAAACTCTGGGCCTCAAGTTTCTAACGGATTCTGCACTCAGACCGTCAAACATGCCGTGATGAGGTGCGGAAGCCACATCCACTCTCCCTGATACTTTTGACACGGCTGTAAAAATATCTTGCCATGGCTGATCACCGTCGTGGGTGTAACTGGTCAGATCGCCAGCTGTTAAGTATGAAAATTTTCCATATTTCAATGTGATGGCCACAGATGCCATGTTTTCATTGGGTGCATCGCCAGGCGCCAAGCTTGCCGGAACCAGGTTACGCTTTTCTTGAGCCACCCCTGACCAAACAAAGCCGCTGGAGGCGATATTCCTGACCTCAAAACCGCCTTCGAAATAGCCTTTTTTAGTTTTTATTTGAGTGGCACTGCCCACCTCAACTGACTCCACGCACAAACCTTTGGCTGTCCGATCAGCAAGGTAAGCCAGATAGTTTTCAGTAAATGGGACTTGATACAAAGGTTTGATGTTGACGTAGTCAATAAATCCTCTGTCCAACACACATCCAATGGCAATGTCTTCTGCCAGATCCGTCACACCGCCCAACCTGTATTTACCGGAGCTTGACCAAGGTGAATTGGCGTTGACATCGCCCATATGATCAGGATGGATGTGGGTGACCAATAGGTAATCAATTTTGGCGCTGTGACCTTCTTTGGAATGCCTTTGGATATATCGCGCAATCCATTGACCCGGCCTGCGCTGGGCATTGGGCCGAGGCACTGCAATTTCCTCATCATTGGTCATCGAAGCACCGACGTCGACCACCAAGGTCGTGCCATCCGGCATTTGTACATAAGAAGCATTTCCTCTGCCGGTGGCAATGTGGTGAATGTCCAAAAAGCCTGGCTGCCAGGAAGTCAAGGGGCGCCCCACTTGCAGCAACTGGCCGTCTTGACGCTTACCTGATACGTCAATGACATCGCCAGCACGAAGTGGCAGTGTCATTGTTATCAATGCAGCAAATATAAAATCTCGAAAAGTCATATTTTTTCTTCAGCGGCGACGAGCGATGAAATCGAATCACCTTCAGCAGAAAACAACACACCTGCTTTGTAGCTTACCTGACATAGAGGAGATTTTGCGCGATTCATATTGAACACAGATGACAAGAAAGTCAGTTCTAATTCGTCATCAATCTTTCATTCGCAGCCATTAAAATTTGAGTAACAGTGATTTATTTACTCTCCAAGTAAACCTTCAAGGTACTCTTCGCAGTACCTTTTTTTTCAATTCAAACCCAAAGTCTTTTCAAACGACGCCGATCGACAAGATGGCGGCCCGCTTTGAACAGGGCGGCCCCCAGCACGGACGACACGGCCAGATGGACGACGTCCTGCGTGGGCGACTAGCGAACGGCCAAGTAACACGCAATTACAACCAGCAGGCAAAGCGCTGCCCACTGGATGAACCAGGCTTGCCAAAATCGCGGGTATTTTTCAACCAGCATCACTCCGCTCAAGCCCGCCAGCCAGCCCATGCAGGCACCTGCCAGCACATCCTGCGGCCAATGCACACCCATGGCGATCCTTGACAAACCAACCGCTGCAGCCAAGAGCAAGACACCGGTTTGAAGGCAGCGTTTGAAGGCGCCCGGCGCTTCTTGGCGCAAACTCATCCAAATGACGGCAGCAAATGCAAAGGCCGTGATCGTGTGCCCCGATGGAAAGCTGTTGCCGCTCAGAATGGGGGCAATGGCATGAAAATCAGACAAGGACAGCACATCTCCCGGGCGAGGCGCATCAAAAGCCTTTTTGAAAAATAGAGACAAAAAACTGCCCAAAGGAATGGACGAGATCAAGCCATAAATCCAAGCCGGTCTGAACCACAAACATGGCGCCATACAACACAGCAAGACCAGGGTGTCTCCCAGTTGGGTGAGGTTTTGCCACACCGCATCTGGGATCTGCGCACACTTGGCATTGAGAAACACAAACAGCGTTGTCGGCAACTTGACGCTGGCTTGCAGACCCATGGTCACAACCAAAATCAACAACACAGCCAGGTCCTTCATCCGCAGCATCTTCATGGCGACCACCCAGAACAGAGCAAGAAATTGAAATGCGCCAGTTGCCGTCCTGCATGCATCACCGGCAGTTGCTCCAAGAATTCGCATTGCTTGAATTGGTGATCTGCCACCGGGGGTTTGAAACTCATGATCGACCAGTCGACGAGGAGCACTTTGTCTTGCGCTTGCAGCGTACCAAACCACAAGTCAAATTGGTCTTGATGCGCGTAAATAACTTTCACCGGCCACGGGTGGGCATACCAAGCGACACGACTGGCCAGCGTCCAATTCATCACGGCCAATGCAGTGGCACCCTGTTGCGCGGCCAATTGTTGAGCCCGCAGGGCGGCCTCTTTCCAACCATACAAATCGGCCAGTGGGTTTTTCACAGCGGGCACATCGTCTTGGCCCGCCAAGCTGGTTTTTTGCGCTCCCTCCTCTTGCGGACCACCGACCATCACCATCACGAAAAATGCAGCCATCAAGAGCGCCTGCAAACCCAGCACCGCGTGTTGCCAACGCGACCATCGCAACCATTGGCGATGCATGCCCCAAGCGGCGCAAGGCAAAAAAGCCACTGCAAATGGAACCACCCAATGCGGCAAAGTGCTGCCCCGCCCTGACAAGTAAATGAACAGCAGCAGGCCTGGGGCGCCAAAAAAGGCACTGAACCGGGCTGGTGTCAGACGACGCTCAGCACCAGCGATCGCATCACGCAAGCCGGCAAACAAGGATATCGGCAACAACAAGCCCATGGCCAACCAGATGGTCAAAGCAAAGCCGACGGCTTTGAAACCGACCCAATGTTGACCGCCTTGAGCATGCTGAATTTGGTAAGTGAACGACATCCAGTCGTGCGTGGCGTTCCAGTACACCACGGGGGTGATGCACAACAAGGCGGTGAGCAAGGCCAGCCAAGGTCCCTTGCGCATCAACACGTGCCATCCATGCGCCTGCAGCAAACTCAAGAGCACACCCAAAGCAATCAAAATGGCCGTGTATTTGGACAACCCCGCCAGGCCCAGCATGCAACCCAACAGCAGCCAAACTGACAGAGAAGACACGGGGCTTTGGCACAAACGCCAAGTGAGTAACATGATCCAAACGGTCCAGCCCATCAACAGCGTGTCAGGCACCAAGGCAAAGCCAATCAAATGCGGCAGGGGACTCAAGGCATACAACAGCAAGTCCAAGCGCACGCCCCAAAGGCGCAATGAAGCCATTTCAGGGTACAGCGCGTTGGACAACCTCACCAAGCCCCAGCCGGTCAAAAGCCACACGCCCATCGGCCAGATCCGCATGCCCACGTCAGAAGGCAGCCATGCCTGCAGGGGCCATTGCAACCAACCCACCAAGGGAGGATGGTCGTAATAGCTCCAGTCCAAGTGCGTGGCATACAGAGCGTAATGGGCTTCATCAGGTGACAATTGCGTCACCCAAGACATCACCAAATGCAGCAATGCACCCCACAACAAAGGCTGCCAAACAGCAGGCTGAGAACTCCCGCTGACCCTCACAGAGGGCTGGGCGTTCATGATGTCTTGTGCCCTTGCGGCCAGACCAAAATCGAGGTAACGCAATAGTTCCAGATCACGCCCACCACAATGCCGGCCAAGCCTGACAGCACCCACATTCCATCCGCGCCATACAAATAATTGGCGACGCCAACATTGGCGGCACCGCCCAAACCACACGCGGCCATGAACTTGAGCAAACCGCCAAGCCAACGACTGCCATGCAACTGCTGATCGCGGTAGGTGAGTAAGTTGTTCAAATAAAAGTTAAACACCATGGCCACCAACACCGCCATGGCTTGCGCCTGCATAAAGGGCAAGGCGAGCAGCGATTTGGCCAGGCCCAAGACCGACAAATGCACCCCCACACCCAAAGAGCCCACGGCCGCAAAAGAAATCAGGCGCACTGGAATGAAGCGGCCCACCGTTTTGTCGGCCAGCAACATCAAAAAGTCCCAGGCCACACGCGAATCGAGCTTGCTTTCGCCCGCCACACGCAGACCAAACTGAAATGGAATTTCTTTCACCCGCAAGCGCTTGGGCGATGAAGCCACCAGGTCGACCAAAATTTTGAAGCCAATGCTCGAGAGGCGATACACCGCCTCATCCAGAACTTGGCGGCGGAGCATGAAAAAACCGCTCATCGGGTCATTCAGTTCAATGCGCAGCAATTTTTGCGTCAAGCGCGTGGCGCTTTTGCTGATGCTCAGGCGCTGGGCGCTCCAGTCCCCTGTGCCACCACCCTCCATGTACCGGGTGCCCACGGCCAAATCAAAGCCGTCCGCCAAGGCCTGGGCCATCAGAGGCAAGCATTTTTCATCGTGCTGCAAGTCGGCATCCATGACCGCCAAATACGGCGCCGGGGAGGCGAGCATGCCTTCAATGCAAGCGCTCGATAAGCCTCTGCGCCCCACTCGCCGGATGACACGCACTCGAGAATCCAGCCGTGCAATGGCTTGCAAGGCGTTCGCTGTGCCGTCTTCGGAATCGTCATCCACAAACACGGCTTCCCACACCCAGCCTTGCAATGCGAGGCCAAGTCGCTCGACCAGCACCGCCACATTGCCCACCTCGTTGAAAGTGGGGATCACGACACACAATTGCAGGGCTGGCGACATCTCAGTGACTACCCACCCATTCGGGCAAGCCGGTGACCAACACCGGCAACCAAGACAGCACCAAGGTGCCCACAAAAATCGCCGCGACAGCAGGCACAACCGAGGCCACCACTTCGCGCAGTGGTTTTCGAAACACCGCACTGGCAAAGTAAATGTTCATTCCCGCTGGAGGACACAAAAAACCCATTTCCAAATTGGCCAAAAAGATAATTCCAAAGTGTACCGGATCAATCCCATAACTCACCGCCAAGGGCAAGAGCAAAGGCACCAGCACCACAATGGCCGCATAGATTTCCATCAACGCACCGGCAAAGAATAAAAACACATTCAGCGCGAGCAAGAAAACGTACTTGTTCTGCGTGATGCTTTGCACCCAATCGGTGGCCAGATCAGGCACACCGGCATCGATCAGGTAATTGGTCAAACCCAGCGCCATGCCCATGATCAGCATCACACCGCCAATGAGCTGTACTGTTTGACTCAGGCACTCAGACAAGCGGCCCCAACCCAACTCACGATGCGCCAGCGCTTGGGTGACAACGGCATACACCGCGGTCAAGGCGGCACTCTCGGTGGGTGTGGTCAAGCCACTGACCAAGGAGCCAATCGCCACGACAGGCGCCAACAACTCCCACTTGGCGTGCCACACGGTGGCAAACAAATGGCCCCGCTCCCTAGGTGCTACCACTTGTGGCTGCGACGCCAGTGCGGGTCTCAACGACGGCAAATAACCACCCAAAATCACCAAACAAACCACCATCACCACCGCCGGAATCACACCCGCTAAAAACATGGTGTTGATCGGCACCCGCGCAATGATGGCAAACATGATCAAAGGCACCGAGGGAGCCAACAGCACGCCCAAAGCACTGGCACTGGTCACCAAGCCCATGCCGCGCTGCTCCGGATAACCGGCCGTCTTGAGCAAAGGCAACAGCAAACCGCCCAGGGCCAAAATCGTCACGCCGCTGCCGCCGGTCAGGGCTGTAAAGCATGAACACAACAAAGCCACGGCCAGCACCGTCCCCACCGGCCCGCCCCCCATGACAGCCACAAACACTTGGCTCAAACGTTCAGAAGCCTTTGTTTTGGCCAATACCAAACCGGCCAGAGTGAACAAGGGCAAAGCGGGCAGAGAAGGGTTCACCGTGATTTGGTAATGCGACAAAGCCATGGAAGCCAAGGGCAAACCTTCGTGGCCCAGCAGCAGCAAACCCAAACCGCCTAACACCGCAAAAATCGGCGCGCCCATGAACAACAGCGCCAACAGCACCAAGGCCCCCAAAGACAAAGGCAGCGACTCCAGATTCACATACAGCGCGAACAAGCCGCCCGCCAAGGGGTAAAACACAAGCGCCAGGATGCGTAATGCAGGCACTGGGAGGCTGCGCCAGGCCAGCTTGACCGCCAGCAAACCAAATCCCAAGGGCAACAAGCCCTGCATCCACCACAGCGGCAAACCGTAAGAGAGTGATTGACCGCTGGCCATTTCACTGCGCACCAGGCTCCAACTGGCCACGCACAACATAGCCGAGATCATGGATGCCCCGGCACGCCCCACAGCATGCAAGCGGGCTTGAAGGTCGGCGCGCAGTGTGCCCATGCCCAGACTGGACAAATGACCGTTGCGCTCAGCGGCCACCGCGCCCAACATGGCGACCATCAAGCCCAGGTGCTGCACCAAGACCGGCGCATTGTCGATGCCCTTGCCATGCAAAGGCCGCAGCAGCATCTCGATCATCGGGATCAAAGCCATGGCCGCCAAGGCCAAACAAGCCAGCGCGTTATCCCCTTGTCCGAGTCGGCTTAAAAACCTGGCAATCCAAGGCATCATTTGCCGCGACCGGCGCGATAGGTTTTGAGATGCATCATCACTTCATCAAAAGTGTCCGCAGGCACCATGGTGCCGCGAATGCGTGGATACAACTTGTCAGCCAACGCATTCCATTCCTGCATTTGTTCGGGGGTGGGCTGGGTGACTTTCAAGCCGCGTTTTTTCATAGCGTCGACAGCTTCATCCACTTCTTTACGGGCTTGTGTACGGATCACCACACCCGCTTTTTCACTGGCCACACGCATCGTCGCTTGCAGCTCGGGTGACATCTCATTCCAGGTCTTTTGGGTCACCACCAAGGCCCCTACGATGGGGGCCCAATTGATTTCAAGCATGTAGGGCGCGGTGTTGTAAATTTGGGTAGCCAAAGCAAAGTAAGGCGTGGAAGGCACCACACTGATCATGCCCGTCTGAATAGCGGGCAGGATGTCGGTGGGCTCCAAGGGCACAGGGGTGTAACCCAGGCTTTTCATGATCTCTTGCTGGTCAGCTTCTGCGCCCCAGGCAAAAAATTTCATTTTTTTGTAGTCATCGGGCCTGGCCGCCGGCTCTTTCGAGAAAAATCGAACCCAACCCGCATCGCCCCACGACAAGACCACGAAGCCTTTGTCGGCAAATTTCTTTTCCATGGCGGGGCGCATTTTTTCGCGCACATAGTCCACCTCCTCCCAGGTTTTGAACAGCAAGGGCATGGCCTGCAAAGCGGCTACGCTGGGCTCAATTTCGCGCAAACCCACCACCGACAGCAAGGCGCCTTGCAACTGACCAATGCGCATGCGGCGCGTCATCTCGGCTTCACCTCCCTGGCTGCCATCGGTGAAGACACCAAATTTAGGTGCGCCATCCTGCCCTTTTTTCCAGACCTCACCCAGCTCGAGAATTTGCCGGTGGTACAGCGAATTTTTAGGCACCAAACTGCCAATGCGAAGCTGCTTTTCGGCGCTCCAAGCCGCAGGTTGAAGCACCGCCAAGCACAGTGCCAAGCCCCCTAACCATCTGCGTTTGACGTTGGACTGCATACAAATATCCTTAAAAAATAGCATCGACTTGGCTCAGCAACCACAGGGCGCGTTCACGCATGATTTGGCTGGAAAGGTCTCGCTTGCCTTGAGAGACTTCAACGGCTTTGTTGAGCCAGGCTTCAAAGGCGGCGCGGTCTTGCTGCTCCACCGCCCAGCCTTCGGCCTTGGCCACGTAAGGCCCCGGACTTAGGCCGTGGCTGATTTCAATGGCCTGATCCCAGTAAGCCATTGCGCGCTCGCGCGAACCACCAGGGCGGGCCAACTCGAGGGTGCCCATCAAGCTGGCCAATGCACCCTCCCCATAGCCAGGTTGGGTCTGCCAGGCGAGGGTTGCCAAATTCACCACCAAGGGCAAATCGGCCACCACATCAGGCGTATCTTTGGACAAGGAAATATGCCCACCCCATGCTGCGGCGGTCCAGTAGGCCAAACCGACTTCGTCCGGTTGAAGGCGCAAAGCTTTCGCATCCATAGACAGCAACTGACCAGGCAAACCGGGATGGCGCAGGCTCAAAGCCGCCCAGCCCTGCTTTTGGGCCCGCTCAAACATGCGGGCCGCGCGTACACGCAGGGCTTGTGCTTGGGCCAGGCTGTGCGATTCAAGGCGGTCGGCCTCAGAAGACAAAAATGCATACGCATATTGCGTCAATCCGCTGGTCACCGATTGGGCCAAAGCGACATGCCCCGGTACCGAGCGGAGCAAGGACTCTGAGAGCTTGAGGTAAAAAGCGCTCGCCTCACGTGCCAAGCCAATGTCCTCTTCTTCAACCGATTGCTGCGACATTTCATCGGCGGCTTGGCGAATCAATTGCTGACGCACAGAACATGCGGACAAGGACAAAACGAGCAGACCGCTAAAGAGCAAGGCAACGATGCGGTTCAAAGGAGACATTCTGTGTGACGGCTGAGCGCAGCACGTACGTGATCGGAACTATTAAATTTAACAGGGGCGTGTGAAAACTTGATTACAGCCCCGAGCAAACTGACATTTTATCTCCATCATATTGTCATCAATAAAAACAACAATCTTAAATTCGCGAGGCAAAAGTCTGCGATCAAATCAACTGAAGGATTCACAGTGTCACTTACCATTCGACTTGGTGCAAGCTTGCTCGGACTTTTTACAGCTGGCCTCGCGCAATCTCAAACCGCATTCCCAGCCACCTTGGCGGGCCATGCCTTACTTTCTGCGGCTTCCTATTTGGCAGCACCTGCAGATGCACCGGCCGACCTGAAATCCAGTGGCAAATTCACCACGGGACAGCGCATCGAAAAGATGGGCAGTGTCGAAGGTCTCTCAGCGGGCAGGCCCACAGGCGTGTTTTTGCCTTTTGCTGGGCAACCTCAGCAAGGCCACTCAGGCATCCAGCGCATGCGCGATGGCAGCTTTTGGGTCCTGACGGACAACGGCGCAGGCTCCAAGGCCAATTCACCCGACTTCATGCTGTATTTGAACCACTACACCATCGATTTCAAATCCGGTGAGTTCAAGCGTTTGTCAACCACGTTTTTGCATGATCCGGACAAGAAAGTGCCCTTCCGCATTGTTCATGAAGGCACGCCCCAGCGCTACCTGACAGGCTCTGACTTCGACACCGAGAGCTTTCAGATCGTTGGTCAGCACTTGTGGATTGGGGACGAGTTTGGGCCCTACCTGATCAAGGCCGATTTGAATGGCAAAGTTTTGGCCGTGTTCGAAACCCTGGTGGACGGCAAAGTGGTCCGCTCGCCTGACCATCCCGCCGTCACCACACCTGGCTTTCCAGCCGATCTGACGCCTTTTGAAATCCGTCGCTCCAAGGGTTTTGAAGGCATGGCGTCCTCCAAAGACGGACTCAAACTCTACCCCTTGCTCGAAGGTCCTGTGTGGAATGCAGGCACTAAGTCGTTTGAAAACATCGATGGCAAAAACTACCTGCGTGTGTTGGAGTTTGACATTGCCACCGAAAAATGGACCGGCCGTCATTGGAAATACATGCTTGAAGCTAACCAACACGCGATTGGTGACTTCAACATGATTGACGCCACCACTGGCCTGATCATTGAGCGCGACAACGGCGAAGGCACAGCCGCCAACGCTTGCCCGGCAGGCCAAAAACGGACCGATTGCTTCCATGACTTGGCGCAGTTCAAACGTGTCTACAAAATTGAAATGACCGACAGCAACGTGGGCGGCCCTGTGCGCAAGATCGGCTACATCGACTTGATGAACATTGCCGACCCCCAGAAACTGGCCCGCAAACCGCTGGACAACGGTGTGTTGACCTTCCCCTTCTTCACGATTGAAAACGTAGATGTGGTTGACGCTAAACACATTGTGGTGGGCAACGACAACAACCTGCCTTTCTCCAGCAGCAGAATGCCCAACAAAGCCGACGACAACGAAATGATTTTGTTGGAAGTCACCGATTTTCTTAACGCCAAGTGAGCACACAAATGACACAATCCTTCGAAGATCAATCCAAAGAGTTTTTCAATTCACGACGTCAATTTTTGACCACAACAGCCAGCTCAGCCAGCGTTGTGGCGCTGGCTTCCTGCGGCTCAACCGCTTCGGCCGATCCGGCTGAATTCAATTACGGCGTGGCCAGCGGGGACCCTCTGACCACCAGCGTGATTTTGTGGACCCACGCCAAAGTCAAAGACCAAAACTACGACGTCTCTTTGCAATGGCAAATCGCCAAAGACGCCAGCTTCACCAGCATGGTCAACAACGGCACCATCAATGCCTTGGCCAGTGCAGGCTTTACCGCCAAAGTGGACGCCACCGGCTTGACCGCAGGCAATACCTATTTCTATCGCTTCATTGACAGCACCGGCGCCACATCCCCCGTGGGCACCACACGCACATTGCCCGCTTCGACAGCCACATCAGTGAAATTTGCGGTGTTCTCTTGCACACTGTATTCAGAAGGTTACTTCAACACTTACGACGCCGCGGCCGCTTCAGGCGCAGAGTTTGCGCTGCACTTGGGTGACTACATTTATGAATACGGCGCAGACCCCACCAAGTTTGGCAATGCCGATGCCGTCAAACTCGACCGCGTGACCAGCCCCGCCAACGAAATCGTGTCTTTGAGCGACTACCGCACCCGCTACGCCAAGTACCGGTCGGACGCGGCTTTGCAAGCCCTGCACGCCAAGATGCCTTGGATCACGGTCTGGGACGACCATGAGTTTGCCAACAACGCCTACATGGACGGCGCTGAAAACCACAACACAGCAACGCAAGGTACCTGGGTCGAACGCAAGAACACAGCAGCACGCGCTTACCACGAGTGGATGCCGATTCGCACACCCGACGCGACCAACCTGCTCAAGATTTACCGCAATTTTGATTTCGGCACCTTGTTCAGCCTGCACATGCTGGACACCCGCATCGAAGGCCGCACCAAACAAAAATACGGTTACTTCGGCGATCCTTCAGACCCCAAAGTGCAGCCCTACACCTATGCGGACTATTTGACCGGCTTGACACCGGTGAATGGCGTCTACCCTGATGCCGCCAACAAAATGATCAGCGACACCCAGTTCACTTGGTTGGCCACCAACATCGCCAAGTCCACAGCCACTTGGCAAATCGTGGGTAACCAGGACATCATGGGCAAAATGTGGTTCCCGGTCTCGGTGGTGCAAGCCCAGGCCGTCAGCGCCACGGCTTTCGGCACGGCATTGACAGACTTCATCACAGCCAAAGCCACCAATGCAGCTGCGCCCGCGGCATTGACAGCGACCCAAAAAGGCTTGCTCGCCCAACCTCGCCTGCCTTACAACATGGATTCATGGGACGGCTATCCGATCCAGCGCGAGACCTTGTTGCAAACCGTCAAAGCCACAGGCAAAAAACTGGTGGTCTTGTCAGGCGACTCGCACAACGCTTGGTGCAACAACCTGACGTCATTGGACGGCACAGCGACCATTGGTGTCGAATTTGCCACCACCTCGGTCACGGCCCCCGGCTTTGAGAGCGTGGGCTTGGGCACCCTCGGCCCATTTGTCGACGGCAGCGGCAACCCCGCAGCGCAAGGCACATTTGGCACCGGCCTGGGCTTGATCGACGACGTCAATTACACAGACTTGAACCGCCGTGGTTATCTCTTGATGACCGTGACCAACACCGACATCAAAGGGGAATTTGTGTTCATGGACACGGTCAAGTCCAAAACCTACAAATCCACCGTAGGCAAAACCGTGACCGTGTCAGCGGCCACGCTCAAGCGGACTTTTGCATAAAAAATCAGTCCAGCTTAGCGACCGTAATGGGTATCACAAAATAGCTGGGGCACTCGTAACGCTCAATGTCGTAGGCATTGAGCGGAAACGAACCGCAATTTGAAAATCGTCGCAGCGGCGAACTGTAAATACCGCATTGGTATTTACCGTCTGCTATGGGCTGTAAAAACATGCATCGCTTGTTCATACAACAGTTGCCGCATTGCACACAACTGCCGCCCATGACCTGCGGGACTTGAGTGGCGCGCCCCATGACATCTGCAAAGTAATGCAGGGCAGGTCCCTCCAGAATAGCCTTCAGGTGACGCCCTATTTTTTTCAATGTTTGGATGTAATTGATAAAAAAATGCTTTTGCCAAAATACCATTGAAGCCAATAAAGGCAACAGCGGAAAGAACAAAAGCACAATGAAAATCAAAAAACCTGTCAATAAAGACGCCCAGTATCTGTTCAATTTAACGCTTCCTAAAATACATAATAAAAAAGGAAAATACGGTGGGTATTTTCCTTTTCATGACTGTCCGCTGATCCTCTGCCTCAGGTAACAGGCTCTATTGAAACTTCCACTTCTTCACCCAAATCGTCGCTTTCAATCACTGCAATTTCGGCATATTGGTTGGCCACCAATTGATGCCGGTAGGCCAGAAAGGCGTGTGAATTGCGAGACTCTTCATGCCCATGGTCATCAGCATCTGCCGCCAGAGTGTGGTGTTTTGCAGCTTGTGAGTAATGCATAGCGGCCATGCGGTGGTACTCACCTAATGTTTCAAATTCTTCACCACCATCTTCCAAGAATTCATCCAGCAACTCGTTCTCCACATGGTTTTCAGAAACAAGTGTGTGTCCATTCGTCATAAAAGCTCCATCAGATAAACAGCGAATTGCTGCAAGGCTAGGATGACGTGAGGTGATGAAAGCTTGGTGACATGGCGAAAGGATTTCGCACTTTTCAGATAGCCACCTGGATGAAATAGCTTTCAAAGTGGCTCAAAGGCGGCGTCAGTTTGCGGGGTATCTTGGCCAGGTCATCGTAGCGGCGCAGACGAACCGCTTCGCTGGCATAGGGCTGGTGCATGAAGGCATCGGCCTCCGACTGGACAAAGGTGCCCCCTTGCAATTCCAAACTGTGCTTGGAAGCGGGCGACAAATCAGCCCAATAGCCTGGGTCGATCAGGCACAGGTAACGCTTGGCGTCCACATGCATGCGAATGGGTTCGAGCACCGCATCGGGGAACAAGGGGCGCAAAAAAGGCAAAGCCATGAACTGATGCAAATCGTCTTTGCTGATGTCCATTTCTTGCTGCCCTTTTTGATTTGCCACCAACATATGGCCCAAGTCATGGAGCAAAGCGGCCACAATGCTTGCAGGCGTTTCGCCCGCTTTTTCAGCCAAGTCGGCGCACTGCAAGGCGTGTTCGAGTTGGTTCACTGCCTCCATGCCATATTGTTTTTGACCATGGTCTTGCAAAAGCTCAGAGATTTCAGACAGGCTCAATGACATACAACGTCTCAAACGAAATAGTGGCGAATTCGCGCTGACATTAAATCAATCACACTGACCGTGGCGATGATGATCAGCATCACCGCGCAGGTTTCGGCGTACTGGAAGCCACGGATGATTTCCCACAGCACCACGCCAATGCCACCCGCACCCACCATGCCCACCACTGAAGCGGAGCGCACATTGGATTCAAAACGGTAGAGGGTGAATGAAATCCACAGGGGAATGACTTGCGGAATCACGCCATACACAATTTCGTGCAGGGCGGAGGCGCCGGTTGAACGGATGCCTTCGACGGGTTGGGGGTCAATGGCTTCGACCGCTTCAGAAAACAACTTGGCCAAAATGCCCGAGGTGTGAATCCACAAAGCCAACACACCCGCAAACGGACCCAAGCCCACAGCCACCACAAACAACATGGCAAACACCATTTCGTTGATAGCGCGGCACGCATCCATCAAACGACGCACCGGTTGATAGACCCACCAAGGCGCGATGTTAGAGGAAGCCAGCAAGGCCATGGGCACGGCTGTGATGACGGCCAAGGCGGTTCCCCATAAAGCGATTTGCAGTGTGATGACCATTTCTTCCACATAGAGTCGCCACTGCCGAAAGTTGGGCGGAAAGAAGTCTGCCGCATAAGTGGCCATGTTGCTGGAGTCGCGGAACAACTCGACAGGGCGCATATCAGCACCTTGCCAAGAAGCAGCCAAGAGCAAAAGGATGAAACCCCAGCTCAAATACCAAGTCAGGCTGCGCTTGGTGCCGGCCGTGTGCGCCAGTGCGTGCAAGGGCGGATGCGTAATAGAGGACATAGGGACTTCACTCGAAATAAAGACGGCTTCTTCTTGCACACGCGATGCAGGAAGAAGCCGACGGATCTGTCAAACCAGAGAAGTTACTTCAACGCGGCCAATTTCTGATCAAGGTCGGCCAATTTGGTTTTCTTTTCAGCATCCGACAGGGTGGTATCTGTGTCGATCTTATTGCGTTGACCGAACAGGTCCAATTGGCGGATCGGCTTGAGTTGCTCGTTGGTCGACACCTTAAAGCCTGACAACTTAGAGATCTTCATGACGATCTCTTTTTCGCGAGCGTCGGTCTTGGCGTAGTTGTAGAAGAAAGTCTTGACTTTGGCCTTGGTGGCTTCAGGCAAGCTCTTGCTCATGACCAAGGGGTCCAAGGCAATCAGTGGCGAAGTCCAGATGATTTTGATGTCTTTTACTTTTTCAGGCTGGCGCTCTTTGAGCTTGTCCAGGTTTTCGCTGTTGTTGGTCGCCACGTCCACTTGCTTGTTGGCCACGGCCAAGGCATTGGTCTCGTGGTTGGCGCTGCGCACCACTTTGAAAGCGGACTTGGCGTCCACTTTGTTTTGTGCAAACACATAAAAACCAGGCACCAAGAAGCCCGATGTGGAGTTGGGATCGCCATTACCAAAGCTCAGATTTTTAGCGTTGCTGAACAAGTCGCTCAGGTTGTTCAATGGGCTGTCTTTGTGCACGATCAGGTGCGAGTAATAGCCTTGGGTGCCGTCGGCGTTGACCATTTGAGCGAACACCTCTGCATTAGATCGGTCCACTGCTTCCATGGCCGATTTGTTGCCCATCCAAGCGATTTGCACTTTGTTGAAGCGCATGCCTTCGATGATGCCAGCGTAGTCAGGGGCGAAAAACGCCTTGACCTTCAGACCGGTTTGCTTTTCCATGTCGTCCAACAGGGGCTGCCAGTCGGCTTTCAAGTTTTGGGTGGATTCGGTCGAAATGATGCCGAAGTTGATGTCTTGCGCCATGGCGCTCGTCAGGCCAAAGCCAATGGCCAATGCGGCCAGGGTTTTCTTGAACATGTATGTATCTCCAGTGAGTATAAAAAAAGAAGTTAAATTCAAGCCACTTGTGCCATAGGTCTTGCCCATGCCAAAGTCGGTTTTGGTTTATCTTCAGCTTGAGTCGTCAGTAACTCGCTGCCGCTCATGAATTCATCGGCCTGCATGCCGTACAACTCACGCAACAATTGAGGCGTCAAATTGGATGATGGGCCGTCGTAGACCACCCGGCCTTGGTTCAGTGCAATCACGCGGGGGCAATAGCGAATCGCCATGTCAACTTGGTGCAATGACACCACCACCGTGCGGCCGTCCTCGCGTTGAATGCGCGTCAAGATCTCCATGACATTGCGCGACGACTCGGGGTCCAAGGAGGCAATGGGTTCATCGGCCAGCACCAATTTAGCACCTTGCACCAAGGTGCGGGCAATCGCAGCGCGCTGTTGCTGTCCACCCGACAAAGTGGAAGCGCGTTGCGCATGGCATTCCAAAATACCAACACGCTGCAAAGCCTCCAAGGCCAAGGTTTTTTCTTGGGCATTGAATACGCCCAGCAGCCCGCGCCACAAGGGCATGGAGTGCAGTCGGCCCACCAAAACGTTGACCAAAACGGGCAACCGATCGACCAAGTTAAATTGCTGGAACACAAAACCAACTTGCGCTCTGAGAACTCGGATGTCCTTCGCTATGCGGCCATCTTTTTGCACGCATTTCCCGTTGACTTCGATCAATGAGCCAGGGTTGACGTCGGCGGGCAGCAAGCCCGCAATCATGCGCAGTAAAGTGGACTTACCAGAGCCGGACGCACCGATCAAGGCGACCATCTCACCGTCATCGATGTCCAAATGGATGTCGCACAGCGCGTGCTTTCCGTTAGGAAAATGCTTGTCTAATTTTTGAATCTTTAGTGCCATGGCATATTCATCCCAACATAGCGGTTCATAATTAGTGTGCGCATTTTGTGTGACAACAGTTTGACAAAAAGCGGAGATTTTGGATGTCATTGAGCGGTTAAATGACCCGCTCACCCTCACGCCAGACAGCCCGCACAACACCCTGTCGTCCGCCCTGCGGTAAGTCAACGAGACGCACCTGAATCAAATCAGCCCGCTGTCCGATGGCAATTTGCCCGCGGTCTTTCAGGCCTGTCGCCATGGCCGGGTTATGGGTGACTGTGGCCACGGCTTGAGGCAAGCTGTAAATGCCCTCGTCTACCAAGCGCACCACGGCGCTCAGCAAGCTGCCGGGTACGTAGTCTGACGACAAGATGTCGAGCAAACCTTGTTGGGCCAAGGACGCTGCTGAGACGTTGCCCGAGTGCGAACCACCGCGTACCACATTGGGGCCGCCCATCACGGTCAATAAGCCATTGTTGTGGGCGGTTTGCGCGGCCAACAGTGTGGTTGGAAACTCCGACATGCTGGCGCCTTCTGCATGCGCTTGCTGGACATGCGCCGCGGTGGTGTCGTCGTGGCTGGCCAGGGCAATGTGGTTGGCATGGCAATAATTCACAAAATAGGCCCGGTGCGGTGCGGCGTAACGCGCTTGCAATTCGGCTGCATGCAGCACCTGGCGCTCGAACTTTTCATTCGACCATCCTTTTTTGCCGGTGTAATACACTCGGGCCACCTCGATGTTTTCCCATTGCCGCTGGCCGGGCGTATGGTCCATCAAGGAAATCAAGGACAAGCGAGGGTGCGCATGAAAAGGCTGAAACAAATCAATGGTGTTGGGCGCGGGTAATTCGCAGCGCACGTGTACATGGTGATCAGCACGCAGCAAATGTGATGTGTGGGCAAAGTCCAGGGCTTGGAGCACCGTATCCCAGGTGCTGCCGCGCAAGCTGTCCGGGTCGGCGTCGCCCACGCCCAAGGCGTCAAATACCGTGGTGATGCCTGATGCAGCCACTTCGGCGTCATGCGCCAGCAAAGCCGGCATTTCGGCCCACTGCACTTTGGGCCGGGGCATCAAGTGGCGCTCAAAATTGTCAGTGTGCATTTCGACAAAACCGGGCATCAGGTAGTCGCCTTGCAGATCCCATCCGTGGGCATGCAATGCAGGACCGTGGTCAACCGATGAAATGAGCCCATCGTGCACGGCCACACTGCCTTGCACCACTTCATGCGGCAGCACCAGTTGGGCATTTTTGAAAATCATGTTCATGTCAAGGTCCTGAATTGCGTCACATCGACGCGTCGCGTGGCGACTGCATCGCCCACATGGGCATCGTGAAAGATACCCACCAAGGCGGTACCGCGGGCTACCGCTTCTTGAATCAAGTCGATCACGGTTTGGGTGTTGGCCGCATCCAAAGAGGCGGTGGGTTCGTCCAGCAACAACAAAGGTCGCGGCTTGATCATGTTGCGGGCAATGTTGACGCGCTGCTGCTCGCCGCCAGAAAAGGTAGCCGGCGGCAGAGGCCACAAACGCTCGGAAATTCGCAGCCGGCTCAGCCATACACGGGCCTGCTCGCGCGCAGCCTCCAAGGCCTCGGGCTGGTCAAGGGCATCGTCCAGCAAAGCGTCGGCCACCACATCGAGTGCTGAAACGCGCGGAATCACCCGCAAAAACTGACTCACATAGCCCACGGTGTCGCGGCGCATGCGGATCACATCGCGCGCAGCAGCCTGCGTCAATTCCAAAATGTGACCATCGGGCTGTGTGACTTGAATGAGACCACTGCTGGCGCGGTAGTTGGCGTAAATGAGTTTCAGCAAAGTGCTCTTGCCCATGCCTGATGGGCCATCGAGCACCACGCACTCGCCCGCAGCCACCGACAGGTTGACGTTGTGGAGCACCTGCAGTTGGGCCCCGTGTTGGTTGTGCAGCGTGAATTGCTTGGACACCTGTTTCATTTGCAGCATCATGGTGGCCTCGGCTTTAAGCTTGCAACACAGAAGACACCAGCAACTGGGTGTAGGGGTGTTGCGGGTCGTCCAACACTTGGTCTGTCAGACCCGCTTCAACCACACAACCGCGCTGCATCACCATCATGCGGTGCGCCAACAAACGGGCTACCGCCAGGTCATGGGTCACGATCACCACCGCCAATTGCATTTGACGCGTGAGTTGCCGCAGCATGTCCAGCAGCCGTGCTTGTACCGAAACATCCAAGCCCGAAGTGGGTTCGTCCATGAACACCAAGCGAGGGCTTGTCACCAAATTGCGGGCAATTTGCAAGCGCTGGCGCATGCCCCCTGAAAAGGTGCGCGGCGTGTCGTCGATGCGCGTGGCATCGATTTCGACCCGCTGCAGCCAGTCCTGCGCCGTGCTGCGCAGGCGCCCATAGTGCCGTTCACCCAAGCCCATCAAGCGCTCGCCCACATTGGCCCCGGCGGAGACATCCATGCGCAAGCCATCGGCCGCGTTTTGATGCACAAAGCCCCAGTCGGTGCGGGCCAGCAAGCGTTGTTGCGCCTCGGACATGGCGTACACGTCCTGCATGCACCCTTGCCGATCCAGAAACTCCACCTGCCCTGTGTCCGGTTGTGCGCGCGCGGCAATGGCATTGAGCAAGGTGGTTTTGCCAGAGCCCGACTCGCCCACCACCGCCATGACCTCACCGGGCCACAACTCAAAGCTGGCATCTTGCAGGGCCACAAGGTCTCCATAACGTTTGCCTAATCCGCGGACACGCAACAAGGGTGGAAAATTGTCGTGGGTAGGCATGTCACATCTCGATCTGAAAACTGTAGCCGTGGCGCGTAAAGCCCAAGGACTCGTAAAAGGCATGCGCACCTTCGCGCTTTTGATTGGACGAAAGCACCAGTTTGTAGCAACCGGCCTCACGCGCTTGGCGCATGGCGTGCTGCATCATGTCGCGGCCAATGCCTTGGGACTGGTGCGCTTCGCTGACCACCACATCTTCGACAATGGCAGACGGCGTGCCCTGATGGGCCAGGTTGTGCATCACCAGCAAAGCGTAGGTGCCGATCACTGTGGTTTCTGGCGAGTCCTGACTCGCCACAAAAAGTCGGTAGTTGGGGTAAGCGCTGAAGCGTTCGAAGAGAACCGTCGCAGCCGGCAGGGACAAGACCTTGCCGTTGTCCATACTCGGTTGGGCGTACAACTGCAAGACGCTGGGCAGGTCTTGCACCGTGGCTTGGCGAATGTGCAAGCTCATGCCTGCGCCTTCGCGTCTTGCCGGGTTTGACAATAGTCCGAATCAGAGCAGACATGCATGCGAGCGCCTGCATCGTCGAGGATGACCTCGTCCAAAAAGGAGTCGGTGGCCCCGCACTGCGCACAGGCGGTCTGCCATTGTTGAATCTCAAAAGGGTGGTCCTCAAACGCCAAGCTTTCTACTGCGGTGTAAGGGGGCACCGCGTAGATGCGTTTTTCGCGGCCGGCACCAAACAGCTGTAACGCTGGATTCATGTGCATTTTGGGGTTGTCAAACTTCGGAATCGGTGAAGGCGACATGATGTAGCGGTGGTTCACCATAACCGGGTAGTCGTAGGTGGTGGCAATGTGGCCGTAGCGGGCAATGTCCTCATAAAGTTTGACATGCATCAGCCCGTATTCGGCCAGCCCATGCAGTGTGCGGGTCTCTGTCTCTCGAGGCTCTAGACGTTGCATGGGCTCTGGCACCGGCACTTGGTAGACGATGATTTGACCTTCTACCAAAGGCAATTCCGGGATGCGGTGACGCGTCTGAATCAAGCTCGCCTCATGGGTCCTCGTGGTGGTGTTGACGC
>Ga0214919_10004470_pt1 | contig 20447 bp, 14 predicted proteins | sample LL1503_MetaG_FD_177994 | JGI IMG/M metagenome (GOLD analysis project Ga0214919, IMG submission 177994) | Freshwater microbial communities from Lake Lanier, Atlanta, Georgia, United States - LL-1503 | ecosystem: Environmental > Aquatic > Freshwater > Lake | place: USA: Georgia | collected... | reverse complement strand
GTACGCTTTTTATGAAAAATTATGTAGGTTTGTCACCCATGGCAAAATCTAGTTCCGATACCCCGCTTATGCAGCAGCATAGGGCTATTAAGCAAAAATACCCTGATGCCATCTTGCTTTTTAGGGTGGGTGATTTTTATGAAACTTTTGGGGAGGATGCGATAATAGCATCCAAGGTTTTGGGCATAACATTAACCAAACGAAATAATGGGGCTGCCTCCAGTAGTGAATTAGCCGGATTCCCCCATCATTCTTTAGATACGTATTTACATAAATTAGTAAAAGCAGGACACCGTGTTGCCATTTGTGATCAATTAGAAGATCCTAAAACAGTCAAAGGAATTGTAAAACGTGGAGTGACAGATATGCTCACTCCTGGCATTGCCACTAATGACAAATTACTAGAGCATAAGAACAATAATTTTTTAGCGGCTATATTTGTTGAAAATGATAAAGGCGGGGTTGCATTTTTAGATATCACTACCGGTGAATTTTTAATTGCAGAAGGCAATGTTGAATACATAGATAAATTATTACAAAGTTTACAACCTGCTGAAATTTTATTCCCCAAAAATTACCAAGCTAATTTCAAAGAAACATTTGGGACCAGCTTTTATACCTACGGATTAGATAGCTGGATTTTTGATGAACCTTTTGCGACAGAACTATTGTTAAAGCAATTTCAAACGCAAAATTTAAAAGGCTTTGGTATTGAAGATCAAAAATTAGGCATCATTGCCGCAGGTGCAATTTTGCATTATTTAAAAGAAACAGAACACCCCCACTTACAACATATTCATAAAATACAGCGCATGGTGCGGGATGAAATTTTATGGATGGATAAATTCACCATACGCAATTTAGAATTAATAGGCAATGGCGCCGATCGTAAAGGATTATTGGAGATCATGGATGCAACTAAAAGCCCCATGGGTGCGCGCTTATTAAAAAGATGGTTGGTATTCCCCTTACAATCTATTGAACAAATTAATAACCGATTAAATACCGTTGCAAGTTTTTTAAAGGATGATGTTACTGCAACGCAACTTGGCACCCTCATTGAATCCTGTGGTGACTTAGAAAGATTAGCAAGTAAATTATCTACCAGAAAATTACAGCCCCGTGAATTTTTGCAATTAGGAAAATCATTAGAGGCTGTTCATGAAATAAAAAAATTATTGGCCCCTCATTCTAATAATTATTTACAACACATTAGTAATGATTTGGCTACCTGCGAAACCAGTAATAAAGCCATTTTCAACACCTTGTCCGAGCAAGCCCCTGCTACCGTGGTGAAAGGCGGGTTTATCAAAACTGGGGTTTCAGAAAGTTTGGATGAATTAAGAAATATTTCCAGCGGTGGCAAAGAATTTTTAACACAGATACAAAATAAGGAAGCAGAGATCACAGGCATTTCCTCTTTAAAAATTGGCTACAATAATGTGTATGGTTATTACTTAGAAGTTACGCACGTTCATAAAAATAAAGTGCCTGCGGAATGGATACGTAAACAAACCTTAACCACAGCTGAAAGATATATTACCCCTGAATTAAAAATTTACGAGGAAAAAATATTGGGCGCGGAAGATAAAATATTGACCCTTGAAAATGAATTGTACCAACAACTGTTGGATCAAGTAATAAAGGAGATGGGGCTTATACAAAAAAATGGCCAACTCATTGCGGTATTAGATTGCTTACTTTGCTTTGCGCAAATAGCGAAGGAAAATAAATATTGTAAGCCTACCCTCACCAATGAAGCTATTTTGGATATCAAAGCAGGAAGACATCCGGTGATTGAAAAAAGCTTATCCATTGATCAAGCTTATATACCCAATGATGTGATGTTGGATCCTGCCACACAACAAATTATTATTTTAACTGGCCCTAATATGAGTGGTAAAAGTGCGGTGCTACGACAAACCGCCTTAATTACTTTAATGGCGCATATGGGCTCCTATGTTCCTGCTGATGCAGCCAATATTCCACTGACTGATAAAATATTTACCCGTGTGGGTGCGAATGATAATTTAAACGCAGGAGAATCTACATTTATGGTGGAGATGTTAGAGACTGCAAGTATTTTAAATAATATCAGTGAACGAAGTTTAATATTGTTGGATGAAATAGGCCGAGGCACATCTACTTATGATGGTATATCCATTGCTTGGAGCATTGTTGAATACTTAAATCAGTCCAAGCAAAAACCTAAAACCTTATTTGCTACGCATTATCATGAACTCAATGATTTAGAAGCCCAACTTACTACTGTACACAACTATCATGTGAGTCATAAGGAAGTGGGCAATAAAATTATCTTTTTACGCAAATTAACCAAAGGAGGTAGCACGCATAGCTTTGGTATTCATGTCGCTAAAATGGCGGGTATGCCAAATATATTAGTTGACCGAGCCAACGCAATTTTATCGGAGATGGAATTGAAAAATAAGGGAAGTCAAAATTTAGCAACGCCTACTGTGCAAAAACCAAATACAAAATATCAGTTATCTATTTTTGATGCACATACGGAAACCTTTGAATCTATCCGGAAGGAATTAGATGCCATTGACATTAATAACCTAACCCCGGTGGAGGCATTAATGAAACTACAAGCGATTAAAAAGAAATTAAACTAAGCCGACATTTTTTTCAAGCAACTTTTTATTTTTTGTTGCAACTCCTCACTTGCAGGAACCAATGGCAAACGAAGTTCATTTTGTATTAACCCCTGCTCAAACATAAATCCTTTAATACCTGCAGGATTATTCTCGGCATACATATGTGTATAGGATTCAATCAATCCATCATTTATTTTTTTCGCCCCTGCAAAATCACCTGACATTGCAGCATTGATCATATCTGTAAATTGCTTAGGAAATGCATTGGCAGCAACACTTATCACGCCATCCATACCACAGGCAATTTGTGCCATTACAATTTCATCATCACCACTCACTACTAAAAAATCCAAAGGACGATCTTTTAAAATAGCAATAGTTTGCGCCATCTCCGGCCCTGCTTCTTTAATACCCGCAATATTTTTATGTGCCGACAAACGAAGTGTAGTTGCCGCAGTCATATTACGACCCGTACGACCAGGAACATTATATAATAATATAGGCTTAGGAGCCGCATCCGCTAAAGCAATATAATGTTGGTACAAACCTTCCTGTGCTGGTTTATTATAATAAGGAGTTACACTTAATATGGCGACCACTTTACTTAAATCAAATTTTCCAAAGGACTTAATTGCCTCAGCAGTGTTATTACCTCCAATACCAATTACTATTGGCACACGACCATTCACTTTATTTACGGTACAATTAAATACTTCAATTTTTTCTTCCTCACTCAAAACAACGGACTCGCCAGTAGTACCTAAAGTCACTATATAATTGAGGCCTCCAGCTATTTGAAGTTCAATGATATTTTCAAGGGCAGCAAAATCAATGGATTTGTCTTTTTTAAATGGCGTTACAATGGCAACCCCTGTTCCTTTTAAAGTTTGTCTTAACATAGTAGGTAAAGATAAAAAAATAATGTTACGCTTCCTCCCAAAATCCCATTTTGCTGTACTTCTCAATTCTGATTTCAGTGCGCGTTGCAGGATCGATATCTTTCACCGATTGTAAAGCAGTGATTATATTTTGTTTTAATATCGCAGCCGCTTCGGTATAACTCCAATGTGCACCGCCAACAGGTTCAGGCACAATTTCATCAATCAAGCCAAAACCTTTCATATCATTGGCCGTTAACTTAAGCTGCTCAGCCGCCAATTCCTTCTTATCCCAGCTACGCCATAAAATGGAGCTACAGCTTTCAGGTGAAATAACAGTATACCAAGTATTCTCCATCATTAAGGTTTTATCTCCCACACCAATACCCAATGCACCGCCACTCGCCCCTTCCCCAATAATACATATGATAATGGGTACTTTAAGGCGAATCATCTCATATATATTACGCGCAATCGCCTCTCCCTGACCTCTTTCCTCTGCTTCCAAACCTGGGAAAGCACCAGGCGTATCAATCAAGCAAACTACCGGTTTATTGAACTTTTCAGCCAATTTCATGAGTCTTAAGGCTTTTCTGTAGCCCTCAGGGTTGGCCATCCCAAAATTGCGTAATTGGCGCGCTTTGGTATTACTTCCCTTTTGTTGACCAATCATCATCACCGTTTGCCCCCCTAGTTCAGCGAATCCGCCCACCATGGCTTTGTCATCTTTTACATTGCGATCTCCATGTAATTCAATAAACTTATCGCACATCAAATGAATGTATTTTAAGGTATACGGACGATCAGGATGGCGACTCAATTGTACCCTTTGCCAAGGCGAAAGGCTTTCTGTGATTGCTTTTCGCTTGTCCATGATTGAATTTTCCAACTGATTAATTGTAGCTGATAAATCAATTTTAGGATTTTTTTCAGCTAACTTTTTAGTCGCATCTATCTGTTCGTATAAATCTTTAATCGGTTGTTCAAAATCTAAAAACTGTCTATTTGGGTATTCTGGCATATGCTTATATTGGGATGTAAAAATAATAAAGGTTTTTTAATAAAAGTTTGTTTAAAAAAGCAGTTTCCCCTTATCTTTGCAGCCCTTAATAGTGGATTTATCCACGAACCAAGGATCGGTAGTTCAGTTGGTTAGAATGCCGCCCTGTCACGGCGGAGGTCGCGGGTTCGAGTCCCGTCCGGTCCGCAAAAGCCCTTGACTTTCAATGAGTTAGGGGCTTTTTTATGCCACAACCTAAAAGGGGCCCTTATTGCTAAGGGCCCCTTGGGGGTATTTATACAAACTTTAAAACTTTATTTCTTTGGCGCTGTGGCAGCTGCAACAAGGCCACTTACATCAAGAAACTCTTCTGCATAAACAATTTTGTGGTCTTTATTGAATTTATACACAGCATAGAACTTTTGATTAAATTTTGCGCCATTTACAGCTGATTCAGATTGCCATTTTACATAAGTTCTAACACCGCCATCTGGCTTTAAAGTAGCTGTATCCAATCCAGGAACAATAAGTTGAATATCTGGATATATATTTTTAAGAATTTTATGGAAATTAGTAAGCCTTTCAACTAATTGCGTCTTAGTTAATGCTACTGTATCATTAATACCAGGTCCATAAAATTTAGAAGTATCCGCAAAATAAGTTGCAAATTCCACCAAGTCATTTTTGGCAAATGCTTTAAATCCAGCCTCTACTACTTTTCTATTTTCTTTAAATTCAGCCATACCAACATCTTCTGTATTGTTGGTTGAGGTTGCTTGTGGTGTAGAACAAGCAAATAATGAAATGGCTACTGCCATTACTAAAATTGTTTTTTTCATTAATTTTTTGATTTGTTTGAAATATAAATTTAAGTATCATTTTGATATCTTAAAAATAAATTTAAATCATTAATTAAATACTCAAATGTTATTAATTTCAATAATTGAGTGTAATAAAATTGACCGTTACCCCTTTTGATACCCCATTTTTGGTCAAATTCATGCATGAATCAGCCATTTTGGGACTTTATTGCTTTTCGGTATGCGATAGTGGCCCATTTTACTTATCAGCATGTATATTTGCCTTCCAATAATTAACCTACTTGATTCATTATAACCGTTATAGTAGTCCCTTCATTTCGCTATTCCTATTTATAGTGATCATTGCTATTCCCAGATTTACGAAAGCACAACAAGTGCAACATTTACAACAAACCTGGGTTTCCTATTTTAATCAAAGTAGATTATCAAAAAAATGGGGTATTTGGGACGAGCTTCAGGTTAAAACACACGACCATTTTACAAATCAATTATCTAATACCGAAGCAACCATTGGGGGCATTTACTATTTAAACAATAATATCAAATTGGTTGATGGTTATACACTTGTTACCATCTACCCTACCGAAGGTAAAACAATGAATAGTTTTGAACATAGAAGTTGGCAAATGATCCAAGTAACTACGCTTAAACCAAAAATTAAATTTACGCAGTGGCTAAGACTAGAGGAAAGATTTAAATCGCAAATCATCAATAATAATACCTTAGGTACCGGATATGATTTTAGCTTCAGAACTCGGTATAATATTTTTATGCAAATACCTTTAGGCAAAAAGAAATATGCACCAGGTCATTTTTCAATTTTAACAGCAAATGAAATTTTTTTAAATCTTGGGGGCAATTCACCTACCAATATTTTTGATCAAGACCGCTTTTTTATAGGTACTTTTTATCATGTGAACAAACACGATAACTTACAAATTGGATTTACAAAGGTTTACCAACAAATGGCAAACAAAAGCAATTTCAAGTCACTGGACGTAATCAAGCTCACTTACTTTAACAACTTGGATTTTAGCACGAAAAAGGCATTAAAACCACGTAATAGTTAAGCATCATGCTGTCCGTTTATTTATTGATAATTGTGCAATTTTCAGTATTTTTAATACCAACTATTTATTCTTCAATTCAACATCAAGTATAATATGAAAAAAATCATATGCTTACTCATCGCAACTTTTGCCATTTGTAAAATCAACATCGCCCAATCAAAAGATTTAGGCATTATCAAACAAAGAATTGTCACTGAACTTTTACAAAACAAACCTTCAGATAAGCAAGTGGAAACTATTATAGCTAAAATGAATGAAGATGGCAGTTTTAATGATATTAACTACTCAGACCTAAGCACCACCGCAAGTTTCCCCCACGGAAGACATACCAATGATTTGGCTTATATAGCAAAAGCATATAAAAACAATGCATCTGTTTATTATAAAAGTCAAAAATTGAAAGATGCGATAATAAGTGGCTTAACCTTTTGGGTTAAAAAAGATTTTGTAGGCGATAACTGGCATGACAATCAAATCACCACCCCTACGAATTTAATGAACCTAATGTTGGCAATTGGAGATGAGTTACCTAAGGATTTAGTAGAAAAAGCGCAACCTATGATTGGCAGAGCCAACATGAAAGCTTCTGGCGCGCGTCCTAGTGGAGACAGAATTGTTATTGCAGGTATTCTAGCTAAAAATTTATTATTTAATGGAAATGATAAAATGTTTGATTCTATCATTAATATCATTCAAGCAGAAATGAAATTTTCAACCGGCGAGCGAGGTATTCAGCAAGATTTTAGCTTTCATCACAGACCCGATCGTGTTAACAATACCGACTCCTATGGATACGGGAAATTTGCAAACGCCTATGGCGAATGGTCCTGGTATGTTGCAGGTACAAAATATAAATTCTCAACAGAAAAAATAAATTTATTGGTTGACTATTATTTAGATGGGATATATAAGCAAATGGTTTATGGCGTTTATGAAGATGTCGGCGTAAGGAATCGCGATGTAACCATCAAAAGAAACGGTGTAGAACGTAAAGGAACCCTTGAAATAGAAAGATTATTAATTAGTACTGATTATAGAAAAAAGGAATTAGAAGAAATTATAAAATTAAGAAAAGGGCTAGCAAAACCTTCCCTATCTTTTGCGAAATTCTTTTGGCAAACAGAGCATTTTGTATTTCAACGTCCTGGCTTTTATACAAGTGTAAGGATGTTTTCAACAAGGAATCAAAATATGGAACAGCCTTACAATGGCCCTGGAAAAACAACCCACCACAGGGCAGATGGCACCAACTATCTATTACTTAAAGGTGATGAATACCATAATATTTGGGCTGCCTATGATTGGCAAAAAATATCAGGCACCACTATCATGCAAAAAGCAAATTTGCCTGGTCCCAATGAAATTCAAAAGGAAGGCCTTACCAGTTTCGTAGGCGCAGTGACTGATGGATTGTATGGTGCAGTTGCCTTTGATTTTAAAAGCCCCCACGACTTATTAGAAGCTAAAAAATCATGGTTCTTTTTTGATGAGGAATATGTGTGTTTAGGTGCTGGTATCAAACCAAAAAAATCATTACCTGTGGTAACAACCATCAATCAATCCTTATTAAAAACTGAGGTGAGTGTATTACAAGATGGTATTAAATCAATTCTTCCAAACGGAAATAGAGAAGCAAATAATGTAAAATGGGTTTACCAAGATAAGGTGGGTTATATTTTCCCTGAACCAACCAAAATTACTATTTCAAATCAAACGGAAACTGGTAGATGGTCGGATATTACCGATCAAAAAAATATCAGTAAGGAATTGGTAAAAACAGATATTTTCAAATTGTACTTCAATCATGGGGACAAGATAAACGAGACCGATATTCATGGAAAAAGAAAAATGGAGAAAAGCCCCTCTTATGAATATATTGTAGTGCCTAATGTTACTGAACAACAGTTATCAGAAACGAGTGCCAACAATCGTAATATTATAATATTATCAAATACGGCTGAAATACAAGGGGTAAAGCAAACTAAACTAGGCATTGTTCAATTGGCTTTTTATAAGGCCGGTGAAGTTGAAATTGACAAAGGACAAACTGTAAAAATGGATAGCCAAGGTATGGCTATGTTGAAAATGGACGGAAATAAAGTGAAAGAATTAACTGTTGCTGACCCTTCTAGGGAATTAAGTCGAATTTTAATTACATTACCTAATATATACAAAACTAAAGCGCAAGGGATAGCCTGTTACCCAGATGAGAAAAATAATAAAACAATGATTATTATCGACTTGCCACAGGGGGTTTACTTAGGAAAAAGCGTAAGTATTAGGTTATAAAAACATTAATTAAACTGCTATTGCTACTTATTTTTTACTAACTCAAAATAGGTAGCGACAAATTTATTGTTCACTATTTCTCCCTGCACTTTTGCTTTACTGATTGCATTACAAAAGCCATCATCCCCGTGTGCATCCCCAAATGCATCAATATTGGCCTTGTCCACGAAATAGGACTTCCCCTTAATTCTTACTGCCAAAGTACAGCCCTTACCCGCCATTTTAAATTGACACTGGCCGCAGGATGCTTCCACCATTAAAGTTTTCTTTGTAGGATCCAGCTTAAGTGCTGTCGTATCTTGTGCCATTAAATTTGTTGATACTAAGATCATGATTACTGCTATCATTTTTTTCATACTGCTACTAAATTTTAAATAGCGATCCTCCACTTTTGTGGAGGATCGCTATGATTAAGTTAAATTACTTATTATAAAAACGCCAGTTGGTTTGAAAATCTCTCGTTACAGGTTGATTCATTAATAATACGCGTAAAAGCTCAATAGGCATTTTATTTTCTCTTAATACTGCATCATGGTATTGCTTTAATGTCATTTTTTTAGACCCCAATAACTCCTTTTTCAATGCATTAAACTGCAAACCTCCCACCATATAAGCCAATTGATATAATGGGCCATAACTTCCGGTAAATGAGCGGCGCACTTCCCCTTCTGCATTTGCGCGCTCATGACCAACTCGATCCACTAGGTAATCAATACATTGTTGTGGTGTCCATTTGCCTAAATGATAATTAAGTGAGAACATAATTCGCGCGCAACGATGCATGCGCCAAAACAGCATACCAATTCTTTGTTCAGGTGTTTGTGGAAACTTCATATCCCACAATAATAACTCCCAATAAAGTGAATTACCCTCGGTCCAGAATGGCGTAGGAAAATTACGATATGGTTTATAGCGATTGGACATAAAACCTTGCAAATGGTGCCCTGCAATTAATTCATGGTGTACGGTAGCGCGTGAAAAATCAGGATTATTACCACGCATACTCATCATTTTATCCTCATAATCCATGGTATTGGTTGGATATGAAATCATTAAGGTTTCACCACCTAAAAAGAAAGGGCTTACCAATTGACGCTCAGGCGACATCATATACATATTCCAAGTTTCCTCCGCAATAGGAGGAATAGATAGTAAATCATACTTTTTCAAAAAATCAACCGATTGATTATACAATTCAAACATAGCTTCAGGTTGCTTTCCAGGAGCCACATAGGAATTTTTTACTTTTTCCTGTGCGGCCTTCCAATTATCCCCGAATCCCATTTCTCTACTCGCTTTTAGTAATTCAGCATCACACCATGCAAACTCCTTATTGGCAATATCTACCAACTCCTCTGGGGTATAAGGAATAAATTCAAGTTTTAATTGACGTACCAATTCAGCCTGTCCAATGGGTTTGCCTATGATACCACTACCATCATCTTTTTGATAGGAAACCGTTTTACCTTTTCTTCTTATGGCAGATGCATATACGTTTAGCAAGCTATCTGTTACAGTATATGTTTTAGGTACCCACCAAGTAAACATCGGATCATATCCATTATAAAAACTATAATAATTTTTTAAAGTACTCTGTAACCCTCTTATGGATGCGCTTGCATAATCCGCTAATACCATTTCAACACTATCCATTTTTTTAACTCCGCTAATTGATTTTAAAATTTCTTTATTTAAATCATTTAGCTCCTTAGCTACTTCCTGTCCTACCACCGACAAACCACGACGACGCACTTTTTCTAAAGCATAAATACGATTTTCAAAAGGAAGGTACTTGGCTATTTTAACATACTTTTCCTGTTCTTCATTTAATTGATAGGCTTGGTCTTCTAAATTTCGTTTGAATAAAATATAATCCACTTTGCCATTGATGTCAAATGAATTAAAATCTAATTTCAACATTTGTTTTTGATAATCTGCAATTAATGCAAGAAAGCGTTCACGACGCTCTGGCGAATTATAGCCCACACCCGCATCGGGCCTACTGAATCTATTTTCTTGTGAACTGCTGGATGCATAAAATCGTGTTACACTACCTTTATCCGCATCATACTGAATCATCATATCAGCCATTTCACTGGTTTGCTTATACAAACTATTTTTACTCGTCTGTGCTGATAAAAAACCTGTATTCATTTGCATGAAAACAAAAAAAACAAATACAACACCCTTAACCCAAATACTTTTGTTCATAATTTAAAATTTATAAATAGATTTAATTTTAACGCTACCCCCAATTCAATTATTTTCTTGGCAACTTCGCATCTCTTTGCGCTGAGTTATAAACAAAAGATGCAACTATTGTAGCCATTTGCTTTAAATCATCTTCAATTAAATGATCATACACATCCATATTACTATGGTGCGTGCGCGTATCGTATTCAATAGGATCCTGTATAAATTGGAACCCCGGTAATCCTACACCATCAAAGGATTGGTGATCAGTTCCACCAGTATTACTGATCGTAATTGTTTTAGCACCTAAGTCATGAAATGGGGTGAACCAATTTGAAAAAATGTCAGCACAAGCCGCATTGCCTTGCAAGTAAATGCCTCTGATTTTTCCTGTTCCATTGTCAATATTGTAATAGGCTGAAAATTGCTCATGTGCTTTATTTGGTTTGCCGTTAGCATCCATAAATGTTTTTTTAACATAACCTCTTGAACCTAATAAACCTTGCTCCTCCCCACTCCATAATCCAATACGAATAGTGCGCTTTGGTTGTACACCAATGGTTTTTAATATGCGCATCACTTCCATCATGACTGATGATCCAGCTGCATTATCAGTTGAACCTGTACCTGCCTGCCATGAATCTAAATGCGCACCAATCATTACCACTTCATCTTTTAAAGTAGGATCTGTTCCGGGAATTTCAGCAATTACATTATACCCTTGCAAATCCTTGTCTTGAAACTTAACTTTCACATCGGCTTCAATAGATACATCGGTGCCTGATTTTGCAATTCTCAATAAAGTATTATAATCCTCGATACCTAAAGCCATATCCAAAAAATTTTCTGGATCAGTTCCCTTATATGCACCACCACCTTGTGAAAATATAGTACCATCATGATTTCTTGTACTTGAAGATATCATTCCAATAGCGCCTTCTTCCATCGCCATTGTTTTTAATATGTTTGTAACGCGCATGGAAGCCCCTGCACCACTTCGAGCAAACTGTTCTCTCATTTGACGCATTTGAGCTGTATCAGTAGGTTGACGACGACCACCTGCTTGTGGCGTGGCAGCAGCCATTTTCGCAAGATCCTCATCTGTATATCTAACTGCATCCGCTTTAAAACTTTGCTTATACACATTCAACTGATCAATGATAATTAGTTTTCCTTTTAATTTGCCTTTATATGCCATTAACGCAGCAGAATCCTTTAATGCAATCACCAATAAATTTCCTTTCTTTAATCCTTTGGTTCCTGCAGTCCAAGTTTTTGGCCAAGCAAGCAAAGGTTTATAATAAGGTGCGGTCATCGCTAAATACATTTTTTGTAAATCCCAACCTTTACCAAATTCCCCCCAAGGATCAATAACTGCGTTTGCCATTCCCCATCCTCCTAAAGTTTCTTTGGCATAATTCGCTGCGCGCATATACCCTTCAGAATTAGTCAAACGACTACCATTTTTATCGGTTAAATTAAAAGCGATATCCATCACTTTTGATCGTGTTAATCCTTCTTCTCTAATTTTTTGCATGACAGATGCATCAACCACTTCTTGCGAAATAGAGATCATGGGTATTGAAAAAACAAGAATCAATACACTAAAAAGTATTTTTTTCATTCGGCAAATTTTATAATGATATAATAGTACTAATTTAATAAAAACATCCCATTTTAATCGAGTAATTATGTGAATGGCCAACGCATTTTCAATTTTAATCAAATAAAGGATAAGTGATTGACTAGCAGTCGAAAATACAAGCCATGAATGCAACCACTCCATGCAAAATATGTCATATTAACTAAATTTATATAGCAAATAGGGTCACAAAATTGTCATATAGGCGTATTTTTGTAATACCTCACCTTCCTTGATCATGAAACCCGATCGACGTAAACTAGAATTAAAATTTAACCAATGAAAAAGCGACAGTTTATTAAAGATGTTTTATTAACAACCCTTGCTGCGCCTATCGGCTTAACAGGACTAGCGCAAACTTTTAAGAAAAATGCTTATTTGCCTGCAAAGGAATTGGCCATGGTGGAGGACTTTTGGCTCAGCATCAGAAATCAATATTTATTAAAGCCCGACTACATCAATTTAGAAAATGGCTATTATAATTTTTTACCCCAACCTATTTTAGATAAATATATTGAACATATTAAAATGGTGAATTACCAGGGTTCTTATTATATGAGAACAGTGCAATGGGATAATAAAGATAAAGTAGCCGCGCGTTTAGCAAAACTAGGGGGTTGTAGTGCTGAAGAAATGATCATTACTCGAAATACAACCGAATCCATTGACCTAGTCGTAAGCGGATTTGATTGGCAAAAAGGGGACGAAGCGGTGATGGCCATACAAGATTATGGTTCCATGTTGGATATGTTTGAGCAAGTAAAAAATAGATATGGGATTGTGAATGTTAAAGTATCTATTCCGAACCATCCTGCTAATGACGAAGAGATTGTAGCTATTTATGAAAAAGCCATCACTTCCAAAACAAAATTGATGATGGTAAGTCATATGATTAATATTACAGGTCATATTTTACCTATTAAAAAAATATGCGCAATGGCGCATGCAAAAGGGGTGCAAGTGATTGTGGATGGCGCGCATGCTTTTGCACATTTCCAATATAGTATTGATGATTTAGGATGTGACTATTACGCTGCATCATTGCATAAGTGGTTGAGCAGTCCTTTAGGTGCAGGTATACTATACATTAATAAAAATAGAATTAAAAACCTATGGCCACTATTAGCGGATGGTGAAAAGCAATTGGATAAAATTAAACGTTTAAACCATATTGGCACCCACCCTGTTGCTACCGACCTCACCATTAATGATTCTATAGATTATTATGAAATGATCGGTGCGGAAAAAAAAGAAGCCCGTTTGCGTTATTTACAAAACTACTGGACGAGTAAAGTACGCAATAACCCAAAAATTATCATCAATACACCAACTGATCAAACAAAATGTTGTGGCATTGCCAATGTTGGAATAGCGGGTATCAAGCCAAGTGATGTAGCCACAAGGTTAATGAATGAATTTAAAATATTCACAGTTGCCATTGATTATGCAAATGTAATTGGATGTAGAATATGCCCCAATGTTTATACCACCACAGGTGAACTTGACCAATTTGTAAACGCTTTAAATACTTTAGCAAAAAATGTCTAATAATTTTAATAGAACCACGGAAGCATCCTCCTTATATCATGATATTGAAAAATCAAGTACAGAAACGATAGTTTCAAATATAAATACGGAAGATAAAAAAATTGCTTTTGAAGTTGAAAAACAAATTCCAAAAATATGTTTATTGATTGATGCAGCTGCACATAAATTACAAAACGGTGGTCGTTTATTTTACATTGGTGCCGGTACCAGTGGCCGTTTAGGTATGGTTGATGCAAGTGAGTGCCCTCCTACTTTTGGTGTTTCAGAGGATGTAGTGGTGGGTATTATTGCAGGTGGACAAAAAGCCATGTTTCATGCTGTTGAAAATGCAGAAGATGACATGGATCAAGCTTGGCTTGATTTACAAGCACATAAAATAAGTGATTTAGATGTGGTTGTGGGTGTTGCAGCAAGCGGCACTACGCCCTATGTGATTGGCGGTTTAAAAAAATGTCAAGCGCAAGGTATTATCACAGGTAGTATTAGCTGTAATGCGAATAGCCCCATTTCCGCACATGCAAATTTCCCCATTGAAGTAGTGGTTGGCCCTGAGTTTGTTACTGGAAGTACAAGAATGAAAAGTGGTACTGCACAAAAAATGGTATTGAACATGATATCGACTTCGGTGATGATAAAACTAGGTCGTATTAAAGGCAATAAAATGGTAAACATGCAATTGACCAATCAAAAATTATTTGATCGTGGTGTAAAGATGATCATGGATGAATTAAAAATAAATGATACCGCAAAAGCGGAACAGTTACTAAAAACTTATGGCTCTGTAAAAAAATCAATCGAGGCTGCTACTTTAGAAAATGAGATTAATTAGGAAAACTAATTTTCCCCATAGTTGTTGCCACCTTAGTTGCATTTCCTCCTGCTAGTAATGGCGTTCCTGCAACCGCTTCGTTCCCAAGTAGTGCAAATAAAATAGCCTCCTTCGCATCAGGTAATATGCCTATTTCCATAGATGACTTTATAGTAATACTTGGAAGCAATTGTTGTAAATGTTCCATTAGTAAACGATTATGCATTCCTCCGCCACTGACATACAAGGTGTAAATGAATTGATCCCCCACTACCTTTTTAATTGCTTCACTGATGGTTTGGGCTGTAAACATATTTAGTGTCGCAAGCACATCCTCATGGGATAACATGGCACCTAAAGCCATTTGTGCTTGAATAATGTATTCAAGATTAAATAACTCCGGTCCAATGGTTTTAGGGAATGCTATATTAAAAAATGAATCGCTTTTTAATGATTGTAATAAAGGCTCATTAATTTTCCCTGTTTTTGCAATGACCCCATCCTTATCATACGCCAATCCTTCGAAATACTTTCGCGTATACGCATCCATTAAAGTATTACCTGGACCGGTATCTGACGAAAACACTTCCGCCAAACTACCACCAGCGTTTAATAATGTAAAATTGGCGATGCCTCCAATATTTAATAAAATTCTATTTTCTGTTTCATGCGCACACAATAAATAATCACCATACAAGGATAATGGGGCACCCTCGCCTCCTGCAGCAATATGTTTTTGTCTAAAGTCACTTACCGTTATAATTCCTGTGGCTACTGCTATATGATCACCATCGCCTATTTGCAATGTAGCGGGACCAAATGCATCTTCTGGATGTAAACTTTTAGGTGCATGATAAATAGTTTGACCATGACTCGCAATTAAATCAACATTAGTTGAATGCACCCCCCATTGTTTAAGTGCATCATTCACCATGCTTGCATGTTGCAATGCCAACCATGGATTTAGTATACATAATTGTTCTAAAGAAACTGTTTTTTTGGAAAATACGGTTAGCAACTTTTCTTTCAAATCGGACGCATAAGGCACAGTTATAAATTCATCCAATAAAACTTTGGTTGTATTCCCAGCACCGGCAATGGTGCACAAAGCAATATCCAAACCATCCAAGGAAGTGCCACTCATTAAACCAATCACCTTTCGGCTGGGCTTATTGGCGATGTCATATAAATGTTGAATATTAGGATGCATAAACAGCTTTTGTGCAATTCATTAAAGATAGTAAATGCACTTGTAAAATGTAGAATTCCTTGGCCGACTAAGCAATTAAATGATATTCAAAACCAATTATGAAGCAGCAATTAACAGCATTTTGCCAATTTTCCACAACCCACTAAATGCATTCAAATTCAATGGCTTATAGTGTAACTTTACCCTTAATAAATTAAAGCTATGCTTAAAGTGGGCGTGTTTGGTGTGGGGCATTTGGGTAAGTATCACCTAAATAATTGGAAGGAAATTCCCGAAGTAGAACTGATTGGCTTTTTCGACCCTAGTAATGAACATGCACATGAGGTTGAAAAAACCTATGGTCTTAAAAGATTCATGGATGAAGAAGCGCTTATTGCAGCCTGTGATATCATTGATGTAGTCACTCCTACCCATTTACATTTCCCGGTTTGTGAAATGGCAATTAAAATGGGTAAAAACGTATTTGTTGAAAAACCAATGGCTAATACGATTGAAGAAGGCAAAACAATCGTAAACATGGTAAAGGAAGCCAATGTAAAATTACAAGTGGGTCATGTAGAAAGATTTAATCCAGCATTTACTGCTTTAAAAGACTTGACCTTAAATCCACTTTTTATTGAAGTACACCGATTAGCACAATTTAATCCAAGAGGTACTGAAGTAAGTGTAATATTGGATTTAATGATTCACGATATTGATATTATTTTAAGCATTGTTAAAAGCGATGTAAAAAGTATTTCCGCAAGTGGTGTTGCTGTATTAACCGACACCCCTGATATTGCCAACGTACGTATTGAATTTAACAATGGCTGTGTAGCTAATTTAACCAGCAGTAGAATTAGCATGAAAAAAATGCGCAAAATTAGATTGTTCCAAAAAGATGCTTATATCGGTATTGACTTTTTAGAAAAAAATACAGAAATCATTAAGTTGCAACAACCAGATGAAGCTGCTGCTTTCTCCTTTGATATTGAAACACACCAAGGCACAAAAACAATTTCCATCAACAACCCGGTAATTGAACAAGGCAATGCGATTAAAGCGGAGCTGAGCAGTTTTGTTCATGCGATTTTAAATGACGAAACACCAGTGGTGAATGAAATGGATGGCTATTTAGCGATGGAAGTGGCGCATCAAATTTTAGAAAAAATTGGCAAAAGCATTTCCAATATCAGTGAAAATTGGTCAACTGATTTAGCACCGAGAGAGGATTTAGAATCAGAATAATCCTTGATTACCCTAGTCGCTTGGTTAGCACATAGGTTGCAATGGCTAAGTCCAAGGGTCTTGTAATTTTGATATTTTCAAACTCCCCATCTACTAGAAACACGGGTTGCCCACTGGCTTCCACCACATTGGCTTCGTCTGTAAAATTGGGTTGATACGCTTGATCAAAAGCCGCTAATATAATTTCAGATTGAAATGTTTGTGGTGTTTGTATCAGCATTACTTTTTCACGGTCAAACAAATGATGTTTTTCCTTTTCCATGATACGCACGGTATCTGTTGAACTTACAGCGGGGATGGCAGAACCATTTTCAACTGCTTGCTGATAACATCTTTGAACTAATGCAGGCGTTAACAAGCACCTAACCGCATCATGCACAAATACAATTGACTTTTCCTTCACTGCAGTTAATCCATTTTTCACCGATTGAAAACGGGTTTCACCGCCAGCGATAAATTGAATGGGGTTTTTAGTTCTATTCTTTAAAAGCTTTTTTCCTTCTTCAATATACCCTTCTGGCAACACCACCACTAAGCTAATATCATCAAATGCATTTACAAATTGATCAATGGTATGTAGCAATATAGATTTCCCTTCAATTTCCAAAAATTGCTTAGGCACCACTGACCCCATACGCTGACCTGTGCCACCAGCTACTATTATGGCAATTTTATTAGAATACATGATTGATACTTGTTTCAAGTTTAATTCCTATTTGGTTAACAACTTCACAACTTCCGCTGCTAAATCATTTTTATTAATTGGTGCAGTTCCTACTAACTCACAAACCATTCCGCCTGCAATATTGGAAATTTCAGCTGCAAATAACATATTTTTTGAGCTCGCATACACCAATGATGCCACTGCAATGACTGTATCCCCCGCACCACTCACATCCGATATATTACGAATATGCGTTGGAATTAATTTTTGCGCTTCACCATCTGAAAAGTACACGCCATGCTCTGATAAAGTAATAAATGAAATTGTATTTTGCAAACTTTCATTTAATGCAGTATGCACTTTATTCATATTTTGAACCGTAATATCACCAATCGTTATTTTCAAACCCTCTTTTACTTCCTTTAAATTTGGTTTAAATAAAGTGCAATTTTTATACGCTAAAAAGTTTTTTTGTTTGGGGTCAACGGCTGTTGGAATCCCTTTTTCATTACAATAATCAATCACCGAGGTAATGATATTAGGCGTTAATACCCCCTTATTATAATCTTCTAAAATGATTAAGGAAGGTTTTTCCGTTTCTACATATTTATAAAATCCAGCTAATAAAGCGGCTTCTTGTTCTGCGGTGATATCATTGGTATGCTCATGATCCAATCGCATCATTTGTTGATTACGGCCCATGATGCGTACTTTATTGGTCGTAACGCGCGTTTCACTTTCGTGTATATAGGAAGTATTGATTCCTTCCTTATTTAACAAGCTGGCTAATTCAGTGCCTTCTGCATCCTTCCCAATGACTGAAAATAAGGTAGTGGGTGCACCTAAGGCCCTTAGGTTTAAAGCGACGTTTGCAGCGCCTCCTACGCGGGTTTCCTTGCGTTGCAAGGAAACAATAGGCACGGGCGCTTCAGGCGAAATACGATCCACGACTCCCCACCAATAAGTATCTAGCATGATATCACCAACTACCCCAATTTTTGTAGTGGTAAAGGAGGTAAATAAACTTTGAATATCATTAACACTGATCATGCAGCTATGCCTTTTTTTTATTGCTTAAAGCGATATAATACAAAGGTAACCCCAAAAGCGTAATACCCAACCCCCATAATGAATACTTAGGTTGCGCATATACCAGACCTACACAAAATACACTTGCCATCACAATATAAATAATCGGCAAAACTGGATAGCCAATGGCTTTATAAGGCCTCGGTAAATTGGGTTCCTTTTTTCTTAAAATAAATATCCCTACAATAGTAAGTATATAAAATAGCACACCTACAAATGAAACCATGGTTAACAAGTCGCCATACTTGCCACTTAAACATAAAATAGACGCTACCAATGCCTGTATCCATAAACCATAAGCAGGTACTTCATTTTTATTTAACTCCCCTGTTTTCTTAAAAAACAAGCCATCCTTGGCCATGGTATAATATACCCTTGACCCCGTTAATATTAATCCATTATTACAACCAAAAGTAGATATCATAATCATCACTGCAATTACGATGGTACCAATATTACCCATCACCTTATTCGCAGCGGCAATAGCCACACGATCATTCTCCGCAAAAGCAATTTCATTTAATGGTAGTACATGTAAGTACATTAAATTCGTACTAATATAAATAAGCGTTACAATCGAGGTTCCTAAAAACAAGCTTAATCCAATATTACGTTGTGGGTTTTTAATTTCCCCTGCAATGAATGTAACTGTGTTCCATGAATCACTACTAAAAATAGATCCTACCATCGCTGCCGACATTAATCCAATTAATGCAGTGCCTCCTACTGGTAACCAGCTATTGGTAACTACACCATCCACTGCAGTGGTCACCACATTGGTTTGTGCACTAAATGCATTCATCCAGTTTTCATTCCAATAACTATGCTTTGTAAATAAAAAACCGACAAGCACTAATCCAAATAAGGAAATGAGTTTGGTGAATGTAAATGTGTTTTGAATTAATTTACCTTCCTTCACCCCTCTGGTATTCGTATAGGTTAAAAATATTATTAAACAAATAGCCAATACTTGGGCGGCCGATATTTTAATAAATCCAAAATCAGCCAAAATATTTGACTCTCCTACGCTTGGTATTAAATAAGCAGTAAACTTACTAAAGGCCACTGCGACTGCGGCAATAGTGGCTGTTTGTATCACTGAGAAAAAACTCCAACCATACAAAAATCCTACAAGTGGATTATATGCTTTTTGCAAGTATACATATTGTCCACCCGCTTTTGGATACATGGCACTTAACTCACCATAACTTAATGCTGCGGTGATGGTCATAAAACCCGTCAACAACCAAGCCACGATCAACCATCCGGCGGATCCTACATTTCGGGTAATATCGGCACTTACAATGAAAATACCAGACCCAATCATACTACCGGCCACGATCATGGTCGCATCTAATGCGCCTAACCTTGGTTTAAATTCAGAAGTTTC
>Ga0214919_10004468_pt1 | contig 20456 bp, 18 predicted proteins | sample LL1503_MetaG_FD_177994 | JGI IMG/M metagenome (GOLD analysis project Ga0214919, IMG submission 177994) | Freshwater microbial communities from Lake Lanier, Atlanta, Georgia, United States - LL-1503 | ecosystem: Environmental > Aquatic > Freshwater > Lake | place: USA: Georgia | collected... | reverse complement strand
GTCTGGAATGGAATTTGCGCGTTTCAGCCGCCCGAAATAATGATGTGCTTAAACGCATGGCATCCTTGTTTGAATCGTGCTGGAACAGCGATGAGTTCATTGACTTTGATCCTGCGGTATTTCGAGACGAGCTGGCAAGACAAGGCGCTAAAAATGCATACCGGCCGATAGGCGTGCTTCCAGCTATTGAATTACGGTTAGAGCCCTTTCAAGAGCACCTCCTGGAACTCATTGCACTAGAGCGTGGTCGTGGCTATCACCGGAATTTGCTGGTATCAGCCACCGGCACCGGCAAGACGGTCATGGCGGCAGTTGATTATGCGCGACTGCGTCAAACACTTAGCAGGGGTCGACTTCTATTTATCGCCCACCGTAAAGAAATCTTGGATCAGTCACGCGCCACTTTCCAGTACGCATTACGCGACGCGTCTTTTGGTGAACTTTGGGTGGATGGTGCGCGACCAGAGCGCTATGAGCATGTATTTGCATCGGTTCAAAGCTTGTCTCGAATGGACCTATCACTTTTGGACCCCAAACATTTTGATGTGGTCATCATTGATGAGTTTCACCATACAGCAGCACCCACCTATGGCGTACTGATGGCGCACCTACAACCTAAAGAATTTTTGGGATTAACTGCTACTCCGGAACGCGCTGATGGCCAATCAGTTACGCACTGGTTCGATGGACGTATCGCTGCAGAGCTTCGTTTGTGGGATGCGATTGACAAACAACGTTTGGTTCCATTTGCGTATTACGGCATTGCAGACACGACGGACTTTAGGCAAGTTCCTTGGCGGCGCGGTCGCGGGTATGACATCAATGTATTGAGTCAAATACTGACTGCGGATGATGCGTGGGCGCGCATGGTGATTGAGCAAGTGATACGAAAAGTAGACCGCATAGGGGAAATTCGGGCATTGGGTTTTTGTGTCTCTGTTAGCCATGCCCATTTCATGGCTAAAGCGTTCAATGCTAATGGCATTGCTTCTGTGGCGGTATCGGCGGAGTCTTCTGCCCAGGAGCGTGAGCAAGCATTGCGTAAATTGGCCGCGCGCGAATTACAGGTTGTTTTTTCGGTGGACTTGTTCAACGAAGGGGTGGACGTGCCTGCGGTGGATACGTTGTTGATGCTTAGGCCGACCGACAGTCCCACCCTATTTTTGCAGCAGTTGGGGCGAGGACTGCGACGCTATGACGGTAAGGTGATGTGCACCGTGCTCGACTTTGTTGGACAACATCGCAGGGAATTCAGGTTTGACCGCAGGTTGCGAGCGCTTTTGGGTGGTACCCGACAACAGTTGATCGAACAGGTTGAGCAGGGATTTCCGTTGCTGCCTTCAGGCTGCCACATGGCGCTTGAGGGCGTTGCCCGAGCGCGTGTATTGCAAAGCCTAAAAGACGCCGTACCTAGAGGCCTGGTCAGGATGGCAGATGCACTTCGGATGATGCGAAATGACGGCGAACGAGTTAATTTGGCCAACTTTCAGGAGTACAGCGGGCTCGATTTAGAGGATGTTTACGCCAACGGCAGATGCTGGACCGACCTATTGGAGGTTGCAGGCGAACCCATATTGGCCAGTGGCCCGCACGAGGCTGATCTTCGTAAGGCCTGTGCTCGGGTGCTACACGTAGATGATTCCGACCGAATTACAGCCTACATGGTGTGGCTTGCATCCGCAGTACCCCCCAGTGTTGATCAAATCGGGAAAAAACAAGGCCGTTGGCTCCATATGCTGTTAACGGTCTTGGCTTCTTCGATTTCAGAAATAAAAGTGCTCACAACAGATCAGGCGGCAGTAGTGGTATGGGGTCATCCGCAGGTACGCGCTGAGCTAGTCGAGTTATTTGGGATGTTGAAGCAACGTACCCAGCATGTAGGCTACCCTTTGACCGATAGAAGTGATGTGCCGCTACAGGTGCATTCCCGTTACAGCCGTACCGAGATTCAAGCTGCATTTGGTGATGTAGGTTCCAGCTATCAAGAACACGCGCAGATGCAGGTTCCTCCTTGGCGAGAGGGTGTGAAATTCATGCGGCAAGAGCGAAGCGATGTTTTTCTGATCACTCTGAATAAAACAGAAAAAAGGTTTTCTCCAAGCACAAGGTACCGAGACTTCGCCATTAGCAGAAGCCTTTTCCATTGGGAGAGCCAGTCGCGCACCACCGCAGATTCCCCCACCGGGCGGCGCTACCAAGATCACAAAGCCCTCGGTTCAGCCATCATGGTCTTTGTTCGTCTGAATGTACAGGATCGCGCGTTCTATTTCCTGGGCCCTGCCACCTACTTAAAACACCAAGCAGAAATGCCAATGGAAATCACTTGGCAACTGACGCACCCGCTGCCCGCTGATTTGTTTATCGCATACAGCGCAGCGGCCGCCTAAACTGATCAGATCAGCCAAGCTTCTTTAGTAACAGCGCATTGACCTGCGCCGGATTGGCCTTGCCCTTGCTGGCTTTCATGATCGGGCCGACCAGGCCGTTCAAGGCTTTGGCGTTACCGGCTTTGAACTCTTCCACGTTTTTCGGGTTGGCGGCCAGCACTTCGTCGATGATGGCTTCCAAGGCACCGGTGTCGTTCATTTGGCGAAGACCTTTGGCTTCGATAATGGCGTCAACTTCGCCGCCTTGGCTCCATAAGGCATCAAACACTTGCTTAGCTGCGTTGTTGCTAATGGTGTCGTCGGCGATACGCTTGATTAAGGCGCCGAGCTGGACTGCCTTCACGGGCAAGTGTTCGATGCCAATGTCATCCGCATTCATGCGCCGCGACAACTCTCCCATGATCCAGTTGCTAGCCAACTTCGCTTGCTCGCAAGCCTTGGCCGTCTCTTCAAAATAAGCCGCCATCGCTTTGCTTTGCGTCAGCGCGGTCGCGTCGTATTCGGGCAAACCGTATTGCGCCACAAAGCGCTCGGCCATGACGCGCGGCAACTCGGCCATCTCACTACGCACACGCTCCACCCATTCGCGCGAAATCACCAGCGGCGGCAAATCCGGGTCGGGGAAGTAGCGGTAATCGGCAGCATCCTCTTTGGTGCGCATGGCGCGGGTCTCGCCGGTGTCCGGGTTGAACAACACCGTGGCTTGCTGGATCGCGTGGCCGTCCTCGATCTGCTCGATCTGCCAGCGCACTTCATAGTCAATCGCCTGCTGCATGAATTTGAAGCTATTCAAGTTTTTGATTTCACGCCGTGTGCCCAGCGGCGCGCCGGGTTTGCGCACCGACACGTTCGCGTCGCAGCGGAAACTGCCCTCTTGCATATTGCCGTCGCAAATGCCAATCCAGGTCACGATCTTGTGCAGCTCTTTGGCGTAGGCCACGGCTTCTTCGCTGGAGCGCATATCGGGCTCGGTGACGATTTCCAAGAGCGGTGTACCAGCGCGGTTCAGGTCGATACCCGACTGTCCGATGAAATCCTCGTGCAGCGATTTACCCGCATCCTCTTCTAAGTGCGCACGCACTAGGCGAACGGTCTTCTTCTCGTCACCTAAGAAGAACGACACCGCACCACCTTGCACCACCGGTATTTCAAACTGGCTGATTTGGTAACCCTTGGGCAGGTCGGGGTAAAAATAGTTTTTGCGCGCAAACACGCTGCGTTCGGCGATGTGCGAACCCAGCGCCAACCCAAGCTCAATAGCGCGCTCCACCGCGCCTTTGTTCATCACCGGCAGTGTGCCGGGCAAGGCCAGGTCCACCGCGCAAGCTTGGGTATTTGGCTCGGCGCCAAAGGCAGTGGATGCGCGGCTGAAAATTTTGCTGTGCGTCGACAGCTGTGCATGGGTTTCAAAGCCGATGACGACTTCGTAGCCGTGGAGTAATTTGGCGGAGCTCACTTACACGCCCTCCGCTTGGGCTAGGTGGAAATCGGTGTGCATTTGGAATTGGTGCGCGACCTGCAGCAGGCGCGCCTCTTGCAAATAGTTGCCAATCAGTTGCATGCCCACCGGCAGGCCTGCGCTGTGGCCGGCCGGAATGCTCATGCAGGGCAAGCCCGCCAGCGAGGCGGGCAGCGTGAAAATGTCGGCCAGGTAATTAGCTACCGGATCGTCCGCTTTGTCCCCCAGCTTCCAGGCGGTAGTCGGCGCCACCGGTCCGACGATGACATCGCATTGCGCAAAAGCTTTCTTGAAATCCTCAGCAATCATGCGACGTATTTTTTGCGCCTGCAGGTAGTAAGCGTCGTAGTAGCCGTGCGAGAGCACGTAGGCGCCGGTCATGATGCGCCTTTGCACCTCTTGGCCAAAACCTTGGGCGCGGGTTTTTTGGTACATGTCGAGTAAATCGCCGTGCTCTTTGGCGCGGTGACCAAACTTCACGCCATCAAAACGACTGAGGTTGGAGCTGGCCTCGGCCGGGGCGATGATGTAGTACACCGGAATAGACAGCTCGGTGCGCGGCAGCGTTACCTCGACCGTGCTGGCGCCTAAGTTGCGTAGCTGGGCCAGCGCCGTGTCGATCGACTGGCGTACATCGTCGGCCAGGCCTTCACCGAAAAACTCTTGCGCAATGCCGATGCGCAGGCCCGCCAAGGGTTGTTGCAAATGGCGGCTGAAGTCTTCGGCCGGTACGTTGAGCGAGGTGGAGTCGCGGTCCGGGTCCGGACCGCACATGGCCGCCAGTAGCAAAGCGCAGTCTTCTGCGCTGCGCGCCATCGGGCCGGCCTGGTCTAGGCTGGAGGCATAGGCGACCATGCCGTAGCGCGAGGCGCGCCCATAGGTGGGCTTGATGCCAGTGATGCCGCAAAACGCAGCAGGTTGGCGGATTGAGCCGCCGGTATCGGTACCGGTGGCGGCCGGCGTCAAGCCGGCGGCCACGGCGGCTGCGCTGCCGCCCGAGGAGCCGCCGGGCACGCGGCTGGCGTCCCAGGGATTGCTGACCGGGCCGTAGGCCGAGTTTTCATTGGACGAACCCATCGCGAATTCGTCGCAATTGAGCTTGCCTAGCGAAACCATGCCGGCTTGGCGCAGGCGCTGCACGACGGTAGCGTCAAAAGGCGAGCGGTAGCCTTGAAGCATCTTGGAGCCTGCCGTGGTCGCAAAGTCGCGGGTGACAAATACGTCCTTGTGCGCAACCGGCACGCCTTCGAGCGGCCCGGCGCTGCTATCGGCTATTTTTGCGTCGGAGGCGCGGGCTTGGGCTAGCGTCACTTCACTGTCGATGTCTAAAAACGCATTGTGCGGATTGCCAGCGCTGCGGGCCAAAAAGCGGGTGGCGACCTCAACGGCGCTGACTTCTTTGGTTTTGAGCAATGCGGCCAGTTCGGCCACGCCCAGTTGGTGCAAGGGGCGCATGGTTTACTCGATCACTTTAGGAACCAGAAACAAACCGCGCTCCACGGCCGGCGCGCTGCGCTGGTTGGCCTCGCGTTGGTCGGGTTCGCTGACGGCGTCCTCGCGCAGACGCAAAGTGATGCCCTGGACGTCCGCGTCAGGAATGTGCTGCGGCAATTGCGCCATGGCGTCGAGTGGATGGGCCATGGGCACTACGCCGGTGGTGTCGACGGCGCTGATTTGTGCGACGATGCCGAAAAAAGCATTGATTTGGTGCAGCATGCGTTCACTTTGGGCTGCTGGGAGTTCCAGGCGCGCCAAACTGGCAATGCGGCTGATGTCTTGGGGTGTCAGGGACATGGCAAAAATAGCAGTCTTTACAGAAGGTTCAGGGGCGGCTGTGGTGCGGCCAAAGGGCTTATTTCAGGGGCGATGGGTTATTATCCCGCCTTTAGACCGCGCGGCGCTTTGCCCTGCCGTTTACGCCTACATTCCCGCTATTTACCGACAAAACACAGACGATGCAGCGCCCAGCGTGCGCCGCATGTCGCAGAGGATCCGCCATGCTTGGAGCTTTTACCCGTTATTTCTCGACCGACCTGGCCATTGACCTGGGCACGGCCAACACCCTGATTTTTGTGCGCGATAAGGGCATTGTGTTGGACGAGCCCTCCGTTGTGGCCATCCGCCATGAAGGCGGCCCCCAGGGCAAGAAGTCCATCCAGGCCGTGGGCAAAGAGGCCAAAGCCATGCTGGGCAAGGTGCCTGGCAATATCGAGGCCATCCGCCCCATGAAAGATGGCGTGATCGCCGACTTCACCGTCACCGAGCAAATGCTCAAGCAGTTCATCAAGATGGTGCATCCGCGCAGCGTGTTTCGGCCCAGCCCGCGCATCATTATTTGCGTGCCCTGCGGCTCCACCCAGGTGGAGCGCCGCGCTATTCGCGAATCGGCCCTGGGCGCGGGTGCCAGCGATGTGTACCTGATCGAAGAGCCTATGGCAGCGGCCATCGGCGCGGGCTTGCCTGTCTCCGAAGCCTGCGGCTCCATGGTTGTGGACATCGGCGGCGGCACCACCGAAGTGGGCGTGATTTCCTTGGGCGGCATGGTCTACAAAGGCAGCGTGCGTGTGGGCGGGGACAAGTTTGACGAGGCCATCATCAACTACATCCGCCGTAATTACGGCATGCTGATCGGCGAGCCGACAGCAGAGGCTATCAAAAAGCAAATCGGCTCGGCCTTCCCCGGCTCGGAAGTCAAGGAAATGGAAGTGCGCGGGCGCAACCTGTCCGAAGGCGTGCCGCGCAGCTTCACCATCTCTTCCAACGAAATTTTGGAAGCGCTGACCGACCCGCTTAACAACATTGTGTCCGCTGTCAAAAACGCGCTGGAGCAAACCCCGCCCGAGCTCGGTGCCGATATTGCCGACCGCGGCATGATGCTCACCGGTGGCGGCGCGCTCTTGCGCGACCTGGATCGTCTGCTGGCCGAGGAAACTGGTTTGCCGGTGCTGGTGGCAGAAGACCCGCTGACATGCGTGGTGCGTGGTTGCGGCATCGCCCTTGAACAGATGGAACGCCTGGGTTCGATCTTCACCAACGAATAAGCGCCGGACGCAGCGATGGCACTGGCTTCGCTGGGCAGAGACCCCCCTCCGTTTTTCCGACAAGGCCCCTCGGCACTGTCGCGCCTGGCGCTCTTTAGCGCCCTGGCCCTGCTGCTGATGGTGGCCGATGCGCGTTTTCAAATGATGCAGCCGCTGCGCGCGACCATCGCCACGGCCATGTATCCGCTGCAATGGTTGGCATTGCAGCCATTGCAACTGTCGCAGACCCTCAACGCGCGGGCGAACGCGTGGATGGCCAATGACAATGCCGTGCGCGTTTTGGGCGAGCAACTGATCGCCGAGCGCCAGCGTTCCCAGCAAAGCGGACAGCTGTCACTGGAAAACCAGCGTTTGCGCAGCCTGCTTGAGTTGCGCGCACGCACTGCCCCCGATGCGCTGGCCGCCCAGGTTTTGTACGACGCAGCCGACCCCTACACGCGCAAAGTGGTACTCGACAAGGGCCAAAACCAGGGCATTCAGTTGGCCTCACCGGTGCTCGACGAACGCGGCGTGCTCGGGCAGGTGACGCGGGTGTTCCCGCTGTCCAGCGAGGTTACCTTGATCACCGACCGCGACCATGCCATTCCCGTGGTCAACGTGCGCACGGGCGCGCGCGGCGTGGCCTACGGCGACACCGTCAACCATGCCGATGCCATGGAGCTGCGCTTTATGGCGGCCAATGCCGATGTCGCCGTGGGTGATGTGCTGACCACCAGCGGCGTGGACGGCGTCTATCCTGCGGGCCTTCCGGTGGCCCGCATCGACAAAGTCGAGCGACGCACCGAGGCGGTTTTCGCGCGCATTGAGTGTGTGCCGCTGGCCTTGGTCTCAGGCGCAAGCCATGTGCTGGTGCTCAGCCCGCAGTTCGCCCCGGTGGCCCGGCCCGAGCCGGAGCCCGAGCGTAAACCTCTACGCACCGGAGGCCGCCGATGATCATGCGCCCCGGCCAGCGTTTGCTGATGCCTGTCAATCCGGGCTTTTTGTGGCTCAGCCTGCTGTTTGCCTTGCTGGCGCTCATGCTGGGTAATATGCTGGTGTGGGGCCGCGCCGCTTGGGCGCCCGATCTGCTGTCGATCGTGCTGGTGTTTTGGACGGTGCACCAAACGCGCCGGGTCGGCATGGCGGCTGCCTTTGTGCTGGGGCTGATGCTCGATGTGCACCAGGGCGCTTTGTTGGGCCAACATGCGCTGGCCTATACGGTACTGAGTTTCGTGGCCATCATGGCGCACCGCCGTTTGCTCTGGTTTAGCTTGCCTGACCAGGCGCTGCAGGTCTTGCCCTTGTTTGTGCTGGCGCACTCGGTGGAATGGGTGCTGAGCGCCATCATCGGCGGCACGTTTCCCGGCGCGTGGGTGCTTCTCGCTCCGGTGTTGGAGGCCGCTTTGTGGCCCTTGATTAGCTGGCTGCTGCTGGCGCCCCAGCGCCGTGCGCCTGACCCGGACGAAAACCGCCCGCTCTAGCGGCGCTGCGCCTTATGGACTTGCGCAACATCGACGCAGACCTGCACCTGTTTCGCCGGCGTATATTTGTCTTTACGGCGCTGGTGCTGCTGTGTTTTTTCTTGCTGTTGTGTCGGCTGATGTACTTGCAGCTGTGGCGCCATGAAGACCTGTTGGCCCAGGCGGAGAGCAACCGCACTGCCATCGTGCCCATCGTGCCCAACCGGGGTCTGATACAGGACCGCAATGGCGTCGTGCTGGCAAGCAATTATTCGGCCTATACGCTGGAGATAACGCCCTCTAAAACCAATGGCCTGGAAGAAACCATCGAGGGCCTGTCGCAAGTGCTGGAGATCACGCCGCGCGACCGGCGCCGCTTTAAAAAGCTGCTTGAAGAGTCCAAGACCTTTGAGTCGCTACCCATCCGCAACCGTCTCACCGACGTCGAGGTGGCCCGCTTTGCCGCCCAGCGTTTTCGTTTTCCGGGCGTGGAGATCAAGGCGCGTTTGTTTCGCAACTATCCGTATGGCGAACTGGCCAGCCACGTGATCGGCTATATAGGGCGCATCAACCAAAGCGAAAAAGAAAAAATCGAAGACGACGACGACCAGGCCAATTACAGGGGTACCGAATACATCGGCAAACTGGGTGTCGAGCAAAGCTTTGAGCGCCAACTGCATGGCGCCACCGGCGTGGAGCATATCGAGACCTCGGCCGGCGGGCGCGCCATGCGCCGGCTCTCCAGCAGCAAGGCTACGCCGGGCGATACGGTGGTTTTATCCATCGACATCAAGCTGCAAAACCTGGTGGAGCAAATGTTTGGCGAGCGCCGCGGCGCGCTGGTGGCCCTGAATCCGAAAAACGGCGACGTGCTGGCCTTTGTCAGCAAGCCCACGTTTGACTCCAATTTATTTGTCGAAGGCATCGACCAGGAAAACTGGCAAATGCTCAATGAATCGCCTGACCGGCCTTTGCTCAACCGCGCACTGCGCGGCACCTACCCGCCGGGCTCCACCTACAAACCATTCATGGCCTTGGCCGCGCTGGAGACCGGCACGCGCAAGCCCGACACGCTGATCAACGACCCAGGCTTTTATATGTTTGGCGGCCACCGCTTTGGTAGCCCCGAAAACGAGCGCGGCGGCATTATGGACATGCGCCGAGCCATTGTGGAGTCCAGCAACGCCTACTTTTATTCCCTGGCCAACGAGTTGGGCGTGGACACCATGCACGACTTTATGAAGCCGCTAGGCTTTGGGCAACTCACCGGCATCGATGTGCAGGGCGAGGTGCGCGGTGTTCTTCCCAGCCAAGAGTGGAAGCGGCGCTATTACAGCAAGCCCGAGCATCAAAAATGGTATGCCGGCGAGACCATCTCGCTGGGCATTGGCCAAGGCTACAACAGCTTTACTATGCTGCAATTGGCGCAAGCCACCGCGACCTTGGCCAACCTGGGCGTTAAGCACACGCCGCGCTTAGTGCTGGCCACCGTCGACCCCAGCACCCGCGCGCGTGCCGAGACACGGGCCGCCCCGCCCGAAGACCTGAAACTCTCGCCCGAAAACATCAAAACCATCATGCAGGCCATGGTGGGCGTTACGCAGGAGGGCACCTCGGCGCGCGCGTTTGCCGGCGCCGCCTATTTGAGCGGTGGGAAAACCGGCACAGCGCAGGCCGTTAGCCTTGCTAAGAATGAAAAATACAACGCCGCCCGCATGGATGAGCGCCAGCGTGACCACGCGCTTTATATTGCTTTTGCGCCCGCGCAGGATCCGCAAATCGCATTGGCGGTGATCGTGGAGAACGCGGGTTTTGGGTCGGCCTCGGCCGCACCGATTGCACGCCGGGTGTTTGATTACTGGCTTTTGCAGCAATACCCCAACGATGAGGACTTGCTCGCGGTGCGCAAAGGCCAGGCCACGGCGCCTATCGGCAAGCCCCGCGCGGTCGCTGAAGTGAGCTGGCCGCCTGCGCCGCCGACCATGGCAAGTGCTGTGCCCGCTTCGGCCGCAACCAGGCCCTAGCCCTGCTCGCCTGGGTCAGACGCCAAACGCATCCCAGGCGGTCTTGCCGATGAGGCAGGCCACCACCACCAAGAACACAACCCGTACAAAGCTGGTGCCGTGCTTAAGCGCCAAGTGCGTGCCGCCTAGGCTGCCCAGCATATTGGACAGCGCCATCGCGAGCACCAAATGCCACCAGACATGGCCTTTGAGCGTGAACAGGCATAGCGCGGCCAGATTGCTGGCGGCATTGAGCACCTTGGCGTGCGCCGAGGCATGCAAAAAATCATAGCCGATCACGCGAACCAATAAAAACACGAAAAAGCTGCCGGTTCCCGGGCCAAAAAAACCGTCGTAAAAGCCGATGACGGCACCGATGGCACATAAAACCAATAATTCTTTGCGGCCCGCAAAGCGCGGGGCATGGCTTTGGCCCAGGTCTTTTTTGATGAGCGTATAGGCCAGCAGCAACAGCAGTAATCCGGGCAGCACTTTGCGCAGCAAAGCGGGGGACACCACGGTGACCAGCCAGGCCCCGGCAAACGAGGCCACCAGGGCGGCCAGACCGGCAGGCAGCAAGGCCCGCCACACCATGTGCACCCGCCGGCTGTACTGCCAGCTTGCCAGTGTGGTGCCCCAGATAGAGGCGCCTTTGTTGGTGCCAAACAAAGTGGCCGGCGCCGCGCCCGGGAACGCAGCAAACAAGCTGGGCACCAAAATCAGTCCTCCGCCGCCTACGATGGCATCGACAAAGCCTGCCAGCAAGGAGGCGGTGCAGACAATAGCGAGTTCCATAAAGTGCGGCGCGGTGTTGGGAGAGCAAAGTGCCGGACGAGTGTAGGTTCAAACGACAGGGCAAAAAAAAGCACCGGTTTGAAGCGGTGCTTTTTGCCCTCGATGCGGGGTTGGGGCGTTGGCCAGGCCAGCGCTTTTTATGTTCTCCTCGGGATCGATTCGGCTGGGTGAAGCCCTTCGTCTTTCCAAGATGTCGCTTGTGTAAAGCGCAGGCCACTGTAATTGCAGTGGCGGGGCTTCGGCATCCGGAATTACCCTTGCATGGCGGCCTTCAGTGCTGGGCGTCTTCCACAATCCATTGGGCGGCTTTTTCTGCAATCATGAGCGTGGGCGAATTGGTGTTGCCGCTGGTGATGCGCGGCATCACGCCAGCGTCGACCACGCGCAGTCCCTGGACGCCGCGCACCTTGAGCCGGGTGTCCACTACGGCCTGGGGGTCGTCGGCGCGGCCCATGGCGGTGGTGCCAACGGGATGAAAAATCGTGCTGGCAATGTCGCCGGCCAAGGTTGCCAGCTCTTCGTCGCTTTGGTATTGCACGCCGGGTTTGAACTCTTCGGGCTCGAACTTTTGCATCGCGCTTTGCCCCAGGATGCGCCGCGTCACCCGCAACGAGTCGGCGGCTACTTTGCGGTCTTGCGCGGTGCTCAGGTAATTGGGGGCAATGGCCGGGGCGTCGTGGAAATCAGGGGTTTTGATCTGCACCGTGCCCCTGCTGGTGGGGTTGAGGTTGCAGACGCTGGCCGTCATCGCATTGAAGGTGTGCAGCGGCGATCCGAAAGCGTCTAGGCTCAGTGGCTGCACGTGGTATTGGATATTCGGGTAAGGCTGCGCCGGATCGCTGCGGGTAAAGGCGCCGAGCTGGCTGGGCGACATGCTCATCGGGCCACTGCGGGTGAGCAGGTACTCCAGGCCGATGCGCGCTTTGCCCCATAGTGAGTTGGCCAGGGTGTTGAGCGTGGGCGTGTTCTTGACTTTAAAGACGGTGCGAATTTGCAAGTGGTCTTGTAAATTCTTGCCCACCCCAGGCAGGTCCTGGCGCACCGCGATGCCCTTAGATTGCAACAGCGCGGCCGGCCCGATGCCCGAGAGTTGCAGCAATTGGGGCGACGCCACCGCGCCGGCACTGAGGATAACTTCGCGCCGCGCATGGGCGTTCACCATTTCCTGCCCGTTCCAGACGCGTACGCCGGTGCAGCGCAGGGGCTGCTCGCTGCCGGGCTGGTTTTCTAAGAGCAGTTGGCTGGCGTGCGCGCCGGTCCAAAGCTCAAAGTTGGGCCGGGCATAGCAGGTCGGGCGCAAAAAGGCTTTGGCGGTGTTCCAGCGCCAGCCGCTTTTTTGGTTGACCTCAAAGTAGCCCACGCCCTCGTTGTCGCCGGTGTTGAAGTCCGAGGTCGCCGGGATGCCTGCTTGCACCGCCGCTTGCGCAAAAGCCTCTAGTACGTCCCAGCGCAGGCGCTGCTTTTCGACGCGCCATTCGCCGCCTGCGTTGTTGTGGCGCAGCATGGCGCGGTAGGGCGTGTTGCTGTCTTGCATCAGCGTTGGCGCGCTGCCGCGTGCGCCGTGCAAAGCATTGGCGCCTTGATGGTGGTCCTCGTGCAGCAAAAAGTAAGGCAGGCTTTGGGTCCAGCCCCATTGCATGTCGCCGGTCATGGCGGCCCAGCCGTCATAGTCGCGCGCCTGGCCGCGCATGTAAATCATGCCGTTGATGCTGCTGCAGCCACCCAGCGTTTTGCCGCGCGGGTAGATCAGGCTGCGCCCGTTGAGGCCCGGCTCGGCCTCGGTCTTGAACATCCAGTCGGTACGCGGGTTGCTGATGCAGTACAGATAGCCCACCGGGATATGGATCCAGTGGTAGTCATCGCGCCGGCCCGCCTCAATCAACAGCACGCGCTTGGAGGCGTCGGCGCTCAGGCGGTTGGCCAGCAGGCAGCCGGCCGTGCCCGCGCCGATGATGATGTAGTCAAACGTGGTGTCGTTCATGGCGGCTGGGCTCATTGGCCCTTCCACTGCGGCGGGCGTTTTTCTTGGAAGGCGGCCTGGCCTTCGCGGGCGTCCTCGGTCAGCGTGAACAGGGCGATCTGGCTTTCGGTAAACGCCATGGACTCTTCAAAGGCCATGGTTTCCATTTTCTTCATGGTGTAGAGCCCGCGGCGCACCGCAGCGGGCGATTTGTCTAGCAGGCGCGCCAGCAGCCATTGCAGCTTGGCGTCCAGATCGGCGTCCACGTAATTGACCAGGCCATAAGCCAGGGCCTGCGCGCTGCTGATGGGCTCGCCGGTGATGCACATTTCCACCAGCGTGCGCCGGGGAATCAGGTGCTGCAACACGCTGAGCACCTGCGCCGGGAACACGCCCACCTTGACCTCGGGCAGGCCAAAGACGGCGCCTTCGGCGGCCACCGCCATATCGCACATGGACAAGAGGCCCATCCCCCCCGCCATGCAGGCGCCGTTGACGCGGGCGATCAATGGCACATAGCTGGCTTTGGCCACGCGCAAAAGCTGGGCCAAATGGCCTAGCGGCTCGGAATAGTCGGTGGTAAAGGCCTGGGCGTTTTGTAAATCTGCGCCCGCGCAAAAGGCTTTGTCTCCCGCGCCGGTGACCACGATGGCGCGCACGCTGCGATCGGTCTGCGCCGCGCTGATGGCCGCCGCCATCCCCGCGAGCACGCCGTGGCTCATGGCATTGCGCCGCGCTTCGCGGGTGATGGTGAGCCACAGTACAGGGCCGCGTAGCTCCACATGCAGGTCATGGCTGGTCAGGGTGCTGGTATCCATACATCGCTTTCGGTGAAACAGGGGGTCTGGGGCTGGGCTTTGCAGCCACAAGCATACAAGTGCGCGCTAGCGCCCGCCGGCCACATCCAGTATCGCGCCGGTGCAATAGCTCGACTGCGGCCCCAGCAGCCAGAGGATGGACTGCGCCACCTCCAGCGCGCTGCCGGCGCGCTGCATCGGCACTTGGGGAGCCAAACGCTGCGCGCGGTAGGGCTCGCCGCCGCTGGCGTGGATCTCGGTATCAATAATGCCCGGACGCACGGCGTTAACGCGGATGCCCTCGGTGGCGACCTCTTTGGCCAGGCCCAGTGTGAACGTGTCGATGGCGCCTTTGCAAGCTGCGTAGTCGACGTACTGGCCGGGGCTGCCCAGACGCGCTGCCGCGCTGGAGACGTTGACGATGGCGCCACCGGCGCCGCCATGGCGCGTGCTCATGCGCAGCACCGCCTCGCGGGCGCAGACAAAGCTGCCCAGCACGTGCGTGTTGAGCATGCGCGAGAGGCGCGCCACCGTCATGGCGTCCACGCGGGCGCTGACATCCACGACACCCGCGTTATTCACCAGCGCCGCCAGCGGGCCCCATTTGGCGTCGATGCGGGCAAACAGGGCCAGCACCTCGTCCTCACGGCTGACGTCGGCCTGTAACGCCATAGCCTGGCCGCCACCTTCGCGGATGCGGCGCACGACCTCGTCGGCCGCCAGCGAATTGGATTGGTAGTTGACGGCGACCGCATAGCCCGCCTGCGCACCGGCCAGCGCGGTGGCCGCGCCGATACCGCGCGAGCCGCCGGTGACCAAAAGTACAGGCGCGCTCACAAGGGCTTAGCGCCGGCGCAGGGCGCGCGCTGCGTCCAGCGCAAAGTAGGTCAGCACGCCGTCGGCGCCAGCGCGCTTAAAGGCCAGCAGGCTCTCGAGCATGACGGCGTCATGCTCGAGCCAGCCGTTTTGTGCGGCGGCTTTGAGCATGGCGTATTCGCCCGAGACCTGGTAGGCGAACGTGGGCACCTTGAACTCGTCTTTGACGCGGCGCACCACGTCCAGGTAGGGCATGCCCGGTTTGACCATCACCATGTCGGCGCCTTCGGCGATGTCCATGGCCACTTCGCGCAAGGCCTCGTCGGTGTTGGCAGGGTCCATTTGGTAGACCTTTTTGTTGCCTTTGCCCAGATTGCCGGCCGAGCCCACCGCGTCTCGGAAGGGGCCGTAAAAGGCGCTGGCGTACTTGGCGCTGTAGGCCATGATGCGCGTGTGCACCAGTTTTTCGGCCTCCAGCGCCTGACGGATGGCGCCGATGCGCCCGTCCATCATGTCGCTGGGCGCGACGATGTCCACCCCGGCCCGCGCCTGCGTGAGCGCTTGCTGTACCAAGATGGCGGTAGTCTCGTCATTGAGGATGTAGCCCTCATTCTCGGGGCGCAGGTCGGGCAGACCGTCCTGGCCGTGGCTGGTGAAGGGGTCCAGGGCCACGTCGGTCATGATGCCCAACTGCGGAAACTCTTTCTTGAGCGCCCGCACAACGCGGGGCACCAGGCCGTCTGGATTGAGGGCCTCGGCGCCGTCATAGGTTTTGAGCGAGGCGTCAATGACCGGGAACAAAGCCATCACCGGGATTTCCAGTTCTACACAGGCTTGGGCTACGGGCAGCAACAAGTCCAGGCTCAGGCGCTCGACACCCGGCATCGAGGCGACCGGCACGCGCTGGCCGTGGCCCTCGACGACAAAAACCGGATAAATCAAGTCATGCGCACTGAGCGTGTGTTCGCGAACCAGATTGCGGGTAAAGCTGTCGCGGCGCAAACGGCGCGGACGGCCCAGGGGGAAAGGTGCGGGAGTGATCATCTGGAAAATTGTGCCTGATATTGGTGGGAAGGGCGAGGGGGAAAACCTTGTATCAATTACAACACTTTCAACAAAAAATTCTTTTAATTTGAGAAAACTGGAAATTCCTCGCGCTGCTTGATATACTTTTATCTGGAAGCTTTGGTTTCCCCCGCTTTTCCTCCCTGAGCGGGGCCTTGATGTGTGACAGCAAATAGGCTTAATGCCCCGGCCTTGTGCTGGGGTTTTTTTTGCCCGGCGCCCAGCGCCTGCTGCGGCTAAACTGGGGCCATGCTCTGGGTCAAAGCCTTCCATATCGTCTTCGTTGCCAGCTGGTTTGCCGGGCTGTTTTATCTCCCGCGCATATTTGTCAATCTGGCGATGGTGGAGCCCGGCTCCGAGGCCGAGCGCGCCCGCCTGCTGCTCATGGCCCACAAACTCCTGCGTTTTACGACGATATTGGCCGTGCCGGCCCTGGCGCTGGGTCTGGTGATGTGGCTGTACTACGGCATTGGCCTGGGCCCGGGCAATGGTTGGATGCAGGCCAAGCTGCTGGTGGTCATCCTGACTCTGGGCTACCACCACCTGTGCGCCCGCATCTTGCGCCAGTTGGTCGTGCAAACGCCCTTGCGCAGCCATGTCTGGTTCCGTTGGTTCAATGAAATTCCGGTGCTCTTCCTGGTGGCAGCGGTGCTACTGGTGGTTCTCAAGCCCTTTTAACCCCGGCGATGCCATGCACAAATCTGCTGCCTGGCCTTTAGCTTGGATGTATTGCCTGCTGGTCGTCTACGCCAGCCTTTATCCGTTTGCAGGCTGGCGCGACCAGGGCATCGAGCCCTGGGCCTTCTTGGCGGCCCCGATGCCCCGTTACTGGACCGGCTTTGACGTGCTGATCAATCTGGCGGGTTACATGCCATTGGGCGGGCTCTTGGCCCTTTTGTGTTTACGTGCGCGTCAGCGCCGCTGGGCCTTGGGCGTAGCGCTGGGCTTGGCCTGCCTTGTGTCCTTGTCGATGGAGTCTTTGCAAAGTTATTTGCCTCAGCGCATTGCCTCGCGCGAGGACTGGCTTTTAAACACGGCCGGGGCGGGGCTGGGAGCCTGGGCTGCCTTGCTGTTGGCGCGCCGCGGGGGCCTGGCGCGTTGGGATGCGCTGCAGCAACAGTGGTTTGCGCCGCAGGCGCGGGCGGTGTTTGTGCTGTTGCTGAGCTGGCCTGCGGCCTTGCTCTTTCCTTCTGCGATCCCTTTTGGCGTGGGCCACGTCTGGGCGCGGGTGCGCGAAGCGGGGCTGGCCCTGTGGACCGAGTGGCTGGCGGTCTCCGATCTGCCAACGACTAGCGCGCCCGATTGGGGGAGTCTGGGCCAGCCAGCGGTTTTTGTGTGCGTGGTCCTGGGCTTGCTGGCGCCCTGCCTGATGGGGTTTTTGGTGGTGCACCAGCCGCGCCGGCGTGTGCTGTTGGTGCTTTGGGTGTTGGCCCTGGGCGTGGTCGCCAGCGGTTTATCTGCGGCCCTGAGCTGGGGGCCGACGCACACCTGGGCCTGGATGGACACTGTCACCTTGACCGGTTTGCTGGCGGCCGGCTTGCTGGCCTTGGCGCTGGTGCGCTTGCCTTGGCGCGGGGCGGCGGTGCTGGCGGTGCTGCTGCTCTTGGTGCATGTGGGCTTGCTCAACCAGGCGCCCGAGAGCCCCTATTTTTCGCAGACGCTGCAAGCCTGGGAGCAGGGGCGATTCGTGCGCTTTAACGGCTTGGCCGAGTGGCTTGGCTGGGGCTGGCCGTATGCGGCCATGGCCGTGGCGCTGCACCGGCTGTGGCGGGCACCTAAAATTGCGCCATGAATGCATCCCCCCCAGAGGCCGACGCGCCCTACTACCGGCACCAGATTTTTTTCTGCCTCAATGAGCGCAAAAATGGCGAAGACTGCTGTGCCCAACATGGCGCCCAGGTCGGCTTTGACCATTGCAAGCAACGCATCCGCGACGCCGGCGTGGCCGGCCCGGGCCAAGTGCGCGTCAACAAAGCGGGTTGCCTGGACCGCTGTGCCGGCGGCCCGGTGGCGGTGGTCTACCCGCAAGGCGTCTGGTACACCTTTGTGGATCAGGCTGATATCGATGACATCGTAGATAGCCACCTCATCGGCGGAAAAGTCGTCGAGCGCTTGCTTTTGCCCGCCTCCGTTGGCCGATAGCACCCATGCATTTGCCAACCAGGCGTGAATCGCTGCAAGGGCCGGCCGGATTTTTGGAGCTGCTTTTTGATGTCCCCGACTCGGCGACCCACCCGCAGCCCCTAGGCGTGGCGGTGATCGCGCATCCGCACCCCTTGATGGGCGGCACCATGGAAAACAAAGTCGTGCAAACCATGGCGCGCGCCTGCGCGCAGGCTGGATGGCTGGCGGTGCGCTTTAACTTTCGTGGCGTTGGCGCCAGCCAGGGCGTCTATGACGAGGGTCGCGGCGAGCTGCAAGATTTGTTGGCCGTTATTGCCCATTGCGCGCCTAGCGGGCCCTTGACTTTGGCGGGTTTTTCCTTCGGTGCCTTCGTTACCTCGCATGCGGTGCAGGCATTGCATGGCGTACGGCCCATCGATCGTTTGGTGCTGGTGGGCACCGCTGCAGGCCGGTTTGAGGTGGCCCAAGTCCCTGCGCTACTGCACGCCCACACCCTGGTCCTGCACGGCGAGCAAGACGACACCGTGCCGCTCAGCAACGCGCTGGACTGGGCCCGCCCGCAAAACCTACCGGTCACCGTGCTGCCCGGGGTAGGCCATTTTTTTCACGGACAATTGCTCTTGCTGCGCGCTTTGGTGGCGCGCCATATGGCGCTGCCCTAAGGCCGCACCGCAGGCCCACCCGCAGCCTGCATAAAACGACATTCTCCGAAAGCACTTTCCCGATGAAATTTGTACTTCAATGCGTTTTGGCTTGGATGGTGGCCTTGGCCGCCCACGCGCAGGCGCCGCAGCCACCCGAAATCGCCGCGCGCGCTTATATGCTGCTGGACGTTTCAGCGCAGCAAGTGTTGGCCGCCAAAGATGCCGACAGCGCCGTGGAGCCCGCCTCGCTGACCAAGTTGATGACCGCGTATTTGGTGTTTGACGCCCTGAAATCCGGAAAAATCAGTTTGGAGCAGAAATTTCCAGTGAGCGAGCGGGCCTGGAAAATGCCCGGCTCGCGCATGTTTATCGACCCGAAAATGCAAGTGCCAGTCGAGGATTTGATCAAAGGCATGGTGGTGCAGTCAGGCAATGACGCCACTGTGGCGCTAGCCGAAGGCGTAGGCGGCGACGTGGCGCACTTTGTCCAAATGATGAATGCCCAAGCCCAGGTGCTGGGCATGCAATCCACCGGCTACAAAAACCCCGAAGGCCTGACCGAGGCCGGCCACACCACCACCGCCCGCGACCTGGCCACGTTGGCCACCCGCTTAATGGCCGATTTCCCCCAGTACACCGGCTATTACGCGATCAAAAGGTACCGCTATCCCGGCACGCCAGCGGCCAATGACACCAACCGCAACTTGCTGCTGCAGCGCGACCCCTCGGTTGATGGCCTCAAAACCGGCTACACCGAGGCGGCGGGCTATTGCATGGTGGCCACGGCGCGGCGTGATTACGCCAGCTTGGGGGCCAAGGGCGGCAACCCGAGTCGGCGCCTGTTGTCCATCGTACTGGGTACGACCAATGAAAACGCCCGCGCCAATGAGTCGCAAAAGCTGCTGAACTGGGGCTTTAGCGCCTTTGAGCCAGTCCGCTTGTTTGATGCCGGACAGGCTGTTGTTACCGTCAAAGTCTGGAAGGGCGCAGCCTCCACGGTGCGCCTAGGACAGCCCGGCGGAGTGATGCTGGCGCTTCCCGCAGGAACGGCAGACAAGATCACCACCGAGGTGGTCCGCTCCGACCCGCTGGTCGCCCCGATCGCCAAAGGGCAGGTTTTGGCCAAATTGCGCGTGCTATCAGGTGGGGTGCAAGTGGCTGAGGCGCCGCTGGTAGCTCTGGAGGCCGTCGACCCGGCGGGCCTGTTCGGCCGCGCTTGGGATGCCATGCGTCTGTGGATCCAGTAACTTTTGTGCCCTGCCGTCCAGCCTCAAGAGCAGGGTTTTCAATTCTGGTATATTAGAAGGCTTTTCGGAAACTTCCGAAGGGCTCTGTGTTTTCGAAGTTTTTGAATCGTACAGCTCCTGCGCAGCGGGAGATTTTTCTTTAGGAGGCTTAAGTGCCAACCATTAACCAGCTAGTGCGTCAGGGGCGTGAGGTCGAAACGATCAAGTCCAAAAGCCCTGCGATGCAGAACTCGCCGCAGCGCCGCGGCGTGTGCACCCGCGTGTACACCACCACCCCCAAGAAGCCAAATTCTGCGCTGCGTAAAGTGGCCAAAGTGCGCTTGACCAACGGTTTTGAAGTGATTTCCTACATCGGCGGCGAAGGCCACAACCTGCAAGAGCACAGCGTGGTTCTGGTGCGCGGCGGTCGTGTCAAGGATTTGCCTGGTGTGCGCTACCACATCGTGCGTGGTTCGCTGGATTTGCAAGGCGTGAAAGACCGTAAGCAGTCGCGCTCCAAATACGGCGCCAAGCGCCCCAAGGCCAAGTAATTCGGGGTCTCCCCGGTAGTTTTAAGTGCTGTTCCCCGCGTGGCGCGGTGGTGCAGCGTAGTGGCCCGAAGCACAAAATTGTTTGTGTGGGTCGAGTAAGTGGGAGTCCTATGGCTCCCGCGGTGTCCCTGGTGGATGCCAACTGAAGC
>Ga0214919_10004467_pt1 | contig 20460 bp, 20 predicted proteins | sample LL1503_MetaG_FD_177994 | JGI IMG/M metagenome (GOLD analysis project Ga0214919, IMG submission 177994) | Freshwater microbial communities from Lake Lanier, Atlanta, Georgia, United States - LL-1503 | ecosystem: Environmental > Aquatic > Freshwater > Lake | place: USA: Georgia | collected... | reverse complement strand
AGACTTTGCCGCGCAAATTGCGTCTGACCTGAAAGACTGGTCACAGCTGCTCAAGTCCATCAACCTCAAAATGGATTGAGCCGAGGGGGCTTTGCCTCCCTTTGCAACCTTTTCACACCGCACCGCCCCTCTGCCAAAATCCAACCATGAACGCCGCCGCCACCATCCCCGAACTCATGCGCACCTTGGGCCTGCAAGCCCGCTGTGCGGCAGCGGGCATGGCACGGGCCACGGCGGCGCAAAAAGCCCATGCTTTGCGGGTGCTGGCGCGTTTGCTGCGCGAACACACCGCTGCTTTGCAAACCGACAACGCCAAAGACCTGAGCCGCGCCCAAGCCGCCGGTTTGGCCGCGCCCATGGTCGACCGGCTCAAACTCTCGCCGCAAACCTTAGAGACCTGCGCGCTGGGTTGCGAGCAACTGGCATCCATGCCCGACATCATTGGCAGCATCAGCGGCATGAGCCAGCAGCCCAGCGGCATTCGCGTGGGTCAAATGCGGGTTCCCATTGGCGTGTTTGGCATGATTTACGAGAGCCGCCCCAACGTCACTATTGAAGCCGCGTCACTCGCTATCAAGAGTGGCAATGCCTGCATCTTGCGCGGCGGCTCCGAGGCGATCGACTCCAATAAAGCCTTGGCTGCGCTGGTGCAACAAGCCTTGGCCGAGGCCGGTTTGCCCACCGATGCGGTGCAACTCGTGCCCACCACCGACCGCGCGGCGGTGGGTGAACTCATCACCATGCCTGCCTATGTGGACGTGGTCATTCCGCGCGGGGGCAAGGGCTTGATCGAGCGCATCAGCCAAGACGCCAAGGTGCCGGTCATCAAACACTTGGACGGCAACTGCCACAGTTATGTGGACGACCCGTGCGATTTGGACATGGCGCTCACCATCGTTGACAACGCTAAGACGCAGAAGTACAGCCCTTGCAACGCCACCGAGAGTTTGCTGGTGGCCAGAGGCGTGGCGGCGGTGTTTTTGCCGCGCATCGGCCAGGTGTTTGCCAACAAAGGCGTTGAGATGCGTTGCTGCCCCGAGGCCAAAGCCTTGCTAGCGAATGTGAAGGGCGCGGTATTGAAAGACGCCACCGAGCAAGATTGGTTCGAGGAGTATTTGGCACCCATCATCAGCATCAAGGTGGTGGATGGCTTGGACGCGGCCATCGCCCACATCAACCACTACAGCAGCCACCACACCGACGCTATTCTGACGTTGAACCATGTGCACAGCCAGCGCTTTTTGCGCGAGGTCGATTCGGCCAGCGTCATCGTCAACGCCAGCACCCGTTTTGCCGATGGCTTTGAGTACGGATTGGGTGCCGAGATTGGCATTTCCACCGACAAATTCCACGCCCGTGGGCCAGTGGGCATTGAGGGCTTGACCTCGCTGAAATATGTGGTGCTGGGGGCGGGGGAAGTTCGTTACTAGGATTTACGCCGAATTGGGGAGACGTGTGTTTAAGTTTGAATGGGACGAGCAAAAAGCAGTCAGCAACTTGCGTAAGTATGCCGTTTCCTTTGATGAAGCGGTCAGCGTTTTTGGTGATGCAGTGGCATTGACCTTCGCAGACACCGATCACAATGAGTTTGAGAACAGAAGTCGAACCTATGGCATGTCATGCAAAGATCGGCTTTTGGTGGTTGTACACACAGAGCGTCGCAGCGGGATTAGGATCATCAGTGCCAGAAAGGCAACACGATATGAAAAAAGCATCTACGAAAACGAGTGATCTCGACATACCTGTGCTCAAACGTGAGCAGTTGGGCCATGGTGTTCGCGGTAAGTACCACAAGCGGTTTTTGCAAGACAGCAATGTCGTCGTTTTGCAGCCAGACATTCAAAAAGCATTTCCGACCTCTGAGGCGGTCAACAAGGCCTTGGCGCACATTCTGGCATTTGCTAAGGAAGCGCAAGGTTTAACCAGCAAGACAAAAGCGACTCCGCGAAAGAGAATAGTGGCGTAATACTTTTTCGCTTCAGCAGTCTTTATGGCTAAATTGATCAATCGCATGCGCGCCGTGCACCCTGGTGAGGTGCTGCACGAGGACTATTTGCAACCCATTGGACTGAGCGTGAACGCATTGGCGGTGGCATTGGGGGTGCCTGCCACCCGCATTCACGAAATCGTCAAAGAGCGCCGCGCTGTCACGGCTGACACGGCGGCGCGATTGGCCCAGTACTTTGGTGGTGACGCGGCGTCGTGGCTGGTATGCAGGCTAATTACGACCTGAAAACCCTTTCGACGCTGACCGACATAGAGCGACAGGTCCCCGTTCGGGCGCAGTTGGCAGCTTAGCCCACACAGCGCTGATTCGGGCGTTTGTGGAGCGCCCCAGCTTGAAGCTGTCAGAATCACCCCCACTTAGTCACCACACTCATATCTATAAGCGACTCCATGGTTCCTCACCTCATCACCGCGCTCACTGGCCCCATCAACGAGCTCGAGCAGCGCATCCTCGACTCCATGCCCGCCATCGAGCGCTGGTTTCGCCTGGAGTGGATGGAGCACACGCCGCCGTTCTACACCTCAGTAGATGTGCGCAATGCAGGCTTCAAGCTGGCCCCCGTGGACACCAACCTCTACCCCGGCGGTTGGAACAACCTGACCAACGAAATGTTGCCGCTGGCGGTGCAAGCGGCGATGGCGGCCATTGAGAAAATTTGCCCCGAAGCGCGCAACCTGCTGCTGATCCCCGAAAACCACACCCGCAACACCTTTTATTTGAGCAATGTGGCGCAGTTGGCACGCATCTTCAACATGGCGGGCCTGAATGTGCGCATCGGCTCGATCAACCCTGAGATCAAAGAGAACACCACCATCGAGCTGCCCAACGGCGATGTGGTGACCTTGGAGCCGGTGATCCGCAACAAAACCCGCTTGGGGCTGAAAGACTTTGACCCCTGCACCATCTTGCTCAACAACGACTTGAGCGCTGGCATCCCCGGCATCTTGGAAGACTTGCACGAGCAGTTTTTGCTGCCCCCGCTGCACGCGGGTTGGTGCGTGCGGCGCAAAAGCCAGCACTTTGCCTGTTATGAAGAGGTGTCCAAGCGCTTTGGCAAGTTGCTGGGCATCGACCCGTGGCTGATCAACCCCATGTTCAGCCAGTGCGGCGAGGTGGATTTCAGCGAAAGCGCGGGCCTGGAGTCGTTGCGCAGCCATGTGGACGCCTTGCTAACCAAAACCCGGCGCAAGTACAAAGAGTACGGCATCAACGAAAAGCCGTTTGTGGTGGTCAAGGCCGACAACGGCACCTATGGCATGGGCATCATGACGGTGCGCGATGTCAAAGACCTGGAGGCACTCAACCGCAAAACCCGCAACAAAATGAGCGTCATCAAAGACGGGCAAGAAGTCACCGAGGTCATCATCCAAGAGGGCGTGCTGACCAACGAGCGCATCAACGACGCGGTGGCCGAGCCGGTGGTCTACATGATGGACCGCTATGTGGTGGGCGGTTTTTACCGGGTGCATGCCGAGCGCGGCGTGGACGAAAACCTCAACGCCCCAGGATCGAGCTTTGTGCCCTTGGCCTTTGAGCAAAGCGCCCACACGCCCCAACCCGGCGTCAAGGCCGGGGCCAGCGTGCCCAACCGCTTTTACATGTATGGCGTGATTGGCCGTTTGGCCATGTTGGCGGCCAGTTACGAGCTGGAATCGACCGACCCGGACGCTGAAATTTACGACTAATGGTGTAGGGCGCGCGATTTAGAGTCGCCAGCCGATCAAAAAGGGTTTCCAACGGCCCAGAAACTCGCATAATGCCGCTCTTGCCAGGCTCCGCGCGAATTTCATGCAACATCAAAAATCTTCTCTGGCCGCCCTCACCTTGGGCGCCATCGGTGTGGTCTACGGCGACATCGGCACCAGCGTCTTGTACGCCGTCAAAGAGGTGTTTGGCTCTGGCCACGTCGAGTTCACCCCGGACAACATTTATGGCATTTTGTCCATCTTCTTTTGGACCTTGACCATCATCGTCTCGCTCAAATATGTGAGCTTGGTGCTGCGGGCCGACAACAATGGCGAGGGGGGCTTGGTGGCGATGTTGGCGCTGGCCTCGCAATCGGTCAAAGACCGGCCCAAATTGCGCCGGGTATTGCTGGTGGTGGGGATTTTTGGCACCTGTTTGTTTTATGGCGACGGGGTGATCACCCCGGCCATTTCGGTGCTATCGGCTGTAGAGGGCTTGGAGGTGATCTCACCGGCCTTCACCAAATACGTGGTGCCGCTGACCCTGGTGATTTTGTTTGGTTTATTCGCGGTGCAAAAGCACGGCACCACTGGCATTGGCAAATTGTTTGGCCCCATCACCGTGGTGTGGTTCATCACCATCGCTTTGCTGGGGCTGTACCACATTGCCACCGAACCGATGATTTTGTGGGCCATCAGCCCGCACCACGCCATCCGATTTATTTGGAACGACCCGGGCACCACCTTCATCATATTGGGCGCCGTGGTGTTGTGTGTGACCGGTGGCGAGGCCTTGTATGCCGACATGGGCCACTTTGGCAAACAGCCCATCCGCATCGCTTGGTTTGCGGTGGTCATGCCTTCTCTCACCCTGAACTATTTTGGCCAAGGGGCCTTGTTGCTCAACAACCCCGATGCGGTGAAAAACCCCTTCTTCAACATGGCGCCCGATTGGATGCTGCTGCCCTTGGTCATCTTGGCCACGGCGGCCACGGTGATTGCGTCCCAGGCCTTGATTTCGGGTGCTTTCAGCGTGACCAAGCAGGTCATTCAACTGGGCTTTTTACCCCGCTTGCAGGTGTTGCACACCAGCGTGCGCGATACCGGGCAAATTTACATCCCCTTTGTCAACTGGGGCCTGTTTGTGGCCATCGTGTTGGCGGTGGCGCTGTTCAAGTCGTCGAGCAATTTGGCCGCCGCCTACGGCATTGCGGTGTGCACCGACATGCTGATCACCACCGTGCTGACGTTTTTTGTCATCCGCTACAGCTGGAAGTACCCGCTGTGGCTGTGCTTGGCCGCGACCAGCTTTTTCTTTGTGGTGGACTTGGCGTTTTGGGCCTCCAACCTGCTGAAGTTTTTTGAGGGTGGCTGGTTCCCGCTGGCCATCGGCGGACTCATTTTGTTGCTGATGCTGACCTGGCGCGATGGCCGCGAGCTGCTGAGCAACAAATTGCGCGACGACGCCATTGATTTGCGCTCGTTTTTGGATTCCGTGTTCACCGTACCCCCTACACGGGTGTCGGGCACGGCGGTGTTTTTGACCGCCGACCCAGGCGCCGTGCCCAATGCCTTGTTGCACAACCTCAAGCACAACAAGGTGCTGCATGAGCAAAACCTGTTTGTCACCGTGCGCAACCACGAGGTGCCATGGATTGGGCTGGACAAGCGCATCGAGTCCGAGTCGCTGGGCCACGACTGCTGGCAAGTGACCATCCATTATGGCTTTAAAAACGACCCCGATGTGCCCTTGGCGCTGAGTCTGATGCACGGGCGCGGTTGCGACCTCGAGCCGATGAACACCAGTTACTTCTTGTCGCGCGACAGCATCGTGCCCACGGTGCATGGCGAGATGGCTCAGTGGCGCGAAAAGTTGTTTGCGCAAATGCACCTCAACGCCAGCGCGGCGGCCGACTTCTTGAAGTTGCCCAGCAACTCGGTGGTGGAACTGGGCAGCAAAATCGAAATTTGAGCGCACCGCGCCCAAACCGCTTTCACTGCTAAGCTTGCCGGCCATGGACATCCTATTTGTTGCCGACCCGCTGGCGTCTTTCAAAATTTACAAAGACAGCACCTTTGTGATGATGCGCGAGGCCCAGCGCCGGGGCCACGCCATCTGGGCCTGCGAAACCCAAGACCTGTCGTGGCGCAGTGGCGGTGTGGTGCAAGCGCCGATGCAGCACATCGTGCTGCAAGAAGGCGCCGAACCGTGGTTTCGCGTGCAAGACAAGGCCGTGCGGCCTTTGCACAGCTTGGGTGCGGTGGTGATGCGCAAAGACCCCCCCTTTGACAGCGAATTTTTTTACGCCACCCATTTGCTCGAGCGCGCCGAGGTGGAGGGCGCGCGGGTGTTCAACAAGCCTGCGGCCTTGCGCGACCACCCCGAAAAACTGGCCCTCATGGAGTTCGCCCAGTACGCCAGCCCCACGCTGGTCACGCGCAGCGCGCAAGATGTGCGCGACTTTCATGCCCAGCACCAAGACATCATCTTGAAGCCGCTGGACGGCATGGGCGGCATGGGCATTTTTCGGGTGCGCGCCGATGGCTTGAACCTGGGGGGCATCATCGAGACCCTCAACCGCGATGGGGCCCAAAGCCTGATGGTGCAAAAGTACATCCCTGCCATTGATCAAGGCGACAAGCGGGTGCTGGTGATTGGTGGGAAGGCCGTGCCGTTTGCCTTGGCGCGCATCCCGCAAGGCGGTGAGGTGCGTGGCAACTTGGCCGCTGGAGGCAAGGGCGTGGCCCAGCCATTGAGCGCGCGCGACCAGGCCATCGCGGCCGACCTAGGCCCCCTCTTGGCCCAACGCGGCCTGCTGCTGGTGGGCTTGGATGTGATTGGGGACTGCCTCACCGAGGTCAATGTCACCAGCCCCACCTGCTTTCGCGAAATCATGGACCAAACCGGTTTTGATGTGGCGGCCATGTTCATCGACGCCTTGGAGCAGGCCCTGGCCTGATCGCGGGGGCCTGTGGCCTGCGCCTGTCTGAGGCGGTCGCTGCTAACGCAAGTAAGGCTTGCAGCGCAAGCAGGCACTCACCTTAAGGATTTGCTGGGGTCTGGTTAGAATTCGCCGTCCCCCTTGATCTAAGGGATCGCGCGGCCAGTGTGAGCGTGCACAATCTGCCCCCTGTTTGCGCCATGCTGATACAACCCGAATTCCCCCCCACCCTGGAAGCTGCACATGCCCGCTTGGCGGCCGTGCAAGTGCATGACTATGCGCGCACCCGCCAATCGCTGCACGGCGCGGTGACACAACTCTCGCCCTATATCACCCACGGTTACCTCAGCGTGCCCGAGGTGGCGCGGGCCATGGTGGCGCGGTTTCGCATTGGTGTGCAGCACCGGCTGATCCACGAGTTGGGCTGGCGTGAATATGCCCAGCATCTTTACGCCCATTTGGGCGAGGGTTTGGGCCAGCAGGCCTTGCACCCGGGCCCCTTGCTGGAGAGCGATTTCAAACCCGAGTTGCCGCTGGATGTGCGCCATGCCGCCACGGGCATTGCCGCCATCGACTTGGCGGTGAGCATGTTGTACAGCTGCGGATATGTGCACCACCAAGCGCGCATGTGGTTGGCCAGTTACATCGTGCATGTGCGAAAAATCGATTGGCGGGTGGGCGCGCAGTGGATGCAAGGCCATTTGCTCGATGGCGATGTGGCCAGCAATTGGCTCAATTGGCAGCGCGTGGCCGGCCTGGCCGGTGACCCGCCGTGGGTGTTCAACGCCGAAACCGTGGCCCGCCATGCGCCCTCAGACTGGCACAGCCGTGGTTCGATGATCGACAAGCCCATGGAGATGATGGAAATCATGGCGCACAACGCCGCATCGTTCACCATTTCTGAAGAACTCAAGCGCATCCCCTGGGCCATGGACGAGCCAGAGCTTTTGCACCGCCCCCCTGCCTTGCTGGGTTGGCACAGCCCCGACCCACAGACCTGGGTAGGGCGCGATGTGTGGCTGGTTCACCCCTGGTCTTTGGCCGCCCTGCCCAGCGATTTGCCCAGCGGTGTGGTGGCCGTGGGTTTGTGGTGCGAAGAGTGGATGCAGGCCATGCCCTGGAGCTTCAAGCGCTGGATGTTTGTGGCCCAGCGCATGGGCGCATTGGCAGCGGTGTGTGCTTTTGGTTCGGCCACAGATTGGCAGACCGCTTTGTCCCAGGCCAGCAGCGTGGCTTGCTGGGACCACCCTCGGTTGCCCGCCTGGACGGGACTGGCCGTTCAGCGCCGATCAGTGCCGCGTTTGTTCAAAAGCCTGGACGAGCCGTGCCTGTCATTCACCGATTGGTGGCAGCAAGTCTCACGTGGCGTGCGCCACTTTCGTCACTTGGCCGGTTGATCGGCTTCGCCCGCTGCGGGCGCTGGGCGCACGGCCGTCACAAAATGCTCGGTGTCGCCAAAACAGGTGGGCAAGCCTTTGTGCTGGGCGTATTCCAGTACCACCTTTTGCCCAATGTGGGTGTTGATTTGGTCCACCACGGCTGCATCACGCACTGAAAAAATAAATTTCTCTGGCACCGCCGGGACCGCTGCCAAGGCGCGCACTTGCTCACCCTCCCAGGTTTTGCAGACCCAGCCTTTGTGTGAGATTTTTTGCACATAGCCCACGCTCTCGCCGCGCGAATACGCAAAGTGATACGCGGCAAAAAAATACGCCACCACCAACACCAAGGCGGCCACGCTCAACCACAGCAAGCTGCGAACCAGTTTCAAGGCCCAGCGGCGCAGGGTGTGGGTGGCGTTGTCTATGGTTTGATTCATGAAGTCATGGTAGCGCACGGCTGTGACTGTCGTGCACTCAGGTGTGATGAAATCGGGCATGGGCACATTGCGAGGCAGCGTGCCACCATGACTGAGGCAGGGAATGAAAAAAATTGCGGTGTTGTTGTTGGCGGTGGCCTTGGGTGGGGTGTTGTTGGTGCTGGGTGTGTGGCGCTACAGCTTGCCCCAGCGCGATGGAACCTTGCCCTTGACAGGTTTGGGTGCTGCCGTTCAGGTGCACTACGACGAGTTTGGTGTGCCCCATTTGCAGGCGCAAAACGACGCCGATTTGTACCGTGCATTGGGTTTTGTGCATGCGCAAGACCGTTTGTTCCAAATGGAGATGATGCGCCGCTTGGCCAAAGGCGAGTTGGCCGCCGTCTTGGGGCCCAAATTGTTGGACACCGATCGGGTGTTTCGCACCGTGGGCCTGCGCCACCATGCCGAGCAGGCCGCTGCGCGCTTTGACACCCAAAGTGATGCCGGGCAAGCCATGCTCGCCTATTTGGATGGGGTGAACCAGTTCCAAAGCAGCCGACCGTTGCCGCTCGAATTCCACCTCTTGCGCATCCAACCGCAGCCGTTCACGCTGGCCGACACCTTCAGCGTGGCCGCTTACATGGCCTACAGTTTTGCGGCGGGGTTTCGCACCGAACCGGTGTTGACCCACATCCACAACGAACTCGGCCCCGCCTATAGCACCTTGTTTGACCGGCCTTGGCAAGCCGATGGTGTGTGGCGTCAACCAGCCCCGGCCCCGGTGACGGCGCCACCCGTTGCGCTGGCCCAAACCACAGCGCCGCGTGCGCAGCCTGGGGCGGCCATGCCCCTGAACCCCGCCGCGCTGAGCGATGCCCGCCAATGGATGCGCTGGTCGCATGCGGCCATGGATGTGGCGGGCATGCCGGTGCTCGAGGGCAGCAACGCCTGGGCGGTATCGGGCCAGCGCACCGCCAGCGGGCAGCCCTTGTTGGCGGGAGACCCGCACATCGCCTACGCCGTGCCGGCTGTTTGGTACGAGGCTCATCTGAGCAGCCCGGGTTTTGAGTTGTATGGCCACTTTTTGGCGCTCAACCCCATGGCCTTGCTGGGGCACAACCGAGATTTTGGTTGGAGCCTGACCATGTTTCAAAACGACGACACCGATTTGGTGGCGCTCACGGTGGACCCGAACAACCCCGACCGCATCTGGCACCAAGGCGCCTGGGTGGACTTGATCGTGCGCGAAGAAACCATTGACGTCAAAGGCGCAGACAGCGTGGTGCTGCAAGTGCGCAGCTCGCCGCACGGGCCGGTGATCAACGATGCATTGCCTTCGCCATCGGCAGGCCAACCCTTGGCCCTGTGGTGGACGCTGTACCAAACCGAAAACCCCATCGTGGAGGCCTTTTACCAACTCAACCGCGCCAACACCTTGGACAAAGCGCGCCAGGCGGCCAGCCTGGTTCACGCGCCGGGTTTGAATGTGGTTTGGGCCAATGCGCAAGGCGACATCGGCTGGTGGGCCGCAGCCCGCTTGGTCATTCGCCCCGACGGGGTGGACCCGTCGCGCATCTTGGATGACGCCCGTGGCGAGGCGGTCAAACTGGGGTTTTTGCCCTTTGAGCGCAACCCCCAAGAAGAAAACCCGGTGCGTGGTTTCATCGTGTCGGCCAACCACCAGCCTGCAGGGCCCACCGTGGTGGCGGGCTATTACAACCCCGGTGACCGGGCGCGGCGTTTGTACCAACAACTCGGCCAAGACACGGTGCGCTGGGACACCAGCAACACCCAGGCCTTGCAGTTGGATGCCAAGACAGATTACTTTGAGCGCAGTTGGCGACCCCTGGCCGACGACTTGCGTGCCGCCGCCGCCAATGATGAGGAGCGCATGTGGGTCGAGTTGCTGCTGGCTTGGGATGGCCAGCACGGGGCCGACAAAATTGCCCCCACTTTGTCCAACCAATTGGCCTTTGATGTGTTGCAACAAGCCATGGCCGACGAGTTGGGGCCGGAGTGGATGGGCTTGTTGCTGCGCACCCGCATGGTGGACATGGCCTTGCCGCGTTTGGCCGCCCATGCGCAGTCGCCGTGGTGGGATCGGCGCGGCACCCCAGGCGTGGAAACCCGCGCACAAGTGGTGGCCGATGCGTGGCGCGCCACCGTGACACATTTGAAAACCACCTTGGGGCCCGTGGTGCAAAACTGGGCTTGGGGCCAAGTGCACACCTTGACCCATGTGCATCCCTTGGGCCGTGTCAGCCCCTTGGACCGGGTGTTCAATGTGGGGCCGTTTGCCATGGCTGGTGGGCGCGAAGTGCCCAACAACCAAAGCCATCCTCTGGGTGCCGCGCCGTGGTCGGTCAGTTATGGGCCTTCAACCCGGCGTGTGATCGACTTTGCCCAACCGCAGTTGGCACAAGGCGTGTTGCCGGTGGGGCAAAGCGGCGTTTGGGGGGACCCGCACTACAGCGACCAAGCGCTGCTGCATGCGCAAGGCCGCAGCCGGGGGCAGTGGTTGGACGCGCCCGATGTGGACGCGCACACCCGCAGCGTGCTGTTTTTGCGCGCCCCGTGATGGGCGTCAGCGATGTGGCTTATTCGACTTGGATACCGGCGGCTTTGACCACTGGTCCATAGCGGTTCAAGTCGCGGCGAATTTCATCGCGAAACGCTTCGGGCTGCCCGGCGTGGCCTCGATGCCAAGCACGCGCAATTTGTCGCGCACCACCGGGTCGTTCAAGGTGGCGTTGAGTTCGGTATTGAGCTTTTGGATGATGGCCGCCGGTGTTTGCGCCGGTGCCAAAAAACCCACCCACGACGCAGCATTGAACTCGCTCACGCCGCTCTCGGCAAAGGTGGGCACGTCGGGCAATGAACTGGCGCGCTGGGGGCTGGACACGGCCATCGGTTTGAGCTTGCCCGACTTCACATGGTTATAGGCACCAGCGACTGCGGTGTAGACCAGCGGGATGCTGCCGCCCATCACATCGATCATGGCCTGGCCACCGCCTTTGTAAGGCACGTGGGTGAGTTGCGCGCCCGAGCGAATTTTGAACAACTCACCGGCGATGTGCGGTGTGCTGCCAGTGCCCGAGGTGCCGTAAGACAAACCGCCCGGTGTTTTTTTCGACAAGGCGATCAGCTCTTGCAGGTTTTTGGCCGGCACGTTGGGGTTGGCCACCAAGATCAACGTGGCATCGCCAATCTTGCCAATCGGTGCGTAATCGTTGATGGGGTCGAAACCCACTTTGGCAAACACGTGGGGGTTGATGACCATGGTGCCGTCAAATCCCATCACCCAGGTGTAGCCATCCGGCGGCGCTGCCTTGACCATGGCCATGCCGATATTGCCGGAAGCGCCGGGTTTGTTGTCGATCACGATTTGTTGGTTCAGCCGCCGCCCCAGGTGTTCGGCCACCAGACGCGCACTGGTGTCGGTCACGCCGCCGGGGGTGAAAGGCACGATGACGCGGATGGGTTTGCTGGGGAAGGCATCGTCGGCGGCAATGGCGCCGGATGCCCACAAGCTGGCCCCCAGGGCCAAGGCCCCTGCCAAGCGACGACGGTTGAAATGGGAAGTGATGGCCATGGTGTGTCTCCAATGAACAGTGAAGCGGCTCAGGGCATGTAGGCGCCGCCGTTGACGAACAGGGTTTGGCCAGTCATGTAGGCCGAGGCGCTTGAGAGCAAAAACAAAACCGGGCCCACGATGTCTTCGGGGGTGGCCATGCGGCCCATGGGGGCGAGCTTGGCCAAAGCTTCGGTGGGCACGGGCGGTTCGCCTTGCTCGTCAGAGCGCCCGGTGCCGCCGCGCAAAAAAGCCGTGTCCACCGGGCCCGGTGCCACCGCATTGACGCGCACATGGGGGGCGTTCTCCAAAGCCAACTGCCGCATCAGCAACAGCAAGCCCGCTTTGGCCGGGCCATATGCACCATACATGGGCCTGGCCCATGCGCCCAAACCCGACGAGATGTGCACCATGCTGCCATTGGCGCTGGCACGCAAATGGGGCATCACCGCGCGCGAGATGTAAAACGCAGAATCCAAATTGCCTTGCATGACCTCGTGCCACACCTCGGTGGGCGTGTCGGCCAAGGCCAGGGGTGCGGACATGTAACCCACCAAGTTCACGCACCCATCGATGCCACCGAGCTTTGCGCCCGCTTGGGCCACAGCCTGATCCACGCTGGCCGGGTCTTTGGCGTCGAGCGGCAACAGGTGCACGCCGCTCAACGGGTGGCGCTCGATAGAGGTGGGTAAATCCAGCACGGCCACTTGGGCGCCGGCTTGCACCGCTGCTTGGGCCACCGCGCGGCCAATGCCGCCACAACCGCCCACCAGCAACAACCGTTGTTGCGCCATTCCTGCCCAGGGGTGTGGTGTGAAATCTGACATGGTTTTTCTCCAAAGGGTTTGTCAAGCAGTCGGTGCGCACCAGGGTGGACAGCGCATGCACCAAAGACGCACGAATAGTAGGCGGATGTTAAGGGCTTTTCCGAGGCTTAAACGACCATTTTTCTGGCATGATGCAATCTATTCATTTGAATCAAATACCTTGCAACTTCTTCAACAAATCATCAATGGCTTGATGCTCGGTGGGGTCTTGGCCTTTGTGGCCGTGGCGTTCACGCTCACCATTGGCATGCTCAACTTTTTGAACTTCACCATTCCCGCGCTGTTCATGTTGGCGGGCATGGTCACTTGGGCCTTGTCCACCGCCGGCCCGCATTGGTTGGGTTGGGGCTGGCACTGGGCCTGGGCGGCGCTGGCAGGTGTTTGTGTGGCGGTGCTGGCCTCATTGTTGATTGAACGCTTCACTTACCGATACATGAAGGCGCGTTTTGGCGATGCCACTGAACATGCCCTGCCCTTGGTCAGTTCCTTGGGTTTTTTGATCGTGTTCGAGCACTTGGCCATGGCCTTGTGGGGTGGTGATCCCCAGCGCTTTGAGTTGCCTTTCAAAAACACCAATCTTCAGTGGGGTGGCTTGATCGTGGGCGTGCCCCACTTGATCAGCTTGTGCCTGGCCATCGCTTTGGTCGCGGTGCTGCACCAGGTGCTGGCGCGCACCCAAACGGGCCGCGCTTTGCGCGCGATTGCCGAGAACCCCGACGCCAGCACCTTGATGGGCGTGGAGGTGCAGCACATTGTTCCTTTGGTGTTTGTGATCGCCGGCATGTTGTCGGCTTTCGCGGGCATTTTGTATGCGGCCAGTTATGGCACGGTCACGCCGTTCATGGGTGACGCCATTGCCACCGATGCCATCGCCGGCATGGTGCTGGGGGGTTTGGGCAATATTTGGGGCGCTATCGCGGGGGGCTTGTTGGTGGGCCTGGTCAAGGTCTTGGCCATCAGCGTGTTTGGTGCCGAGATTGAAAAAATTCCTGTGTGGGGCTTGTTGTTGGCCATTTTGATCGTGCGCCCGTCGGGCTTGTTTGGCCACACCCACATTGGCAAGGGGAAGTTTTGATGTCGGGCTACATCAGCGGTTTGTTGGCCATGTTGGCGATCAACACCATCATCGCCTATTCGGTGTTTGTGCCGGCCTCGGCGGGCTTGCTCAATTTGGGCGCGGCCGGTTTTGTGCTGGTCGGTGCCTACAGCGCAGGGGCACTCACCATGCTGTGGGAGTTGCCGCTGTGGTTGGCCGTGCCCTTGGGAGCGGTGGCAGCGGGCTTGGTGGCTTTTTTGATTGCCTTTCCGATTTTGCGCACCCGAGGCATTTACATGGTGCTGGCTACTTTTGCTTTTGCCGAAGTGGTCGCCGGTGTGTTGATCAACATCCCGGCCTTGGGCGGAGCGGCAGGCCTGTCGGTCATGGCCTATGCCGGCTTGCCGGTGGTGGCCCCGGTGGCGGTGGGGGTGGTGTGTTTTGTGGCCTGGCTGATGGCCACCCGCTTTGGTTTGTCGGTGCGGGCCGTGCACGACGACGAAAACGTGGCCCATTTGTTTGGCGTGCATCTGCGCATGACCCAGGTGATGGCGCTGACCATTGGTGGCGCCATTGGTGGTTTGGGCGGGGGTTTGTTGGTGCACCAGTTCAACTTCATTGATGTGCAGTCCACCGGGGCCATGTTCAGCATTTACGTGCTGCTGTATGTGCTGATGGGTGGCACCCAAACCGTGTGGGGCCCGTTGTTTGGCGCCGTCTTTTTCACCCTGGTGCCCGAGGGCTTGCGCAAGATGTCCGAGTTGGATGCGTCGCTCAAATTTTTGGAAGGCGGGCGCTACATCTTGTTTGGTTTGGCGGTGGTCTTGATCATGATGTGGCGGCCCCAAGGTGTGGTCACCCGCACCATGCTGGAGAACTTGCGTTCTGTGTGGGGTGGGCAGCGGGCCCCCGCCGAAACATCTGGCGGGGGGCGCGCATGAGCACGGTGTTGGAACTGGCGGGTGTGAGCAAATCCTTTGGTGGGCTGAAGGTGATTGACGACGTGAGCTTTGCCGTGCCCAAAGGCAGTCGCACCGCGTTGATCGGCCCCAATGGGGCGGGCAAATCCACGGTGTTCAACCTGATTTCGGGCGTGTACCCGATCGACAACGGGCGCATCAACGCTTTGGGCCAAGACATCACCCACATGTCGGTGGCGCACCGGGTGGCGCATGGTGTGGCGCGGTCGTTTCAAAACATCCGGCTCATGCCGCACCTGTCCACAGTCGAGAACGTGATGCTGGGCGAACACCACTTGAGTTCGCCGTGGTCACTGGCCCGTGGCCAGCGTGCCAGCGAGCGCGCCCGCGCTGCTTTGGCCGATGCGGGCCTGGGCACCTATCCGGGCCAAGTGGTGGCCGATTTGCCCTACGGCATCCAAAAGCGCATCGAGGTGGTGCGCGCCATCATGGCCCAGCCGCAAATCTTGCTGCTCGACGAACCCGCCGCTGGCTTGAACCACGTGGAAACCGACGAGTTGCGCCGCTTGCTCGAGCGCTTGTCCGAGCGCGGCATCACCTTGCTGGTGGTCGAGCACGACATGCCGTTTGTGCGTACCCTGTGCAACCATGTGGTGGTGCTCAACTTTGGCAAAAAGATTTTCGAAGGCACGCCCGAGGCGGTGCACCGTGACCCTGGCGTGCTCGAAGCCTATTTGGGCACGCCCACACCGGCAGGGGGTGGCCATGCTGCTTGATGCCCAAGGCTTGAATGTGGTGTATGGCCGCACCCATGCGGTCAAGGATGTGTCGGTCCAAGTGGCCGAGGGCGAAATCGTCACCGTGCTGGGCGCCAATGGGGCGGGCAAAAGCTCTTTGCTGCGGGCTTTGCAAGGCATGGTCAAACCCCAGCAGGGCGAGTTGCAGTTCAAAGGCCAATCGGTGCTGCGCGAAAGCGCCGCTTGGCGGGTGGGGCAAGGTTTGGTGTTGGTGCCCGAGGGCCGACAAATTTTTGTCAGTCTCACCGTCAACGACAACTTGCTGATGGGTGCCTACACCCGGCGCGACGACCCGCAGCGCGAAATCGACGCCATTTACCAACGCTTTCCCAATTTGGCCGCGCGCCGCGATATGTTGGCCTCGGTGCTGTCCGGCGGCGAGCAGCAAATGCTGGCCATTGGCCGCGCCTTGCTCAGCAAGCCCGCGTTGATGATGCTCGATGAGCCCTCCTTGGGCCTGAGCCCGCTGTTGGTGCAGGCCTTGTTTGGCTTGCTCAAGGATTTGAACCGTGACGGTTTGTCGATATTGCTCGTGGAGCAAAACACACACATGGCGCTGGCCACTGCCCACAGGGCCTATGTGTTGGAGCTTGGGCGGCTGGTTTTGCAAGGCAATGCCCAAGACATTGCAGCGGATCCGCGCATGGCTGCTGCATACTTGGGCGCTTGATCACAGGAGATTGAAATGAATAAACGTTTGTGGACCTTGGCCTTGGCCGCGGGTTTTGCCCTGCCGGTTTTCAGCCAAGAGCTGGTGCTGGGTTTGACGCATGCCAAAACCGGCCGCTTTGCCGGCGTGGGCGTGGGCACTGAAATCGCCGTGGATATTGCCGTGGCCGAGATCAATGCCGCCGGTGGTGTGAACGGCAAGAAAATTCGCATTGAAAAATTCGACACCGGTAGTGACGCCAAAAACGCGCAAATAGCGACCCAAAAATTTGCCGAAGATGCCAAAGCACTGGGCATCATTGGCCCGTTCTCCAGCCAAGAGGCCCAGGTGGCGTTTGCTGCTGGTGAACGTTTAGAGATTGTGCAAATCCCCAACGCCGCTTCGGCCCCTGGCTTGACCAAGGACCGCAAATGGGCTTTCCGCGTCACCGAAGACGAAGGCAAGCAGTTTGGTCGTTTGCTCAAAACCATGTCCGCCAAAGGTGGGGTGTCCAACAAAACAGCTGCGGTGATGTTCCCCAGCGACGAATTTGTCGGCAAGTCCTTGGCCACCTGGATGCCCAATTTGCTCGAAGCCAACGGCTGGAAGATGGTGATCCCCGCTGAGGGCTTTCCCACCAATGCCACCGATTTGTCGCCCCACATCACCAAGCTGCAAGGCAACTCGCCGGGTGTGTTTGCCTTTGCGGGCTTGCCAGAAGGCACGGCCAAGGTGATGAAAGAGCTGCGCCGCCAAGGCCACAACAGCATGTTGATTGGTGGTCAAATTTTTGCTGATCCTGACATTGCCAAAGTGTTGGGCAGTGACGGTGAAAACGCCACCTTTGTGTCTTGGTACTGGTGGGACCTCAATGACCGCACCCGCCAGTTTGAAAAGAAATTTTTGGACGAGGCCAAAAAGCGTGGCATCAACAAGTCCGGCGCCCACCACGTCGACGCATCCGCCTATGACATCGTGTATGTCTACGCTGATGTGATGCGCCGCGCAGGCACCACCGGCGACGCGGCCAAACTCAAGGCCGAACGTGTGGCCATTCGAGACAGCCTGATGGCCACCAACCTTGATGGGGTGGTGGGCAAGGTTTGCTTCAGCAAAGACCACGACTCCGAGTTGGCCGCTTACATCCTGCGCATCAAAAACGGCCAGCGCACTTTGCTCGACTCGCACGCGCCGGATCGCTGCATGTGAGGAAGCTGTGGGGTGCGCAAGCCCCACGCAAGACCTGCGTTGTCAATGCGCAAGTCAGAACCGAAAACGGGGCCCAGTGGGCCCCGTTTTTTTGTCACACCGTGCTGGGCCGCGCCCACCCTTTCCTGCCACTCAGGCGATGTGGGTGTGGTGGTTTTGCAGGTACCAGCTGGATATCTCTTCGCGGGTGGTCCACCACACATCGGGGTGGCTTTGGGCGTGGGCCAAGAACTCGCGAAAACACGGCATGCGGTGCGGATGCCCCGACACGTGGGGGTGCAGGCCAATGCTCATGATGCGGCTAGACTCGGCGCTTTCGCGATACAGCTCGTCAAACTGGTCTTTGAGCATGCGCGCTGCGTCCCAGGTCGACATGGCGCGGCGGTGGAAGAAGGTGAAGTCGTTCAGCTCGATGGTGTAGGGCACATTGACGATGGGGCCCGATGGCGTGCTGATCAGGTAGGGCTGCTCGTCGTTCATGTAGTCACAGAAAAACTGCAGGCCTTGCTCGGCCAGCAAGTCGGGCGTGTTGGGCGTGCTGCGCAGTGACGACGACAACCAGCCCTTGGCCTTGCGCCCCACCGTCTTTTCGTACACCGCCAAAGTGGCAGCAATCAGTTGGCGCTCTTTGTCGATGTCAAAGGTGTACTTGGTGAGCAACTCGCCTTGCTCGTAATTGTGGGCCACGATCTCCCAGTTGCGGGCATTGGCGTAGGCCACGATCTCGGGGCGTTCGAGCGCAGTCTTGGCATTGATGGTGATGCCAAAGCGCGCACCCATCTCATCAAACAACTTGAACATGCGCCACACTCCGACCCGTTGGCCGTACTCGCGCCAGGTGAAGTTGGGAAAGTCGGCCACATTGCCGGGCAGCGAGTCGGGCAGCATGGGCGGGCCACCGGCGTAATAGGGCTCGGTGGTGTCCTTGGTCAAGTCCCAGTACTCGCAATTCATGGTGATGATGACCGCCAGCTTTTTGCCATCGGGCCAGCGCAGGGGCTTTCGGTTGATCATCGGTGACCAGGGATAGTGCATGCAAAACTCCTTTTAAACTCGGACAGGAACGGATTGGCCTTTTCGGGCCAAGGGGTGAGGAAAACGCGGGCGCCATGGCGCCACATAACCAAGGGCATCCACATGAAGACGCAACAACTGGGGCAATTCACCATCGATCGGGTCACCGAACACGAGGGCTCGTTTGCACCGCTGAAAAACATTTTGCCCGGCATCACGCAGGCTGACATTGATGCCCATGCCGATTGGCTCAAGCCCAACTATGTCGACGCGCAAGACCGCGCCATCATGTCGTTTCACAGCTATTTGATCCAAACGGGGCGGCACCGCATTTTGGTCGACGCGTGCGTGGGCAACGACAAAGAGCGGCCCCACCGGGCGAGTTGGAACCGGGCGCAGTTCCCCTTCATGCAATCGCTGGCACAGGCCGGGCTGTCGCCCGAGGACATTGACTATGTCTGTTGCACCCACATGCATGCCGACCATGTGGGCTGGAACACGCGCTTGCAAAACGGGCAATGGGTGCCAACCTTCCCCAAGGCGCAATATGTGTTTGCCCAAACCGAATACAGCCATTGGGAGAAAACCCACCGAGAGGCTTTGGCCAAAGGCGAGCCTTCGCCCAACCATGGCTCGTTTGCCGACAGCGTGCTGCCGGTGGTGGATGCAGGCCGCGCCCTGATGGTCAAAGATGATTTTGAATTCGAGCCCGGCCTGTACCTGGGTGCGGCCCATGGCCATACCCCAGGCAACTGCGTGCTCCACGCCCACAGCCAGGGTCGGCGCGCGGTGTTCAGTGGCGACATCTTGCACACCCCAGCCCAGCTGATCAACACCGATTGGTCGTCCAACTTTTGCTTTGACCCGCTGGCCTCGGCGCAGGTGCGCAAAAACTTGGTGCACACCATTGCCGACACCGACACCTTGCTCATGACAGGCCACTTCCCCACCCCGGTGGCTGGGCGCGTGGTCAGCCACGGCGACCACTTTCGTTTTGCGGGCGCAGACCAACCGGCGGCTTGACGGCGTGATGGGCTTCACAGCAAGCCCATCATGATTTGGCTGTTCTCCACCATGGCTTTGGGGCGGGTGGAGATGATGTGGGTCTGTGTGCGCATCTTGGCCAGCAAGGGGTCGCGGGCGCGCAAGGCCTCGATGATTTCCAGGTGCTGCTGGTTGGAGCGGCGCACCGACACCTCGCCGGGCCAGTTGTGGTTTTTCATTTGCACCAAGGGCAGCTCGATCAAGGGTTTGGCCAAAGCGTTCAAGCGCACCGAGCCACTGGCGCGCAGCATCACGCCATGAAACTGGTTGTTGCTGGCTTGAAACTGCGCGAATAACTCATCGTTGTCCAAGTTGGCTTGCAGCAAGTCTTCGATGTGGGCGCTGATGTGCGCCAACTCCTCAATGTCCTCGGGCTTGGCATGCAAAGCGGCCAAGGCGCTGGCGTGGCCTTCCAAGGTGGCGCGCAGTTGAAATATTTCTTCGATCTCGGCCATCGACAACTCGGCCACAAACGTGCCCCGGCTGGGCTCGCTGCGCACCAAACCGTCCGAGGCCAAGCGGCGCAAGCTGTCGCGCACCGAGGTGCGCGACACGCCCACCCGGTGCGCCAATTCTTCTTCCGTCATGCGCTGCCCAGGCTGGTATGCGCCGCTCAAGATGAGGCTGCGGATGGATTGGTAGGCGTGGTCGCTGGCGCGGGTCATGGTGGGCTTGGCTCGGCGCCAATTGTGTACAAGTTTTATTGGCCGGATGTGTGGCCATGTGGGAAATAAGGGTAAATACGCATTAAAAGGATGGATGAGGATCGAAATCTAAGGGAAATTGGGCCAAGAATGCGAAACGATCTGAATGATTGTGTACATTTTGAACCTTCCCACCCTTTCATGAGGTTTCCCTTGAGTCAAGCACATGTGATGATTTCTGGCGCCGGCCCGGTTGGCCTGGTGGCCGCTTTGGTGTTGGCCCGCGCGGGCGTGCGGGTGACCGTGGCCGAAGCGG
>Ga0214919_10004465_pt1 | contig 20470 bp, 19 predicted proteins | sample LL1503_MetaG_FD_177994 | JGI IMG/M metagenome (GOLD analysis project Ga0214919, IMG submission 177994) | Freshwater microbial communities from Lake Lanier, Atlanta, Georgia, United States - LL-1503 | ecosystem: Environmental > Aquatic > Freshwater > Lake | place: USA: Georgia | collected... | reverse complement strand
GAGATAATGGATACTGGACGTCATCCGGAAAGACACATGTCGAAAGAAAGGCAATGAATTTCTTTATACCAAATTTCATTGCTGAATCTATTATTGCTGTATTCATTGCGATATTCTCGTAGAAGAACTTACCTTGCCCGCTCATGTTTCCCTGTATACCTCCGACTCTTGCAGCACAGTGTATTATACCATCCGGTAGTTCTCCTAATTTTTCTGACCATTTAAAATGATCATCTATATACTTCTGATTAAGCAGATTGAGATCTGCTGACCCTATTCTTTCGTATTCGTCGCCTATAAATTGTGAGCCAACTAAACCGTATGCCCCCGTTACTAATATATTATTCATGGGTTAAATTTTTTATGTAGATATTCAAGTAGATTATTTTCTTCATATAATATTTTTTTAGCATTACCAGTTACCTTGGTATCCGCTTCTTTATTATAGTAGCATTCTCTAATTTTCTCCATATTAGAATCTATATTATCGTCCAATTGAACTATTGAATTTTTTGGATAGAAAAGCTCTAGCGATTTTGTCGAACCGTAATAAATTGGTGTTGTTTCTTTTATGACGCAATTTGTCAATTTTTCTGTTGCCCAGTGACCATCTATTATATTTTCTAGCACTAACTGAAATTCGTATTCCTCGTAGGGTTTACTGAATATGTCCCAATCGAATTCCTTCACTCTCTCGTCGGAGTATATTCTATTTAGTCCATTTGCATAGAAATGTATATCCATCTCGGTTTCTAATATTCTTTTCAGTAACTCGTGTCTCATGGTGTGACCTGGCATGAAATTACTCATCGACAGTATCATGCTCATTTTATTACTATGTGAGTATTTCTTAAACTCACTATCACCAAATTCACTTGGACAGACAAACGTGAATCCATTAACGAAATTATCGGGTAGTCCCTCGTTATTGCTTATGTAATATTCGGAGACTCTATTGCTTATGTAACTTATTTGATCCTCACTAAGTCCAACAGTCATTCTTGGCTCGTGTGAAAATCCTATTACATTTTCTTTGCTAATTTCCCTGTCAGTTCTGGCTCTATTAAGAAGTACAGCATAATCATAATCAGGATCTGCTGTTATTAGAAGATCCTTATAGGTATCCGAACCTTTGCCCCAGGAGGATATTATATTCCTGTTTATTTGTGCATCGTCGCAATATGATGCGAAAAATTTTACTTTCTTCATTTTTATTTATTTATGATCTATAGAAATCATGACCTCCGGTTGCTGTTTTATCTAGAAACATAACCTTTGATCCATCATGTCTTGCTGTTAGGTTTTCAGCTATAGCGAATGGATGTTCCAGTGTAACCGCTGGTGGATTTTCGTAGAAGTATTTATTAAGATGAGATTCGTCGTGCCATATTGCTAATACACCTCTCCCTGAATCATCCACTATATTCGAGTTTATTATTTCTGCTGTTGATACGAAATCACTCGATTTCCCTCCAAAAAATCCTCCACAGTAATATTTATTATTAGCACCATATGGAATATATGCTTTGCTATTTGGATTTCTGTCCGGGGTTCCTATTGATCCATATAGACATGGGTGTAATGTTCCGACCATCCCTGATTCAGGATATATTGAATCATCCAAATTATCAATAAAAACTGAATCCGCATCTATGTAATAGCAATAGTCAGATTCAAGAAGAGTATCCCTTTCGCCAAGAAAATATTCGAATCTCTTAAGTGTTGATGCAGGCCATGGTTCATGGACTATCTGGCTTTTTATAAATCTGATTATTTTATTGTTAAATACATCCGATGGTATTTCAATATTGGTATAGACGATAACCGTTATTTCCGAATCTTTGGGAAAATAATTTTCTATACTTTCGCATAGCTTATTTAGAAATGATACGTATCTGTTAGTTGCTATTATATTTATTGCTATTTTTCTCATTTTACTAGTTTTATTACTTCTGATTTTTTCAGAGCTGATCCTATAACCTGGTGCATGTCATAATATTTATATTCGGCTAATCTCCCGCCAAATAAATATTTTCCACTTTTGGCATCAGCCATTTTCTTGTACTTATTATATCGATTGTTATTTTCTTCGTTGTTTATTGGGTAATATCGATCATCTCCAGGTTTCCACTGCTCTGGAAATTCCCTTGTGATTACTGTTGATCCCGTCTTGACTGACTCGAAATGTTTATGTTCGCAAATTCTTGTGAACGGTATGCTTTCTTCAGTGTAGTTTATAATGGCATTTCCTTGGTAATCTTCGATATCCAATATCTCAGTTTCAAATCTCAGACTTCTATATTCCAAGTATCCCTCGGAATAATTAAAAAATTCATCTATCGCTCCGGTAAATATTATTCTTTCCGCTATGCTTTCGTAATATTCGACATTTTCAAAAAAATCTGTTTCTAGACAAATATCTGCACCCTCTTGCATAGCTTCTATCATACTTGTATATCCTCCTATTGGTATTCCCTGATACCTATCGTTAAAATAATTATCGTCGAATGTCAATCTTATGGGTAATCTTTTTATTATTGAGGAAGGTAGATCTTCTGGATCCTTTCCCCATTGTTTTTTTGTGTAGCCGTGTATAAATTTGTAATAAATCTCCTCACCCACCTGAGAAAGTATCCAGTCCTTTAGATTCTTTGGTGAATCATTATGTATTTTTATTGATTCTAATTTATTCCTTGCTTCTTCCGGGGTTTTTACGCCAAATATTTGATATAACGTGAATAGATTTATTGGGAAAGAATATAAATCATCTTTATAGTTTACTTTTGGTCTATTAACATAAGTATTAAATTTTGCAAACCTGTTTACATACTCCCATATTTTATCATCCGATGTGTGGAATATATGTGGCCCGTACATGTGTACATTTATACCATTGATATTTTTTGTGTAAGCATTACCTGCGGTGTGTGATCTCTTGTCTATTATTATACACCTCTTTCCTGATTCAATAGCTTGCTGTGCAAATACAGATCCGAAAAGACCAGCTCCGACTATCAGATAATCGTACAAATAACTATTTCCCATTTCCGGTCCCATAAGGATTAATATATGGTATTTTTTAGATCTGTGTCTAATTTATCCGGTGGTCTTTGTGATTGCTGTGATGACTGAGTGGTGGTTGAATTGTTCCCTGTTATCTGATTGGAATGTAATCTATAGAATAGGAGCACATCGTCCATTATATAAAATTTATATCCGTTGGCAATTGCTCTTTGCCACAGTCTTAGATCCTCCATTGGTATCTCGTCAATGTTATATCTATTGGATTCCCAGAATTTTTTTGAGTATGCAACTACGGGATGCGCAATAACATTGTGACCATATGATAAATTGAATTCTATATTGGTATCGCTCTTTATATTTTTATAGTGTGTGATTCTATCCTCCGAGTTGATCTCTTCCATGTAACAGAAGTCAGATGTTACTATATCATATCCCTCATCCAACTTGGTGATTTGTTTTTCTATCCTTTCTTCGTGATAACAGTCATCCAGATTGGTATTAAATACATAATCACATCCATCCGAGAATGCTTTATCGATTATGAAATTCATTGCCTCCGCATGATTTTTCAGAGGTTTGCTTATAAAAAAAGCATCATTGGTTATGTTACCAAAATATTCGGTGACAGAAAAATTGTCGGAGCCGTAGTTTATTTCATAGATTTTAAAATTTTCAATTGATTGATTTAACATCGACTCAACTGATTTCTTTATCCATCTTTCATCATATATCTCTCTTATATTCTTGTGAAAAAATATAACACCTAATTTCTTATCGTTATTCCCCATATTTCTTAGATTATGTTTGTTCCATCCAAATATAATGAAACATCTTCTATTATATGGTATTTACTCAGTATAGTTTCTAATTTAATAGCATAGTTTTTTTTAAATGCTTGCTACTAATATATCCTCGTGTTCCCCGCCGTCAATAAAAATTAAAGCGTAATTGTTATTTATTTCTTTTAATTTTTTTATTATATCGGTTTCTTGGAATCCGTGGACAGGATTAAATTCTTTCCAACATCTCATATCATCAATCAATATGGTATGATCTTTTATGGAATGGTTTTTTATGGCATCTAATTCGTAAATTAATGGTGACCAATAATCACCCAGAGCAGTATCTCCACATGAGTGATGTCCATCCAGCCAAAAAGTAATTCTGTCATCTATTTTAGAAAGAATTTCGGGAAGAATTTTATAAGAGTCACCTTTATGAATAAAAACTCTAGGGTCTTCTTTGAATCTTTCTTTGCATATATCGTAATACTTTTCTGCAAGTTCTATTGATATAACTTTTTGAAATCCTGCTTCTAGAGCTTGCTGGATTCCGTCACCCATAAAAGATCCGGTTTCTATAAAAACCGGATTTGGGTATTTTTTAAAATTTTCTACTTTGGATGGCATTAATTAAATTCTTTTTAGAAATCCGTTAATATTAAATGTTGCATTTTTTCCAAAAAAATCACAAAATTTCCTATCTATTACATATTGGTTATTGTCATTCATAAATTCTTCAATAGCTCTTAATGGACCTCCACCGTAGTCGGTGTAGCCTAGTTCATTTAAAATTCCGTCCTCTACTATAAAATATGAGTTCTTTGCTACTAAGTTTTTAAATTTAAGTAAGGATTCCTTTACCTCCTTGTAAGTATGTGAGCCGTCATCTATTACTAATATGTTTTTAAATCCCTTCGCACTTTCAATATCGTAGGATTGATATCCTCCAAGGAATCTAATAATATTTTTATTCTTTATTACTAAATCGTTATTGACGATATCAACTATATCTATAGTATGAACTGTTCCCCCACCGTTCATTTGCTGTAAATCTGATAAGTATAGAGAACCGCCTCCAGAGTTTGTACCTATTTCTATTATTAAATCAGGTTTAACCTCGCAAATTAGCATTTGATATAGTAAATAATCAAATGGGCTTCTTATTGCTTTTACTCCCCTATAAGTAACATTGTGATGGCCATCACATATTGTTTGTAAATTAAAATCTATTCTATTATCCATAATTTTATATTTTTTTTGCTTTACATATTATAAAATCTTTTTGATCCATGTGATCTTTTAAATCGTGTGTTTGGTAATCCTGATACCAGATCCTTTCAATTTTAAAAAATCCATTGAGCAGTTCTTCCATTTTATCCTCCACTATATAGAAAGTTTTGTGCCACTTCATGGAAGCAGGAATTTTTGGTTGGTTATATGGGGTCGAGAAAATTATTGTACCATCTTGCTTTAAAGCTTTGTGGAAATTAGACATCAATTTTTCGATATCAGATTCGTCAAAATGCTCAACCGTTTCAAATGAAACTATTAAATCGAATTTATTTTCGAAATCAATATCAAGTAAATCATTCGCATGGAATTTTACTTTTTTTTCGTTTTCGTATCTTTTCGTTACCTCGTCGATTGTTATTTGATCAATATCAACCCCGTAAACCTCTTTGCACATTTCTGATAGCATTAGGCTTCCGTAACCGGATCCACATGCCATATCACCTACTATATAATTTTCTCTGACCTGTGTTCTAGCCATCTCGTACCTTTTATAGTGCGACTTTTGGTATATGTTAAAATTATTATAATCCATATTATAATAATTAATATCCATTCTTTCTCCGTCATTTTCTAAATCCATGTTTTTATTTTATTTTATTTTTGATATTGCAATATAGATAATTGTTATTTTTAAGATCTGCATTGATATTTATTTTTAAGATCGTTTTGTTCTTTTAACTTTAAATCTAAAGTAATAAGATTTGTTACCTGATCTTTATGCTGACAAATGAATACTTTGTCGTCTGGTATTATTCCAGGGTATCCATGTCTATCGAACACTCTTTTATAGTAATCACAATCCATCATCCACAATAGATCGTCGTTGAAAAATTCTAATTCTGTATTTCTAATTGAAACAACACTTGGATTGCCGATGGTATTAATAGAATTGCTTATTTTATCATCATCATAATTGGGAATTACATTTCCCATAACGTGATCCACATCCGGCCCGTATGAACATCCGGTTAACAACCAATATGTATTATTATTATCAAAATAATCACATATATCCTGTAAACATTTTTCCTTATATAGGAAATCATCCTGGAATAAAAATTTGATTATTTCACCTTTGCAATTCGATATAGCATTATTCATATTTGATGATGAGCTACCTCTATTTTCTAGATTTCTTAAATAAACTATATTTAGTTTATCTTTAAACTCTTCGCAAACGAATTCAATCGAATCATTAATACTGTGGTCTGATATTACAATTTCAGTATCTTTAAAAGTTTGGGTCGATATTAATTCTAAACTTTTTTTTAAAAAAAAATCTCCGACCCCATTCATTTCGTATGTTGGAATAGCAATTGATATCATCTTAGTCTAGCATATAAATCACCGAAGGACATCCTAAAATCATTATTTTTTTTAAGAAATTCTGTGATTTCTTCGGATGTTTTCCAGTCATCAAATGTAAATAAATGCGATTCTTCCTCTGAATAGTTATATTCATATTCTCCTATTCCATCAATTATAGCGATGCATTCAAATGTTTTATTTTTAAGTTCAGGAGTAAATTCTACACTTATACATTTAATTTTTTTTGTAAGCCCCCTCAAAACCTCCAACTCGTATCCTTCTACATCTATTTTGCAGTAATCAGGTAATCCATATTCGGAAATTAAGTTGTCCAATGTTGTGACTCTAACTTTCTCTTTTCTATCCCAAACAATTTTTTCAAATCTTTCTAAACTTGTCACCTCTATAAAATCTGTAGACATGGTGGATAGTGTATCCATTGGTGAGATGAAGATATCCAATACGTCCTCTCTTTCACCCAAAGCAGTACTTACAATTTTTACTTTTTCGTTATCCCTAAATTTTTCCGTTAATGTATTGATGCAATTGGATTGTGGTTCTATGCAAACAACCTTTGCTCCCAGTGACAAAAATAATTCGGTTTTTTTACCTATGTTTGCACCGACGTCAAAACATAGTGATTCATTCGATATTAAATGATCAAAAATATTCATATTCATTATTATTTTTTTGTTGATACTTGATTATTATGTATTCTGTAGATTAATAAAAATTCAGGAATTATATAAAATTTGTAATTTTTGCCCGCGGATCTTTTCCATAGGTCTAAATCCTCCTCCGGGGTTTTTGTTATGTCATATTTATTATTTTCCCAGAAATTTCTACTATATGCTACTGATGGATGAGATATAACATTATGGTTACTATCCAATTCATTTTTTATATTATCATTAAATTTGGAAAGAATAAGGTTTAGCTTAAATCCACCTTCTTCGTTAATATACATAATATCTGATGAAACTATATCATATCCCAATTCAAGATATTCTATTTGTTTTTGTATTCTATCTGATGGGTACTTATCGTCCAAATTAGTATTAAACACATAATCACACCCATCTTCGAAAGCTTTGGATATTATAAAATTCATAGCATCCGCATAATTTTCTTTAGCAATAGAATAGAAATTATCGGATCCCGTTATATTTTTGTTGGTATCACCGTAATCTATTTCATAAAAAAATAAATCTTTTATTGATTGATTCCTTATGGATTCTATACATTCGTCTATCCACTCTTTTTTATAGATTTTTTCTAAATTTTTGTGATAAAATACAACTCCTAATTTCATAAAATTTTCCAATTTTTACAGTAAACATCCTTGTGGTTTTTACCTATTGCAGGGCCAAACCATATGGAAGGAGCGATTGTTAATTTACTAGCTGATAGCCATGCTCCCCACCAGCTAAATGAGCTATTTGCTATTATGTGACCGTTGAGCTTTGTCATGATGCACATATCAACATATGGACTTCCACTCTCGATAAATCTAAAGTTATTACCAACAAATACTCCTTTACACCATTCGATGTCATCGGAAAATATGTAGAATATACTATTCTCGCCAAATTCTGATATTGCTTTATTATAATAGTCAGAATTTTGTGTTGGGTGATGATCGGGTGATGCTACGTAATCGCCTCTCCTGATATGTATGGATACTGCATTATCGGTTTTATTGATAATTGAGTTTGCTGCTTCCTGTATGTGCTTTTTGAATGTAAATATGCTTCTTATCTCATCTTGAATTTCAGTGAAATATTTTTCGGTTTGTAAATATCCGCTAATGTCCGTCGAGTCCGGAATTTCTAATGTTCTTGGATCGTAGGTGAATTCATTCTCGTAATATACAAATTTAATATCAAGCTGATTTCTGTTCAATAGCATACTGGTTGGGATATCAAAACATTCAAGCAGATCGCAACCGGTGTGAGAATATGGAGATTCGCTATGGAAATTCTCAATAGGAAATGCTGGAGCGTATCCGAGTTTTCTTGCTATCCCTATCGTCGATGCCATCTGGAACATTTGGTTACCAAGCCTTCCCATGTAGCCTATGTTATTAAATGTGATCATTTTGTAAATTAATGTTACCTATCAACATTTTACTGTTTTCCGATCATATAGTTTCATTTATTGGAACTTTTTGCTTAAATAAGGTAAAATTATAAAAAGCATTTATGAAGAAATTAGCCATTATTGTACCAGAGAGAGACAGAGCTGAACACATGAAAATTTTTGTTCCTTTCATGCAAGATCTATTGGATAAAGAAAATATTAATTATAGAATATTGATAGTTACACAAGATGACACCAAGCCTTTCAATAGGGCTAAGCTACTTAATATTGGATTTGATCTGGCCAAAGATTGTGATTGGTTTGCATTTCATGACATTGACATGCTTCCGGTGGATTCTGATTACTCCTTTGTTAATGGACCAACACATTTAGCAACAATGGTTGAGCAATTTAATTACTCCCTCCCTTATGATGGGTATTTTGGTGGGGTAACTCTATTTGATAGGAATAGCTTTGAGAAAATAAATGGATATTCAAACGAATATTGGGGATGGGGTGCTGAGGATGATGATGTACTATTTAGATGTAATATTATGGGGGTAGAAACATTTAGAAAAGGATGTAAATATAGATCTTTGGACCACGAACGTAAAATAGAGCACAAACCATATATGGATAACCTGGATAAACTTAGATTATTCCACCAGAATCCAAATGAAGCATACATTTTAAAGGATGGGCTTTCCACGCTGGAATACGAAAAAAGCGGGATCGAGAAAATTAGTGATTCGACAACAGTGATAAAAGTTAAGATATGATAGGGAATAATAAACTGAAAGACATAAAGAAAAATAGACTTATTATATTCGATCTTGACGATTGTCTAGTTAAAACAGATGCAAAAATAAAAATCATAAATCCAAGTACAAGGAAAGTAATAAAGGAATTAACCCCGGAGGAGTTTAATTACTTTACCAATCACAATGATTATGTTCTAAATTTTGATGATTTCGAAAGCCCAGAAATACTAAGACAGGGTAAATTCATTCACGAGATATTCGGGAAGCTGAAGAAATATTATTCTGATGGTGTCCCTGTTGCAATTCTCACCGCTAGAAGCTCATCGGAGCTCGTTAGAGGATTCTTTTTGGAAAATGGTATTGACATACATCCTGATCTTGTGATCGCTATAAATGATCCTATGTACGATTACGAAGGGACCATTGCGGAAATGAAGAAACAAGCAATAATCGATTTTATAGATGATGGCTACACTGATCTTGTTTTCTTTGACGATAACGAAGACAATCTAAGGCTTGCAAAGCAAGTGACTGGATATAAGAATGCAAACATTGAAATAATACAGGTTGTCTAGGATTCCTTTCTGATGTCTTCAATAACTCTTGAAACTATGTACTTTATGTGTTCAAGATTTTTTTCTAATGTATCATCCTCCTTATTTAGCAAATAATTAATGGTCTCCATAGATCCAGAATAATACGAGATCCTATTTTTAAGATTGGTGATTTCGGATATCATATATTCATTTTCAGGTTCTTTCGGCATATTCGATTATATTTTTATAATATATAATCGAATCTGAAAAAAATCAATAATTTTAATATCTTTACAAAGTTTACATAAATAAAAAAGCCTAGATAATAGCTAGGCTTTTTTGTGTGTCGTTGCTTAATAAAATTACTTTTTCTTTCTGCTTAATGCAATCTTTGATTTTACTGGCGGCTGAATTCCACCTTCCTTTTCTGGGTCAAATGATAATGTCACTGTGCAATCCTGTGGTAATTTATTTTGTACCATTAAGTCTGCTACCGTATCCTCGATGTATTTTTGAATAACCCTTTTTAACGGTCTTGCGCCAAACTTCGGTTCGTATCCAATTTCGCAAATTTTATCCTTAAGATCCTGCGTTATCTTGATCTTAAAACCAAGACTCTCCAATCGGGGCATAACCTTTGATAATTCAACATCAAGTATTTCCAGTATGTTGCCCTTGTCCAAAGTTTTAAAGTAGATGATGTCATCAAGTCTATTTATAAATTCGGGAGAGAATGTTTTTTCGAGTTCCTTTTTTAGCATCATTTCATTCTCTAATTCCTTCCTTTCGTTTTTAGATGCTGTACCAAACCCAACACCGTTACCAAATTCATTCAATTTTCTTTGACCGACATTTGATGTTAGAATGATTAACGTGTTTTTGAAATCTATGCTTCTTCCCATGCTGTCTGTTACGTGTCCTTCGTCAAGTATCTGAAGTAATGTATTGAATATCTCCGGGTGTGCCTTTTCTATTTCATCAAACAGAACAATCGAATATGGTTTTCTTCTAACCTTTTCTGTTAACTGTCCGCCCTCGTCGTGACCAACATACCCTGGAGGAGCTCCGGTTAGCTTAGTTACTTCGAATTTTTCACTATACTCGCTCATATCGATACGGATCAATGAATCGGTATCACCAAACATATATTTTGCTAGTTCTTTTGCTAACTGGGTTTTACCAACTCCTGTGGGTCCAAGAAATAGAAATGTACCTATTGGCTTATTTGGATCTTTTAACCCCATCCGGTTTCTGAGAACCGATCTTGCAACTTTTTGGATTGCGTGATCTTGTCCGATTACTTTGCCTTTAAGTTCGTCCGACATAACGAGAAGTTTTTCATTTTCTCCTTGTGATACTTTTTTAAGTGGAACACCGGACATCATCGAAACAACTTCTGCCACCTTTTCGCCATCAACTATTTTCTTTTTCTCTTTTAGTCCTTCTTCCCAATCCTTTGATTCTTTTTCTAACGAGATTTTAATTTTTCTTTCTTGATCTCTGTATCTTGCTGCTCCTTCATAATCCTGTTTTTTAACAGCAACATCCTTATCAAGCTTTACCTTTAGTAGATTTTTTTCTAGTGTTACAATAACTTCTGGAACTTTAACGTCATTTAATTGCGTTCTACTGCCCGCTTCGTCTAATGCATCTAAAGCCTTGTCCGGGAAATTTCTGTCCGTTATATAGCGTTCTGTGAGCTTTACACAATTGATTATGGCATCGTCAGTGTAAGAAACGTTGTGGTGGTCTTCATATTTGGATTTAACGCTATTTAAAATCTCAACTGTTGTTTGAAAATCTGGTGGGCTAACAAGTACCTTTTGAAATCTTCTCTCTAAAGCTCCATCTTTTTCGATGTGTTGACGGTATTCATTAAGCGTGGTTGCACCAATACATTGAATCTCACCTCTTGCTAATGGTGGCTTAAACATATTGGCTGCATCAAGAGATCCGGATGCTCCACCTGCTCCAACCATCGTGTGTATCTCATCTATGAATATGATGATGTCCTTGTTGTTTCTTAGCTCTTCTAGAATTGCTTTGATTCTTTCCTCGAATTGACCTCTGTATTTTGTACCAGCCACGATCGATCCCATGTCCAGGGTAAGTACCCTCTTATTTAATAATGTTCTTGGTACCTTTCTTTGTATGATTTTAAGTGCTAATCCCTCTGCTATTGCGGATTTACCTACGCCAGGCTCGCCGATAAGTACAGGGTTGTTTTTCTTTCTTCTTGATAGTATCTGAGAAACCCTTTCTATTTCTGAATCTCTTCCTATGATAGGATCCAGCTCATTTTTGGCTGCCATGTCGGTTACATCTCTTGAATGCTGATCGAGCACGGGGGTTTTGCCTTTCTTTCCCTTAGGGTCTTCGGAGTATCCATCTCTTTCATCTTGACTTCCGTATGACATGTTAAATCTGCCTTCGTTATATTCGTTTGTATCCATAAAAAATTGTTTCTTATTTATTTTATGCAAATATATGATAAAATTTCGGAATATAAAAAATTAAATGGATTTATTTTTAAATCCTTATGGATTTGCAGATAGATCGGATACCGCTAGATGGTATTCTGCTTTTAACCTGGCTCTTTCGTCTATTATGGATTGTGGAATTAAAGTTCCGTCGAATGTGAATCTTTCTATTGCTTCAGACATTCCTGATATTTTCGATATTCTGTCCGAATATGTTCTTCTTAGATTATCTATAGCTATTTGTAGATCCTCTGCTGGATCTTCCGTCTCCATTACTGTTCCACCCGAATTTAAAAATTCTAGGTAATCAATAAATGACTGCTCTGTTTCCTCGAGTATTATTGGTGTGCTACCGAAGAATATTTGTCCTTTTTTATTTATTGTATAAGTCATGATATTAATTTGCTATTATATTCCTTCTTAATAATTGACATCCATAATTTTTGAATGAAACCGCTCCTGACACAGCAGTATTATTACCCATCCATATAAGTGGATAATAAGTGGATAACCCTGTATTATAATCGGATGTTATGTTTGTCGATGTTACTGTAGTAACGCCAGTTGAGTTTACTATTTTGGTTAGCTCAAGATTTATTGATGCTACACCAAATGTTTTATATATTCTAATTTTATAGGTTGATGTAGTATCTGTTCCTAAATATCCTGACCCTAGATCTAAAGATGATGCTATACCAGTTGCATCATTCCATATGAAATATAAATTCGAGGTTGCCTGCAATTTGGCAACACCTATTGAATTTAGCTGTGATGTTGGTTCAACGTTTGTTGGTGCGGTACCCGAATATGCAGCTGATATACCAGCAAAGAATCTTTGTGCTCCGTTATTTGTGTTTATTCTAAATTTATGAATATACTCAAATTCGAAATTTGTTCCTAATTGTGTCGAGAATGGATTACCGTAAATTCCAGAAACTGATGATGTTGCAGCTGATGTTGTATATAGTATGGATACTGGTTGTTCACTTACTGTGCTGACTGTTCCTAGATTTGTTAATGTCCCACCCCATCTCTGTGAACTGTATGTAGTTGCACCATCATCAGGAAGAATAAATGAATACTGGTTGGTCATATTTTTTGAATATAGATAATTATCAAAAGTTAACTGTAAATCCGTTTGGTTTGATAATGTTCCACCAATTCCACCCCATACTGAAGGTCCAGTTGCCCCAGTTGGCCCAACTGGTCCGGTAGGTCCTGGTGACAGCCCTAATTTACTGATGCTTATTAGAGGGTTTGTGGATGAAGTTGAAACTGAACCATCGATAGCATTAAATGTATAGCTAGATCCAGCAGTTAACGGTAATCCGGTATGTGCTACGAAATTGCAATCAGTGTAACTGTAAGTTTGTGGTCCTGGATTCGGAACGGAAAGGGTATAATTTACATTGTATTTAACACAACTATCTCCTTGTATTCCGCTAAGAACCCATGATAGGGTGTAATTAATATTTTCAGTTAATAAACCTGCACCGCTTAGATAATTTACTCCCAATAACATATTTTCGTTGGGTCCTGAGAAATCTGCTACTGTTGTAATTTTATACGATCCGATAATGGAATTGCTACCAACTTCGGTGAGTTGTAAATAAGCAGTCTGTGGTTTTGTATTTACATTATATGCATTATATAATTCATAAAGCCAAACCCCCATATCTGTGGTATTAAAATCGTATCGATTTACCATAATTTGTGTGACACTTGCTATATCCACATTATTAGTATTAAAAGCATATTGTCCAGGCAGACCTATTGATAAAATCCCTGTATATTCCCACCTTGCGCTATTAGCACCATCAGATCCATTCAGACCTTTGTTATTGATACTAACAACTAATAGCTCTCCAGTTGTTGGCATTGTACCAGATACATAGGTTACGTATAATCCATACTCAGTCCCAAATGGAAAAACAGGATTGACCAATACACCACTACCTGCGGCAACATTGTATATTGCGTATGTAGAATCCCCATTGGTATTACTCTGAATAATAATGCTTCCACCTGTGGTGGCAACTGAAATGAGGTAATTTATAACATCTGCCCCGTCAAACGTCTTATCAAAGAATTTTATTAGAGTAACGTTTTCAACAATGACATTATTGAAATTCATATAGCCAGTTGAACCGGAATTAAATTTATACAAAATACCACCCTTATTACCATTTTTACTAAAGTTTATAACACATTTTTCTGAGGCGCTAGGTAGGGTACCAGATTTGTAATTAACTACGTAAGCAGTTCCAGATACTCCAAATGAAGAAACTGGAATACTACCTATTATTTCAAAGATCGCATATGTCGCATCACCATTTTTATTACTTTGAATTACCATCTGACCACCTGAAGAAAAACTATTAAGGTAATTTGTTAATGTTGCACCTTCTACTGTGGTATTATTAACGATCACAACCTCGATTGATGACATAGTTGCACTACTAAAATTAAAAAAATTAGTAGTTGGTGGTTTTATGATCAGATAATTCTGGGGTACATCAGTAAAAATATTAGCTGATAATGCTAAATGAGTATTATCACCGGAAGACATGCTCGCAACGGTAGTTGATGTTCCTTGTGTAATGTTAAGTACTATATCCCCAACTTGTATTCCATATGTAGTAAACATTGCAGTTGAATCAACTAAAAATGGAGTAGGTGATGGTGCCACAACTTGGTCGTTACTTCCACTTCTAAGTTTAACGTGAGTATTATCAAATTTGTATAGGAGCCCTCCTTTATTACCTTGTGAGCTTGAGAAAGATATTGCATATTCATTTCCTGAAACAATACTACCGTTACCTGTTACGTAAGACATAGTCACCCCATAAGAAAACCCAGTAGCCGTATATGTACCAAAATTAGAATTATCATTAACATCATGGATTTGAATTTTTACAGATTCCCCATTATTGATGATATTACCCATATCTGTTAGCCAATTAGATACATCTACATTATTGCTTGCGGTTCCCGACATCAATGCATAAGTAAGTGCAGAAAAACTAGCAGAATTGTAATCAAATACTTGAGGTCCGGAAACAGCGCCACCCATATAGATGATACCAGCTTTCCATCTTAATGTATTTGCACCATCTGAGCCGGTTATTCCAGTAGCACCTGTTGCTCCAGTTGGACCTTGTGATCCAGTAGCACCCGTTGCTCCAGTTGGACCTTGCGATCCGGTAGCACCTGTTGCTCCTGTGGGACCTTGTAATCCAGTAGCACCCGTTGCTCCAGTTGGACCTTGTGATCCTGTTGCTCCTGTTGCTCCAGTTGCTCCAGTTGGACCTTGTGATCCTGTTGCTCCTGTTGCTCCAGTTGGACCTTGTGATCCTGTTGCTCCTGTTGCTCCAGTTGGACCTTGTAATCCTGTTGCTCCCGTTGCTCCAGTTTCTCCTGGCACAACACTGGTTGACGTTTGTACGTACGAGTAGTTGGTACTGCCCTCTGTATGAAATACTACATTCTGTGTAACTGAATCAAGATTATTTGCATACAAAAATATTGCGATCCTATCGGTTGGTTGTATAGCGGTTGTTATTGACACAACATCAACATTTACTGATGCAGGTTCAGTCCCGTTCCATCCAATTATTTCCGTGTTGCTCTCTTGAATTGCTTGAGGATATGTTGGGTAATAAGTTACGCCGTCCTGATTTGCAAGTAATACAGTTACGTAGGCCGATACGTTACTTAGTAATGTATCTTTCTTGAAATGTAATGTAAATCTTTGAATTCCACCTGGCACCACTGATAGACCTAAACTATCTGACATGAAAGAACTTATCAATTGACCAGTTGCTCCTGGCGGAAGAATTACATTAACATTCTGATCTGGACTTGGTATTGGTGAATTTGATAATTGTCTATATGCTCCGGTAAATCCGGGTACACTTTGGTTAAAATAATACATTTGACCTCCAGCTATACCGTTCTTACCTGCTGATCCGGTTGGACCTTGTGATCCAGTTGCTCCTGTGGAACCTTGTGATCCTGTTGCTCCAGTTGTGCCTTGTGATCCAGTTGCTCCTGTGGAACCTTGCGATCCTGTAGCGCCGGTAGGTCCTTGTGACCCTGTTGCTCCAGTTGGCCCAAATGTTTCCCATAGTTCCCAATCCGAATTATTTATTCCGCCGACTAATCTATACACTTTTTGATCGGATGCAACATAAACTGCCATGCCCTCTCTTCTTCTTTCCGGTGTTATTGCGTACATCTCGCCGGTCGACCCAGATTCTCTCCATCCACCCTTTCCATAGAAGCTGTCATGGGTTGCATACACGTCATTTACTGAGGTTGGTGATATAAATCCTGTAATTGGTATTCCGCCTGTTATTCCTGCCATTTTTTTATATATTTTTAGCTTACTGTTATAGTAACAGCTCCGCCTATTGCATTAAAAGTTCTATACACTCTGTATCCAGCAGTCACACCTTGTGAATTAGCAACTCCTGTTAATCCATAGTACCATCCATTTTCAGAGATTGAATAGAATGCATCCTGTGCTGATGTTGCCATTGTAACTGAATTACCTGCTGCGAAAAATCCTGTGCCTGCTACTGGTGATCCGAAGGAATCTGGCCAACAGAAATATTTATAGTCAGGAATTGCAACATCAGGAAATACATATGCCCTATTTTTTATTGTCGTCAGTAAACTATTGGGTAAAGCTTTTATCCCATTTTGATTCAAAAAAACAGCTCCAGTTGCACCGTAATACAATTTCCATTGCCAGTTAACTAAAAAATCCTTATAGAATGGAACTAAATTTGTGTTAATCCCTTGCACTCTAAATGTTTTTATCGTTGGAACTAATGAAGTTACTGTTGGCGATACTGAAGCATATGGTGATGCCCCTGCTGATAGCCCGGTTGCAATAGTAATGCTATCAGTATAGTTTAATATTGAAATTGAATTTGGATTTATGTTTGCTGTATTACCAGTAGACCATGTGAATGTTCTATTTGATGAAATCGAATCACCAACTTCCAATGTCGTTGATTGCCCAAATATAGTAAAAGTTGGAAATGATGGTGATTGATACGGATACAGCAGTGCTGTCCACATATCTGCCATTGTTTGATTTGAAAATGTTGAACCATGTGCTATTCCGCCTAGGCCAGGAAATGGAACTGGTTGTGAATTGGTGTATGTTACATTCACATCCTTCCACCCTGTCTCGTAATCGTTGCCACTTAATTTATAAAGAAATTGACCAGTAGCACCCCCAGTTGGTACACCATATCCGGTTGGACCAATAACTCCAGTTGCTCCTGTTGGACCTTTGACAGTTGAATCTGCTCCAGTTGCTCCAGTTGCTCCTGTTGGACCGATTGGTCCGACGTCTCCTGTTGCTCCCGTTGGACCTTGGACTGTGGAATCTGCTCCAGTTGCTCCCGTTGGACCGATTGGTCCGACGTCTCCTGTTGCTCCCGTTGGACCTTGGACTGTGGAATCTGCTCCAGTTGCTCCCGTTGGACCATATCCTGTCGGTCCTGTTGGACCAGGAATTGTTGACGGTGCTCCAGTAGGTCCTATCGGTCCTCCAGCAGGACCGGTTGGTCCTATTGGTCCAGTTGGTCCATATCCGGTGGCACCAATTGGTCCAGTTACACCTGAATAATAGCCCAATTCGTTCCATGGCTTTACACCATTACCGATTTTGAATCTGTGTGTGTCTGTTTCGTAACCAGGTTCTCCGCTTAATAGTATTGGATTATTGGCACCCCAGTTTAATTGTGTATCTCTTCTTAGTAATATTCTATAAGCCACGTTAGGTCGATTATTCTTTTGAATTCATTTAAGTATATATTCAAAAAGTATTACCTTTTGTTGCTGCTATTAATTATTTTGGGATGCTAGATTCCACCATCTGTTATTGCCCAACCATATCCAGTTCTTAGTAAACCACCAGAAATATAAGCGCTAGTGAATACACTACCCTGTAGATCCAAAGAATCCGCGGTAACGTAGGTTATTGTCCATAAACCATTTGCTCCTATTGCACCAGTAACATCATATATGAAAGCTTTATTTGATGTTACTAGTCCATGACCTGTTGCACCAATACGTATCAATCCGCTTCCGTTATCCGAAGCACTTATTATTGGTAATGCTATTGCTGGTCTTGTTAGAAGTGATCTACCCTGTGTTGCTGCAGCAGTATATTTTGCTCCACCAAACGTAAGAGCACCAAATGTTCCGGTACCAGTATAAATCGAAAGTTTTTTTGTGATCCATCCGTTGTAAATGTTATCTAGATACGTTGATGAAAAGGTCGCTGTCGTTTTTCCTGACATAAATCGACCAAATCCTGATCCTGTTGCTCCTGAAACATTCCAATTTCCAATGTTCTGTTTGAATGCACTACTCCCTGTTGCTCCGCTTAATAATCCAAACATAGCAGAAAACCCTGTTACATTTGCTAATGTTGAAACATCCGGAGATGTTCTTTCCCAGCCTCCCAGTGGTTGATTAAATTCTATGTCTTTGTTATATGGCATAAACATTCGATTCATCCCGGTTACTGCAGAAACATTCCATGCATCTATTGGTTGATTAAATTTTGTTGCATTTTGAAACATACTATTCATACTTTGCACTCTCGATGTATTCCATCCTCCTATTGGTTGATTGAAAATTGATGCATCTTTAAACATATTTGACATATCATAAACTTTTGATGTGTCCCATAAATCTAATGGCTGATTAAATACTGCTGCGCCCTGGAAAGTCCCATTCATCTCTAAAACATTGGAAGTGTTTAATGCATTAACCGGTTGGTTAAACTGTGCGGCTGCAAATGTTCCATTCATGTATTTTACACTAGACGTATTCCAATTTGTGAGTGGATAGTTATAAGAAGTTCCTGCAAGAAGATTGCTTATATCTACTGCATTTGACATGGTGGATGTGTTTCCTGGTGTGCTCCTTTCCCATCCTGCTAATGGCTGATTAAAAGTTGAACAATAACTTAGCATCCCGTAAAACTGTGTAACGTTACTCACATTCCATGATCCTATTGGTCTATTGAACAGTGCCCTATTTCGGAACATAAGTTGCATATTAGTAACGTTACTCACATTCCAGTTTTCTATTGGCTGATTAAATCCAGTTGTTATTGGATTATTTTCACCGTCAAACATCTGTGACATTGTTGTTGCTGAACTGGTATTCCAGTTATTTATTGAATTTGATCCTCCATTATTAAATGTTGGATTGTAATGAAACATCTCGCTAAAGTCAGTAACACCTGATACGTTCCAGTTTCCTATGTCTTGATCGAATGGAGTTTGGGAATACGAGATCATGCCTTTCATCGTTTTAACATTTGCTAATGTTGAAACATCTGGTGATGTTCTCTCCCAATTGGAGAGAGGTTTATTAAATGCTTGGAGACCATTAAGTAGCCAACTCATGTCGGTAACACTAGAAACGTTCCAGTTTGATATGTCATCGTTCCATGTTGTCGATCCTCTGGGAAGCATATATGATATGTTTTTAATTCTACTCATATCCCACGAATTTATAAACGGTATTGTACTAATTGAAGTACATCCATAGAAAAGATAATTAAGATTATCAGCATTATCTAGTCTAGGCTTGTCAATTAGTCCTGACAATGATAACAAATTGCAACTGTAAAATGAAACTGGAGGATTACCGGAGGGTAAAGATTTAAAATTTAGACATCCCCATGCGGTTAACGATAGTAATTTTCTTGCGTCACTTGATTGCTGAAACAAAGCATTACTGCTAAAAAATCCATTTATCAGGCCTCTTATTTGAATTGTTTTCGTTCCTGGTACAGTATATGTGTGTAGGGTTTCTGCCTGATTCCAGCTGTTTATATAGCTTGAAGTATTATCTCCCCAATCAACATAAAATGCATAATTTCCCTCACTAACAAGTGGTAGCTTAATTTGGTTGTATGCAGACCCATAAAAACTATTTGTTAATGTTGTATCCCAAGTTGAAATGAATGGTCCTCTCTTTATATAATCTTCCTGTATGTATACTGATGCCATTTTATGGATCTGTGTTATATTAGTTCCAGTCTTCCGTAAACCATATAGGTTTCTGATGCTGTCCAATCTATTGCAAAAACGCTAAATTGTGATGCAGTTTTAAGATTTTCTGTTGGTGCTTTGGTTAGTGTTGTTCCTGATCCAACAAATGTTATTTGA
>Ga0214919_10004462_pt1 | contig 20473 bp, 20 predicted proteins | sample LL1503_MetaG_FD_177994 | JGI IMG/M metagenome (GOLD analysis project Ga0214919, IMG submission 177994) | Freshwater microbial communities from Lake Lanier, Atlanta, Georgia, United States - LL-1503 | ecosystem: Environmental > Aquatic > Freshwater > Lake | place: USA: Georgia | collected... | reverse complement strand
AGGTGGCTTTCATCCACATGCGTTCAGCGATGGCTGAGGCTGCCTTGACATCAGAGGTATCGCTGCTGCGTCGGAACCAAGTCTTGATACCGTCCAGCTTGTAGTGGACTTGCCACTTCTTGCTGTCGCCACGGCGCACCAGCCGGATCAGCTCAGGCTTGACGACGATGGTTTCACTGCCGGGGGTGCGCATAGGACACACTGTACTATCGTCAAAGTCAAAAATCAACCAGTGGCCTATACACAAATCGTGTAATAACCGTGTAATTGAGATTTTAAATAAAAACAACGTTCTAAGTTGTTGTTTTTAAAGGGGTTTTGGCTCCCCTTCCTGCGCACATATCGAACTATGTGCATAGCGCCGGAAGCAGGATTCCGGCGAATGTTACAGGAAGTCCACGAGATGCGTCTGGCCGCATAGGCCGGAGTCTAAGTGTTTAGTTTATGGTTGACACGCATTTGTAGATGCTGTACAGTGAAACCTAATCAGATGACAGAAACGGGGGAAGAAGATGGTCGATAAAGAGCAGTTCGGGGCGTTCATCCGGCGCAAGCGGGAGGAAAAAGACCTCGGGTTGCGAGAGATGGCGAAGAAAATCGGGATCAGCCCGACTTATCTGTCCAAGTGCGAGCGTGACGAGTTTCCGCCGCCCGCCGAGGACAGAGTCCGGGCAATCGCGAAAGAACTTGGGTGTGACGTTGACGACTTGCTGGCAAGGGCGGGCCGGGTGTCCAGCGATATTTCGGACATCATCAAGCGTCACCCGGTGCAACTGGCCGCGCTTCTGCGGACCACGAAGGGCATGTCGGCCGATGACATCAACCGGCTGGCCAGTGAGGCGGAAAAGGTAAAGAAAAGGTAACGGTTCAGGCCGGAACAACGATGCAGATGAGGATGGCAGATCAATGACGAAAAAAGTGCCTTACATGAAGGAGGAAGACATCGAGCAGGACGCGGCCGCGCTGCTGGCCGAATACGCCCGGGCAAGAGGCGTCGTCATTGTTCCGCCCATTCCCATCGAGGACATTCTTGAGAAGCACCTGAAACTCGGGATCGAGTTCGACGACACGCACAACCTGTTCGGCATTCCGCGTTCGGGCACGGACCCGGACATCCTCGGGGCGATGTTCTTCAACGAGGAGCGCGTCGTGATCGATGAAAGCCTTGACCCCGAGGAACACCCGGCGATGGAGGGGCGTTACCGGTTCACGCTGGCGCACGAGGGCGGCGGACACTGGCGGCTGCATCGCCGCTATTTCAACGCCCACCCGGGGCAGGCCGGCCTGTTTGCGGGTCCGGTCCCGCCGTCCGTCATCTGCCGGTCCAGTCAGGCCAAGGAGCCGGTGGAGTGGCAGGCAGACTTTTACGCATCCTGCCTGCTGATGCCGCGCAAGCTGGTGTTCGCCGCGTGGGACGAGATGTTCCCGGACCGCAAACAGCGCGTCATTGCGCCGAGTATCCCGGTGTGCCATCCCTTTGTGGAGGTCCCGCTTACCCAATGGGAGTTCTGCGGGCAGGACTGGTCCGAAACCGTTGACGACGCCTTCGACCGCATCGCCCGGCCGCTTGCCGAGAAGTTCCTTGTTTCGCCGATCGCCATGCGCATCCGTCTGGAAAAGCTTGGCCTGCTGCTTCGTGAAGTGCCGCACCAGCATCTTCTTGCTGGCGCATAGCCCCTTTTTTTGAGGAGAACGTCAAGTGTCAACTGGACAGTGGAATACCAAGGCGGCGGGTCAGCCCGCCTTCGAGACACGCGACTTCTACCTCGCCTGCTTCCTGCGCTGCACCGGCTACGACCTCATGGACCTGCGAGCCGAGGGGCGGCACAAGGTGTTCGTGTTCCGTGATCGCCCGAGCCGGCGTGAGGACGTGATGGGTTTTTATGGGGACGCCATCAGCGTTCGGCCGCTGGCATTCGCTTCGACGATCAAGGACATGAAAGGGCTACTTCACAATGCATAACGACCCACGCCACACCGCAGCCGGGCAGGCCGGCGGTCCTCAGTTCCGCGAAGCGTTTGATCGCCTCATTCAGATCGTCCTTGATGGTCTGCGGCACGGTCACTTTCGCTGCTCGATTTCAAGTGGCATCGGGAAAGAGAAAAAGCGCGAACTGGTGATCGAGGCCGGCAAGTCCCACAAATTCACCATACCCGAGGAAGAACTGCCGCGCTAAAGCAGAACCAATGGCGATCCCTGTGACGGGGACGCTAAATATGAAAATGAAGTCAGGTCCAGCGTCATCGGTGGGATTCCGAGATCGGAGACTACAAAGGCACGAGCGGCGACAAGCCGAGCGTGAAGTCTTCGATGAAACCATCGCACGCAGCAAGCAACAACCTGATCGAGCAGACGCACAAGGTCTGGCAACCACGCCTTCAACGCAACCTCACCGATGAGGACGCCCGGCAAATAGCCGAGAACGTCACCGGCTTTTTTGCAATCCTCGCCGAATGGTCGCGGGCTGCGAGGCCAGTTCCAGCTAACGACGCGACCGTAGCGGCACCCACCGATACAGCGGAGGCGTGCCATGACCGCTGAAACCATCGCCAAGGCCCTCGGCGGGCGCAAGGCCGGTAGCGGCTGGTCGGCACGTTGTCCTGCCCACGATGACCGCACCCCGAGCCTGTCCCTGCGCGATACCGGCGAGGGGAAGGTGCTGGTCCGCTGCCATGCCGGCTGCGATCAGGACGAAGTCATCGCGCACCTGAAAGCGGGCGGCCTGTGGACGCAGAACGGTCCGCGCCTCTTCCGACACGCCGCATCGCGCCACGTCACCAAGCCGACGGAGCCGGATCGCGACGACATCAAACGCACCGAGGCCGCGCTGTCCATCTGGCAGGCCGCGAAGCCGGCGGCCGGAACGCTGGTCGAAACCTACCTCGGATCGCGTGGCCTGCGGCTGCCGGCAATGCTGGCGCTGCGCTTCCATCCCTGCCTGAAACATCCTTCCGGCAATTCCTGGCCCGCCATGATCGCGCTGGTCACACGCGGGTCTGACGACGCACCCCTTGCGATTCATCGCACCTTCCTCGCCCGCAACGGCGCTGGCAAGGCTCCGGTCGATCCGCAGAAGATGATGCTCGGGCCGTGCCGTGGTGGTGCGGTCCGACTCGCAGAACCGGGCGACGTGCTGATGATCGGGGAAGGCATTGAAACCTGCCTCGCCGCCATGCAGAAAACAGGTCACCCGGCTTGGGCCGCGCTGTCCACCTCTGGACTGCGAACACTCGATCTCCCGCAGGCCGTGCGCGACGTGATCGTGCTTGCTGATGGTGATGATCCCGGCGAAGCGGCGGCCCGCGACTGCGCATTACGCTGGAAACGAGATGGGCGTCGTGTACGCATCGCCCGCCCGCCGAAGGGCATGGACTTCAACGACATGCTGGTGGGCCGCGTGTCCTCAATCGTGGAGGGGGCGCAATGAACGACGACCAACAAGCTATCGCCGACAACCTCATCGCAGATGCGATTGATGCCGCCGAAGACATTTGTGACCCTCTCGATGGACTGGTGGAGAAAACCACCACCGATCCCGGCTCGCCGTTTGAACCGGAGGTGCTGGAAAGGCTTGCCGCGCTGAAGAAGGATGACCGGGCCGCATTCGAGGCGCTGCGGGCGCAATTGAAGAAGGCCGGCTGCCGTGTGACAGCACTCGATGAGGCCATCGCCGAGGAGAGCGGCGACACCGGCGGACGCGGTCCGACGCAGGCCGACATCCTGATCGACCTCGCGCAAACGGCAGACCTGTTCCACACGCCCGACAGCACCGGCTACGCCGACCTCGACATCAACGGCCACCGGGAGACATGGCCGATCCGCGCCAAGGGATTCCGCCGCTGGCTGGCCCGCCGCTTTTTTGAGGCCACTCAGGGTGCGCCCAGTTCCGAGGCGCTGCAATCGGCGCTCAACGTGATCGAGGCCAAGGCGCACTTCGACGCACCCGAGCGCATCGTCCACATTCGCGTCGGCGGGCTGGACGGAAGGCTCTATCTCGACCTCGGTGATGAGACTTGGCGGGCGGTGGAAATCGACGCCTCCGGCTGGCGTGTGATCGACAACCCGCCGGTCCGTTTTCGTCGCGCCGCCGGGATGCAGCCTTTGTCGATGCCGGTCAACGGCGGATCGGTTGAAAAGCTGCGGTCCTTTCTCAACGTCCAGTCCGACGCCGACTTCGTGCTAGTGGTGGCGTGGGCGCTGGCGGTGCTGCGCAATTGCGGCCCCTATCCGGTGATCGTGCTCTCTGGTGAACAGGGATCGGCTAAGTCCACGTTTTCCTCGATCCTGCGCTCGCTGCTCGATCCGAACACCGCGCCATTGCGTGCCTTGCCACGCGAGGACCGCGACCTGTTCATCGCTGCCAACAACGGCCATGTGCTCGCGTTCGACAACGTGTCCGGTCTGCCGGCATGGATTTCCGACACCCTGTGCCGCCTTGCCACCGGTGGCGGTTTCGCCGTGCGCCAGCTTTACTCCGATCAGGACGAGGTGCTGTTCGACGCGGCGCGACCGGTGATCCTAAACGGCATCGAGGAGATCGTGACGCGGCCTGACCTTGCCGACCGCGCCGTGTTCCTGACGCTTGAACCCATCCCGGAGGAGAACCGCCGGCCCGAGGCGGAACTATGGGCGGCGTTCGAGGCCGAGCGCCCGCGACTGCTTGGCGTGCTGCTCGACGCGGTGGTGGAGGGCATCAAGCGGTTGCCGGATACCCATCTGGAAAAGCTCCCGCGCATGGCGGATTTCGCGCTGTGGGCGACGGCCTGCGAGACTGCCCTGTGGCCCGCCGGGACCTTCTGGTCGGCCTACTGCGGCAACCGTGACGAGGCCGTGGAGGGCGTGATCGACGCCGACCCGATCGCCGCTGCCGTGCGCGTCCTGATGGCAAAGAGGACGGTGTGGACGGGGAAAGCCTCGGACCTTCTGGGTGCCCTTGGCGAGGTGGTGGGCGAACGGGGCGTGAAGTCCAAGACCTGGCCCGATAGTCCTCGGGCGCTCTCGGGCCGGCTGCGCCGTGCGGCAACCTTCCTGCGCAAGATCGGCATCGAGATCAGTTTCGGGCGCGAAGGGCGGGCAAGGACCCGCACCATCAGCATCACCACCGATTCCGCGCCAGAAAACGAGGGGATGCGACCGTCCACACCGTCCGCATCGTCCGCGCCCACGCAAAAAGCCAGTCCCGCCAACGGTTTCGTGTCGGGTGTTCTGCGGACGGTAGGCGGCAATGCGGACGGTAGCGACCATGACGGCGATCCGACCGTGCGCGCCAAGCCCTTGAAAGCCAATGCCGGGAACGCTGCGGACGGTGCGGACGCAAATCGCCCGCCCCAATCTGCGCCGGAAAAACCGGCTACTGGCGCATGGAGTGCGCGGCTATGAGTGCGGCCGAAGCCCTGAAGCAGGCCCGCGCCGCCGGCATACGGCTCGGGATCGACGGTGACGACCTTGCGTTGGAGGCGTCCGCGCCACCGCCGGCCGAGGTGCTCGACCTCTTGGCGCGGCACAAGGCCGACATCGTGACCCTGCTTCGTCCGGGGAATGACGGCTGGTCGGGCGAGGACTGGCAGGAGTTTTTTGAGGAGAGGGCCGGGATCGCGGAGTTTGATGGCGGCCTGCCACGCGATCAGGCGGAAGCGCGGGCGTTTTCCTGCTGCGTGGGCGAATGGCTGCACCGCAATCCTGCACGATCGCCATCGGGGCGCTGCGACCACTGTGGCCAGTCCAAGGGCATGTTGTTGCCTTATCTCACCGGCTACTCAACGAAAGACCCCGGACATACATGGCTGCATCAGGAGTGTTCGCCGGCATGGCATCAGGCACATCGGTCAAAAGCTGTGTCGGTGCTGGTGGCGATGGGCATCAGCATTCCGGCCAAGTTCGCAGACGATTTCGGTAAAAACGGGAGCGCATGATGGGTGGCTTCGGATCAGGACGGCCAAGCGGCTCCGGGCGCGACAAGGTGGAGTATTCGCGCTCGATCGACGTGAACCGGCTGCACAAGGCCGGATGCCTCACGCCCGGCTGGACACGCGGCTGGCAATGGACCCAAGACGGCGAAAAGGTCGCCTCGATCAATCTTCGCGCCGAACCGGACCGACTGCATCTTTCCTATCGGGTGCGCATCGCGGGCGGTGAGTGGGAAAGCATCGAGGAGCCGGTGCGCATCGTCCGCGTGCCTTGCCGCTTCGGCGGTGCGCGTCCGTATTTCATCTGTCCCGGCGTCGTCAACGGCATCGCCTGCGGTCGGCGCGTGGCCAAGCTGCACGGCCCGGGACGCTATTTCCTGTGCCGGCACTGCTATCGGCTCGCCCATGCCAGCCAGAGCGAAGGCCAGTGGGACCGGACCCTGCGCCGCGCCAACAAGATCAAGCAACGCTTGGGCGGTGATCCCGGCATGGCCGCGCCATTTCCACCTAAGCCCAAAGGCATGTGGTGGCGAACCTACGAGCGCCTGCGCGACGAGTGTTTCGACGCCGAGGTGCGTGCCGACGAAGCCTTTGCGATCCGCGCCGAGCGATTGATCGCCCAGATCGACAACCGACGACTCAAAAGGAGATTCTGATGATGACCGATACCAAACCTGACCTGCCGCTGGCGATTGTGCCTACCGACATCACCCGCTTCAACGCACTGCGCCACGGCGTGCTGTCACGCTACACCGTGCTGCCGTGGGAGGATGAGCAGGAATACCGCGCCGTGGTGTCCGCCCTCGTGGCGGAACACGCGCCACAGGGACCCACCGAGGAGCATTTGGTCGAGGAGGTGGCCGGCATCATCTGGCGCAAGCGCCGCCTGCGTCTTGCCGAGGCCGCCGCGCACCGTCGCGGTCTTGAGGACACGCTCAAACCCTACCGCGAAACGGTAAAGGCCGCCCTCGTGCATCTGGATGCAGCCGAGCAGTCCGAGCGCGTCGTCGATGCGATCCGCGCCACCGCGACCGACACCGAGGACGACATTCGGGACATGCAGGACGACGAGGCCGTGACGCGCCAAGCCCTCAAGATTCTCGGCGGCAAGCGGGGCGACGCCTACGAGGCTGCGCTCGCCGTTCTGCGGGAGGACACGCAGGAATGGTGGTCCGACCGGCTGGCGCGGGAACCGGAGGAACTGGACGAGGGCGAGGAACCCGCCACCCCGGATCGCGATGGCCTGCGGCAGTTCATCGAGGGCGAAGTCCTGCCGTGGTTCGAGAACCGCAAGAAGGAACTGGCCAACCGACCGCTGATCCGGGAGCAGGCGTTCGGCGAATCACTGGATGTGCACAAGCTGGAGCGACTGGGCCGCTACGAGGTCCATCTGGACCGCAAGCTCGAACGGATGCTCTCCATGCTGCTGCGCCTCAAGGAGATGCGTCTGGGCACGGTGGCGGGCTGAACAACCCGCACGAAGGCGAGCGCGCCCTCGGCCGCCTGCAACGCACCAACCCGGGGGAGGGGGGATAAATCTCTACGGTCCGTCGGCTGCGATGCGTGCGCCGCCGCGAATTTTTGCGCGTGCGAAATGGAGAAACGCTTTGCGGTATTGGCCGGCCCGCCGAATCCGTTTCGCAAAATAGCCGAGGCGAATACTTCGGCGCAGCAGGGTTCGGTAGGGCGTTAAGAAATGCATTGATTGCAATGCCATCATCGATTACACTTTACGCAGTAACCGGAACGGAGATCGCCACTATGGCCAGCATCACGATTCGCAACCTTGAAGACGACATCAAGCAACGCCTGCGCGTCCGCGCTGCCGAGCACGGCCGCTCGATGGAGGAAGAAGCGCGGGATATTTTGCGCCGGGTCATGGGGGAAGGCGCACCGCCACGCAATCTCTCCGCCGCGATCCGTGCCCGCGTCGCGCCCTCCGACCGCGTCGATCTCGACCTGCCTGCGCGTGAACCGATGCGCGAGCCGCCGCAGTTCGGTCGGGCGCGGTGATGATCGTCCTCGACACCAACGTCGTCTCCGAACTTCTTCGGCCGGCACCGGCCACGCAGGTCGAGGCGTGGCTGTCCGCGCAGGATGGCGCGGAAGTCTATTTCACTGCGGTCGGCTAGGCCGAATTGCGGCATGGCGTGGCGATCCTGCCGGCCGGAAAACGACGCACCGCACTCGCCAAGGCGATCGAGGGCATCCTGGAGGAGGATTTCCGCGACCGCATCTTGCCTTTCGACCGCGCAGCCGCCAGTGCTTATGCTGCCATCGCAGCCAAGCGTCGTGCCGCCGGCCGTCCGATCAGCCAGTTCGACTGCCAGATCGCCGCCATCGCCCGCGCCCATGAGGCGGCCGTGGCTACGCGCAATACGGGCGACTATGAGGGCTGCGGGATCGAGGTGATCGATCCGTGGCTCCCCACCGGGAGCAGGTGACCGGCATGGACAAGCGAGCCTTAAGCGAACGCGACATCTGCACCAAGTTCATCACGCCGGCCCTGCGCGGTGCGGGATGGGACGAGATGCTGCAAATTCGCGAGGAGGTCAGCTTCACCAAGGGCCGCATCATCGTGCGCGGCAAGCTCGTCAGTCGCGGTCAGGCCAAGCGCGCCGACTATGTTCTGTACTTCAAACCCAACATTCCGCTGGCGCTCATCGAGGCGAAGGACAACGCGCACAGCGTCGGCGACGGGATGCAACAGGGCCTTGAATACGCCGCAACGCTCGACATCCCGTTCGTGTTTTCCTCGAATGGTGATGGCTTCGTATTCCACGACCGCACCGGCGCAGGCGGTGCACTTGAGACGAACCTCGCCCTCGACGCATTCCCGTCGCCCGACGATCTCTGGGCGCGATACGTCGCATGGAAGGGCCTGACGCCGGAAACCGAGAAGATCGTCCTTCAGGACTACTTCGATGACGGCAGGGGCAAGGCTCCCCGTTACTATCAGGTCAACGCGGTCAACGCGGCGATCGAGGCCATCGCCAAGGGGCGCGACCGCATCCTGCTGGTGATGGCCACCGGCACCGGCAAGACCTACACGGCATTCCAGATCATCTGGCGGCTGTGGAAGGCCGGCCAGAAGAAGCGCATCCTGTTCCTGGCCGACCGCAACATCCTAATCGACCAGACGATGGTCAACGACTTCCGGCCGTTCGGTGGCGTCATGGCGAAACTGAGCGTCAATGCCAAGACCATCGAAAAGCCTGATGGCAGCGTGACCGATCTGGTGACCGCCCTCGATGCCAAGCGACAGATCAATAAAGCCTACGAGGTCTATCTCGGCCTGTATCAGGCCATCACCGGTCCCGAGGAGCGGCAAAAACTGTTCCGCGAGTTCTCGCCGGGATTCTTCGACCTGATCGTGATCGACGAGTGCCATCGTGGCAGTGCTGCGGAGGATTCCGCGTGGCGTGAAATCCTTGAATACTTCTCGGGCGCAACGCAGATCGGACTCACCGCCACGCCGAAGGAGACCAAGTACGTTTCCAACATCGCCTACTTTGGCGATCCGGTCTACACCTATTCCCTCAAGCAAGGCATCAAGGACGGCTTCCTCGCGCCCTACAAGGTGGTGAAGGTCCATATCGACAAGGATGTCGAGGGATACCGGCCGGAAAAAGGCACGATCGATCGCGATGGCGAGGAGGTCGAGGACCGCATCTACAACGCCAAGGACTTCGACCGGACGCTAGTGCTCGATGCCGCACCAAGCTGACGGCGAAAAAAATTACCGACTTCCTGAAAGAAAGCGGCGACCGATTCCAGAAGACCATCGTGTTCTGCGTCGATACCGAACACGCGGCCCGGATGCGGCAGGCGCTCATCAACGAGAACGCCGATCTCGTCGCCGAAAACCACCGCTACGTTATGCGCATCACCGGCAACGACAAGGACGGGCAGGACCAACTCGGCAACTTCATCGACCCGGAATCCAAATACCCGGTCATTGTTACCACCTCGCGGCTGCTCTCGACCGGCGTGGATGCGCAGACCTGCCGGCTAATCGTGCTCGATCGTGAGGTCGGCTCGATGACCGAGTTCAAGCAGATCGTCGGGCGCGGCACCCGAGTCCATGAGGACACCAAGAAGTTTTACTTCACCCTGATCGACTTCCGTGGCGCGACCAGCCATTTCGCGGATAAGGATTTTGACGGCGAGCCGGTCCAGATATACGAACCCGGCGGTGAAGACCCCATCTCGCCGCCCGATGATGTGCCGCCGACCGACGAAGATGGTGAAACGTTCACCAATACACCCGGCGATGACGAAACCATCGTCGATGGTCCTCAGGATGGAGAACTGCCGCTGGTGGGCGGCAAGATGCACAAGGTCTATGTCGATGGCGTGCCGGTGCGCATCATCGCCGAGCGCGTGGAATATCTCGACGAAAACGGCAAACTCGTCACCGAATCCTTGCGCGACTACACCAAGAACGCGTTGAAAAAGCGTTTTGTCAGTCTCGACGACTTCCTGAAACGCTGGAAATCAGCCGAGCGCAAGCAGGCAATCATCGAGGAACTGGAAGCCGAGGGCCTGCCGCTGGACCCCATCGCCGAGGAACTGGGCAAGGACCTCGATCCCTTCGACTTAATCTGCCATGTCGCCTTCGATAAGAAGCCGCTCACCCGCCGCGAGCGGGCGGACAACGTCAAGAAGCGCGACGTGTTCAGCAAATACGGCGAACAGGCCCGCGCCGTGCTCGATGCCCTTCTGGCCAAGTATGCCGACGAAGGCGTGCTCAATCTCGATGATGCCAACGTGTTGAAGATCGACCCGTTCAACAAAATGGGTAGCGTCGTCCAACTCATCAAAGCGTTCGGTGACCGGCAAGGCTTCGAGAAAGCCGTTCACGAATTGCAATGTGCAATCTATCAGGAAGCTGCCTAATGTCCGTCCGCGCCATCGTCAAATCCATTCAAGACATCATGCGCCAAGACACCGGCGTCGATGGTGACGCCCAACGCATCAGCCAGTTGTGCTGGATGTTCTTTCTCAAGATCATCGACGATCAGGATCAGGAACTCGAAATGCTGAGTTCGGATTACCGCTCGCCCATCCCGAAGAAGTACCAGTGGCGGGCATGGGCGGCGGACCCAGAGGGCATCACCGGCGACGAGCTTCTTGAGTTCATCAACGGTGCGCTGTTCCCGGCGCTGAAAGACCTGCCGACCTCGTCCAAGCCCGGCGACCGTCGCCGCGTCGTCAAGGACGTGTTCGAGGACGCCTACAACTACATGAAATCCGGGCAGTTGATCCGGCAGGTCGTCAACAAGATTGCCGGCGTCGATTTCAACAATCTGGCCGAGCGCCAGCACTTCGGCGACATCTACGAGCAAATTCTCACCGACCTGCAATCCGCCGGTAACGCGGGCGAGTATTACACCCCACGCGCCGTCACCGCTTTCATGGTGGACCGCATCGACCCGCATCCGGGTGAAATCCTGTTCGACCCTGCCTGCGGCACCGGCGGCTTTCTGACGTGTTCGATCCGTCACATGCGCGAGCGCTATGTGAAAAAGCCTGCGCAAGAGCAGGCCATGCAGGCGGGTTTGCGCGCCGTGGAGAAAAAGCAGCTTCCGCATATGCTCTGCGTTACCAACATGCTGCTGCACGGCATCGAGGACCCGAGCTTTGTGCGCCATGACAACACGCTGGCACGGCCCTACATCAGCTACACGCAATCGGACCGCGTGGACATCGTGCTCACCAATCCGCCCTTCGGTGGGCGCGAGGAGGACGGTATCGAGTCCAACTTCCCGGCGCATTTCCGCACCAAGGAGACGGCCGACCTGTTCCTGGCCCTCATCGTGCGCCTGCTCAAGAAAGACGGGCGCGCCGCTGTGGTGCTGCCCGATGGCACGTTGTTCGGCGAGGGCGTGAAAACACGGTTGAAGGAACACCTGATGGAGGATTGCAACCTCCACACAATCGTCCGCCTGCCCAATTCCGTATTCAAGCCGTATGCGTCGATCGGCACTAATCTGCTGTTCTTCGAGAAGGGTGAACCGACCAAGGACATCTGGTTCTACGAGCACCGAGTGCCCGATGGCCAGAAAGCCTATTCGATGACCAAGCCGATCCGCTTCGAGCATCTGCAAGGCTGCATCGACTGGTGGGGCGGCAAGACCCGCAAGGGACGCGAGGAAACGCCGCAGGCGTGGAAAGTGACCGCTGAGGAGGTCAAGTCACGCGGCTACAACCTCGACATCAAGAACCCGCACACCGTGGCCGACGACCACGGCGACCCGGAGGTGCTGTTCGAAAGCCTCAAGGCCGCCGAGGCCCAGACTACAAGCCTGCGCGACCAGTTGAAAGCCATTCTCGCTGAGGCGCTGGCGCGATGAACGCGGAACGCCTGCTCGCGCACTATGAGCAAATTGCTGACATGCCGGATGCCATTGGCCGGCTGCGGCGCTTCATTCTCGATCTGGCGGTGCGAGGCAAGCTAGTGCCTCAGGACTCGAAGGAGGAACCAGCGGCGGAATTGCTCAAGCAAATTGCGGCAGAAAAGGTGCGCTTGGTGAATTCCGGGAAAATTAAGAGAGAGAAGTCGCTCCCCAAAATAGAGCCTGACGACGCACCATTTCCGTCGCCGAGTGGGTGGGAATGGGTGAGACTTTATTCAGTCGGCAACATTTTTAACGGCAATAGTATCAACTCCGCTGAAAAAGACGAGAAATATGCTGGCGTGGACGGATTGCCTTACATTGCAACGAAGGATGTAGGCTACGGCCGTGATCCATTGGATTATGAGAATGGAATTCGTATACCTGCCGGCGAAAAGAATTTCAAAGTGGCACACAGAGGAGCAGTTCTCATCTGCGCGGAGGGCGGAAGTGCCGGAAAGAAATGCGGCTTAACTGATCAAGACATCTGTTTTGGAAACAAGTTATTTGCCAACGAGCTTTACGGACAGATTCCGTCTCGATTCATTCTTTATTTCTACTCATCATCGACATTTAAAGCTTTATTTGATGCATTGATGTCAGGCATCATCGGTGGCGTTTCGATTGCGAAATTTATCGAACTGCCTGTACCTCTCCCTCCACTGAGTGAGCAGCACCGCATCGTCGCCAAGGTCGATGAACTCATGGCGCTATGCGACAGGCTGGAAGCAGCGCGGGCGGAACGGGAAGCCACACGCGACAGGCTGGCGGCATCGAGCCTCGCCCGCCTCAACGCGCCCGATCCCGACACCTTTCAGGACGACGCCCGCTTCCTGCTCAATGCGCTGCCGGCCCTCACCACGCGCCCCGACCAGATCAAGCAATTCCGTCAGGCTATCCTCAACCTTGCCGTGCGCGGGAAGCTGGTGCCGCAAGAATCGAAGGATGAGCCGGCAGGGGAACTGCTGAATCGAATTGCGAAGGAGAAGGGACAAACAAGGCATCCGGTTGTCACCATTAGACATGATGACGAGCCTTATCCGGTGCCTGAAACTTGGAAATGGACTGCACTTGACCAATTGATTGTTGCAGGGCCGCAGAACGGCATTTCGCCAAAACCCACGAACCGCGAAGATGCGCCGAAAGCCATCACGCTAACGGCGACAACAAGCGGGACTTTCAATCCGGCTTACTTCAAGCACGTCGAGGCAAGCATTCCGAGAGATTCAGAGTTCTGGCTACGCGACGGTGACCTTCTTTTTCAAAGAGGGAATACCCGCGAATATGTCGGTATGGCGGCGGTGTATCAAGGTCCGCCCCACTCATTCCTCTTTCCTGATTTGATAATGAAGGTGCGCTTGTCTGCACACGTTTGTCTTGGGTTTGCGCATCTCGCGTCGATTTCGCCGCCAGCGCGTGAGTTCCTTTCCGCAAATGCATCAGGCGCGCAGGCCACAATGCCGAAGATAAATCAGACAACACTGGTCTCTCTGCCTATGCCTCTCCCTCCCCTCGCCGAACAGCACCGTATCGTCGCCAAGGTTGATGAACTGATGGCCCTGTGCGATCAGTTAGAGGCCAGCCTGACTGATACTGCCGCCACCCGCGGCCGCCTGCTCGATGCGCTGCTTGCCGAGGCGCTGGAACCTGCCGAGGTCCGGGAAGTGGAGGCGGTGGCGTGAGTCCAAGAGCGACGCCTGTGGACTGCCCGTATCGTGAGCATCCGGGGCCAGCCCCGAGGGTCGAGTTGCACCGGTTTCGCGCATTGCACCAAGAAGGACAGCGTCTAGTCACAAGTTGGTTCGAGCGGGCTTATCAGGCGCGGGAAGATGAAGGCGAATGCTTCGAGGCCTTCATCTTTGCGTGGATTGCAGTGAATGGTTGGGCGGCCTGTGTGACAGGAAAAGACCGCGATGCCGATTACATTCGTGCCTTGGAGCGATCCCGGGAACTGAGAGAGCAGTTTGAGTCCCTACTTGAAAAGGACGGCGGGTTTTCGCAGGTCGCCGGTGATTTTCATTCCCTCTGGCCGATCTTCAAGGCGCAAGATATTCGTCGCGGCGGGCATCATGTATCTGCGAATCTTGACCGGGCGGGAATCATTCAACATTACCTCGGGGAAGGGCTTCGTGTATATGCGCCGGAATGCTGGAGCGACCATCAGGCAGCCGGGGAGCCAGTGCCGCTTGATTGGCCACATACGCTGGCGGCCATCTACCGAGTGCGCTGCAACTTGTTTCATGGCGAAAAGTCGGCTCATTCCGAGATGGACCGCCATATTGTCCTCGCAGCCTACAGGGTGCTTATAGGTTTCTTTCGTGGTGCGCGGATTCTTTGACGTGGATGCCGATACCCCGATCCGCATGGCAGCTTTCGAGCACGTCCGAAAGTTGGGGGAAATCCACGACCATCTGACGGCGAACGAGTTGAAGCCGGGCTTTGTTTTTAAAGGCCAACGCATCCCGCTCGTCAATCCGCAACGCGGCATTTTCAAGCCTCAACAGATGCGGTTCCTGCTCTCGATCAAGACGGTTTTCCCGAAACCGGGTGCCAAGGTTTGGTATGACGACCAGCGCGAGGTGCACCGGCAGATATTCGAGGGCGATGAGATGGTGGACTACGCCTTCATGGGGCAGAATCCGGACGCGGCGGATAATCGCTGGCTGCGGGAGGCGTTCGAGAATCGGATACCGATTATCTATTTCCTCGGCATCGCACCTGGCCGCTACCAAGCGATGTTGCCGGCATTTATTTCTGGGTGGGACGCCAAGGCATTGAAGGCTCGCGTGGCGTTCGGCGTGCCGGATCAGGATGCGCTCGTGCCGCCGGAGAACGCCCTCGAACGCCGTTACGCGCTGCGAGCGGTCAAGCAGCGCTTGCATCAGGCATCGTTTCGCGAAGCGGTCATCACCGCCTATAACGGCCGCTGCGCGCTGTCAGGGTTGCCGGAAGCGTTGTTGCTCGACGCGGCGCATATCATTTCCGACAAGGACGAGAAGCTAGGCCAGCCGGTGGTGCCCAATGGCATCCCGCTCTCGAAGATTCACCATGCCGCATTCGATGCCCACCTGATCGGCATCGACCCGGACTATAAATTGCACGTTTCTGACCGCTTGCTGGTGCAGAACGACGGGCCGATGCTCGAAGCCCTGAAAAGGCTCAACGGTGGGATGATCCATTTACCCAATCGCGCCAAGGACCGACCGGATCGGGATCGGCTTGCGCAGCGTTATGAACGGTTCAAGGCGGCGGCCTGACTCCGCATACATTTTCCAAACATGAAGATCGAATATAGACGTGGAACCGCTCTTTAATCCTTGGCGATCGATTTGGCGTCGTGGTGTGAATGCTCAGCCTTTGCTGGATCAACTTGATGCACTAACGGCGCTGAGATCAAACGGAAATCAAATACTGCCTGCTATCCCGAGGACGCTAGATCGACCCGCGATAAAAGAGGCGTTCAAGGCAATGCATGACGCCTATGAAAATAGAAGCACGCTGTCAGCAGAACAAATAAGTAGATGGAAGAAGGCGATTGATCCGGTATTGGAGATTGAGCGATGGGGCCGATGGCTTCATTTGGAGCGTGCCTTACAAGTCGCTTCGCGCAGTGGTGATTTGCTATTCGCGGCTTTGCTTCTCCGATCGATGGGCGAGGAGGCACTAAGGCTGTTGGTGCTTGATTTTCAGACCAACTCGGAATATCTCCAATTCAAGAATCCGGATTCTGCATGTAAGGCATGGTTGGCCGGCGCTTTAGTAGCGGTCGAGCCTCTCGTGCAATCGCACGAAAGCGCGATCGCGCCGCACACGCCACGTTACTTTTCGATCGCGCTCGGAGAGAAAGCAAATTCCTCAATCAAGGAGGTGAACAAGTCCCTAAATGACTACGTGCATCCAAACTTCGGGAGCCATGTACTCGGTTGTTTCCCCGAGGAATCTAACGGTATTACTATAATTCTTTCTGCTGCGGTATCCATCTATTCGGCGTTTCTGAGCATGGCATGGGCGCGTGAGCCTTTACGAGCAGCTGGAAGTCCGCTGCCCGAGACTTATCTTACGCAAATGCCGAATTTGCAATGGCGAATCGAGCAGCGGGTCCTAAAAAGAATTCGGGATGTTTTATCAGGTCCAGAGTCAAAAGATAAACTCGATGCGTCGTCATTCTTCGAATGGCTAAGGCAATCTGACGGACTGTCGGAGAGTGAATCAGGGGCTCTGATAGACGCGGATTTTCTAAGCAATCTCGGACCACTACTGCCAACCGACACTGAAAGCAAAGTCCAAAATGCAACTGCTGCCTTAATACAGTCGGCTGAGCATTATGAATTTCCTCTGAGGTATAGGGGCGTGTCAGTCTTGCGAAGTTGGTCAATTGCGCGGAGAGCAGATGAGTTCCTGACGGGTCAGCGTTCTGATTCGAACGGAAAATTCGAAGTGGGCACGGCTGAGTGGCTTCGATTTTCCGCCTATGCAATGCATCTTTCGATTAGTACATCTCTTTTGAAGCTTGATCTGTTGATCGGTCAGACGGCCTTTCAGGTTGCCAGTAGCAATCCACTAGGTACGGTATTTTGTGCGCGGTCAATTTTGGAAATACTGGCTAGTATTGATTGGCTAGTCGACCGACTCGAATCAAGTTGGGAAGAAATAGTTAGACAGGTGCGGCACGGTAGTTTTACCAGCGTCGCGCTTGAAAAAATCGACAATGACCTCGCGGTGTTTCTTACCGGCTCCAAAGGGAGTCTTGAGCAGAATAGGGATTGGGGAGAGAGCTGGTCTGTCAGTGGAAAAGCCAGTCTGGGGATACTTGAAGTAGTGAATAAATCCTTCGGCGATCGAGCCGACATACGCAAAATATACGATGTGACGTCCGCCATGATTCACGGCAGGCTCATGCGTGGTGTGGAAATATTATCCACAGAGATTTCCAGCAAGAACTACTTGGCGAATCTGTTTCGTGGGATCTGTGTTGCAGACCTGGCGTGTGATGGTGATACTCAGATGTCCCTGAGGAGCAGGGCTGCTCGAATGTCTTTGAGGCTCAAGTCATTGGAGGTGGCCATTGACGGGGAGGCGTCATCACCAGAAGCCCTAGAGCGAGCCACACTATCCATGAATTCGCTGCATGTTGAGAGGCATTTTTCCGGAACTGGCAGCAAGGATGACCCGATAAAGTTTGTGGATGGTATTCCCTATTACGAGGCGTTTTATCGATATTGTTCCCAGTTTGGCCTGGACGCGAACAAGAGACGTATCGAACGGTCTGGCGGTGTGTTTTTGGATGCTATCCAAGAGGGCGATAGGTTTGTTTATTTTCTTCCGCCGCCGATTCTTGGCGACTGATCATCTTTGCCTGTTCGTGCCCGGCAGTCTGACGCGATTGTGTGGGTTTGGGGATAGGTCCGCAGGTAGGTTTATGGGCTGGCTTTGATGCTTGTCTTCTAAGGCAAGCTTGCGGAGCTAATATGTTTAGTGTAAACTAAACAATATGACCAAGCCATCAAAGCCGACGCACATGGCCGATCCCGCCCGCAAGCAGGCAGTGATCTACGCTCGCGTGTCCTCCAAGGAGCAGGAGAAGGAAGGCTTCTCGATCCCGGCGCAGTTGAAGCTGCTGAAGGAGTACGCGGCCGCGCAGGGTTTCAAGGTAGCGCAGGAATACGTTGACGTGGAAACGGCCAAGGCGACCGGGCGCACTGCGTTCGGGGAGATGGTCGAGTATCTGAAGGCGCATCCGTCCATCCGGGCGCTGCTGGTGGAGAAGACCGACCGGCTCTACCGCAACCTGAAGGACTGGGTGACGGTGGACGAACTCGATGTCGAGATGCACTTCCCCAAGGAAGGCGTGGTCCTATCGCGGGAATCGCGTTCCTCGGAAAAGTTCATGCACGGCATCAAGGTGCTGATGGCCAAGAACTACATCGACAACCTGTCCGAGGAAGCCCGGAAAGGGATGCAGGAAAAGGCCGAGCAGGGCATATGGCCGACCAAGACGCCGCTCGGGTTTCGCAATATCACCGGCCCGGACGGCAAGAAGATCATCGTCACCGATCCCGCTGTCGCGCCGCTCATCGCGAAGCTGTTCGAGTGGTATGCCAGCGGCCAATATACGGTGCGCGAAGCGACCGTGAAGGTGCGTGAACTTGGACTGGTCCACCGCAAGAGCGGAACGAAGGTCCCGGTCAGCACGGTTAACGCGATCCTGCGCAACCGGCTTTACTGCGGTCAATTCGAGTGGAACGGCAAGCAATATCAAGGCAGCCACGAGGCGATTGTTTCAGTCGAACTCTGGGAGCGGGTGCAGGCCGTGATGGACGGCCGGCTGGCTAAGAAGCAACGCCGCATGACACGCGACTTCGCGTTCTCCGGCTTGATCGCCTGTCATACCTGCGGCTGCGCGGTGGTCGGCGAGATCAAGAAGGAACGCTACATCTACTACCACTGCACCGGCCACGCCGACAAATGCCAAGGCAACCCGGCGACCTGCCGGCGCAAGTATGTGCGCGAGGAGGTGCTTGAGCAGCAGTTCACCGAACTCTTGGGCCGGCTGCACTTCGACGACGAGGTGCTGGAATGGGTGCGCGACGCGCTGCACGCCAGCCATGCCGACCAACGGAGAGAGCACGAGGAAGCGATCAAGCGCCATCAGGCCGAATACAAGCGTCTTGATGACCGCATCCGTGCCATGTACGTCGATAAGCTCGACGGCATTGTTGAAGCGGCGTTTTACGAAAAGATGTCGGGCCAGTGGCGCGAGGAGCAGAACCGCTGCCAGCGCGAGATTGACCGGCTGCAAACCGCGAACAAGTCCTACATGGATGAGGGCGTGCAGATTCTCGAACTTGCGAGCAACGCGCAAAAGCTCTTTGAAAGCCAAGAACCTCGCCAGAAAAGGCGGCTGCTCAACTTTTTGCTATCGAACTGCTCTTGGGAGGACGGTGAGGTCGTCGCGACTTTCCGACAACCGTTTGATCTGTTGGCAGAAACCACCGCCATCGCAGCCTCCCGGAAGGCGACTGCAAAGGCGTTTTCGGCAAAAACTGAGATTTGGCTCCTCAACCTGGGCTCGAACCAGGGACCTACGGATTAACAGTCCGGCGCTCTACCGACTGAGCTATTGAGGAATGTGAACGGTTTTAGAGCAAAAATCGTGCTAGCGAATCCTACCTCTACTGGCTGGATCCCACGCTCTGTCTAACGGGAAATTATAGCAAGATTTTCTCTATAACTTCCGCCTTTTGCTCCAGTGTGTAACCCACGCTGCCATAGGTTGCGAAGTCGCTTACGTTACGTCCGTGCCCAGTAATGCTCTCCGCCAAAGGTAGTGGAATATCGTTTCGGGCTTTGAGTCTGTCGATGAAAGCATGCCTGAACATATGGCTGCGAAAGTTCAGCGGTTTGAGGTTTTTATTCAATATCGCGGAGCAGGAACAGCCGCCAAATTCCTTCGCGTAGCCGGGTGCCAGCCACTGGGAATTCCGCTTTGTAGCCATCCGGTGTAGCTCCTGAGCAGCCAATAGTGAAACGCCCAACAATGGAACGGCACGAAGGCTGGCTTTTGTCTTTCGATCAGAAAGTACGCTTTTGCGTACCCAGAGGTGCGGAATGTCATGATCCAGAACCAAATCCTCAAGACGGGCTAGCGTGGGCTCGGAAATCCGCATGCCGGTGTTCAATTGAATCAGTCCAATTAACTTGGCAGGCGTTGGACGATTCAGCAGGAACTCCTCAACCTTGAGCATCAGCTCCAGATCTATTTTTGGAATAGGGCGTGTGTTCTCACCTTCACCCTGGATCTGTAGCCCTCGAAATGGACTGAGCTTGCTGATATCCAGATGCTTGAATGCCATATTGACAATAGCGTTCAGGATGTTGATGTGCTTGCGCACGCTGTTGGGGTGTAAACCCCTGCCGAGAAGGTGATCGCGGTGTTTGATGATGTGCCCGTGGCTGAGCTCATCCAAATACAGGTCGCCCAGATTGGCGGTGAATTCGGTGAAGAACTGATTCGCGTTGTTCCTGAACTTGCGCCGGTTGGCTGAAGGGTTCTCCCTCATGTAGATATCAAAGGCATCCGAGAACGTCCGGCGATCTTTTGTCTGGAACTCTTTGAGGTGTTTGATGACCAGGTTGGACAGAAATGTCTCGTCGAAATCGATGCCGCC